>Ga0114931_10003017_pt1 | contig 21380 bp, 15 predicted proteins | sample 2SBtaG_FD_89579 | JGI IMG/M metagenome (GOLD analysis project Ga0114931, IMG submission 89579) | Deep subsurface microbial communities from Kolumbo volcano to uncover new lineages of life (NeLLi) - 2SBTROV14_V59a metaG | ecosystem: Environmental > Aquatic > Marine > Volcanic | place: Kolumbo...
CAAAAGGGCCGCACAAAACTGCGCCATGCCGACGAGATCGAGATGGGTCCGTTCTCGATTCGCTTCCTCACCGAACGCGACCCCGACCGCGAGGCGCTCCAGCATGAGCGTCTGGTCGAGCTCACCCGGCATCATGGCCAGACCCTGCCGCTGGGCACGATCATCCTCAAGGAGCGTGCCGGCCTGACGATCACCAAAGAGCATCTCGAACAAATGACCCTGCTGGCCATCCGCCTGAGCCAGGTGGAACACGTCAGTGACGCCTTGCCCCCGGTCCTGCGGGCGATGATTCGCACCTTCGAGGCCCGCCGCGCCTGGATCGGCATACGCAAGCAGGGTCGGGGCGATTTCGACTGGACGCTCGGCCAATCCGGCGGTGGCCAACCCTGCGTCCGGCCGCCTTTCTCAAAGACGACCCAGCCCCGCTGCATGGACCACGCCCAGCACCTCTGCACGCCCAACTGCCCGATCGAATGTGTGGGCTCGGCGATGGCCGTTCCGCTGGTCGGCCAGTCGGGAACGCTGGGGATGCTCTACGTCGAGAACGACACCGCGGATTCTCCGTTCGACAAGACTGCGCTCAATGCGTTCAAGGCCATGGCCGGTTGCATCGCCATCCCCATCGAAAACGTGATGCGACAGGCGCAGGCGGTGCGACGTGCCGCCGTCGCCACCGGCCAGACCATCGCGCGGGCGACGCAGGACGCGGTGACGCCTCGGGCCCTGCCCCGATGGGAGCAGTTGCAGGTGGCCGCCTACCGCCAAATGGGGACCGTCCACTGCTGCGATTTCTACGACATCGTTCAATTGCGCGACAAGACCGCAGCCATCGTCCTGGCGCGGCTGGCCATCGAACCTCAGGCCCTACCACGCTACTTCGCAGAGCTTCATGCGACGTTCCGCTCGGCGGCGCTCTACTCCGAAGCGCCCCACCTCTTTGCCCGTGCGATCAACTGGATCCTCTGCACCGGCGAATCCGCCAACCGCATTGATCTGGCCGCGGTGTGGGTCTGTCCGAAAACCGGCTCGGTCAATTACTGTATGGCCGGGAGAGGCATCGTCGTCGGCCGCATTCTGGCCGAGGGCACGTGCGAAATGGTCCAGGCCGACCCCAGCCCCGCGATCTGCGAGACGCGTGCCCCGGCTTTCGAGTCGAAAACCTTTGAGTTGGCCCCCGGCGATTCGCTCCTGATGGCCACTGCCGGCATCAACGCCGCAAAAAACGCCCAGGGTCAGGCCTTCGGACGAAAGGGCTTGGAGGAAAACCTCTGCGACGGCCTCGGCGATCGGCCCGGCCAGGTCCTCAACGAGTTCGCCACCGACCTGGCCGAGTTCGTCGCCGGCGGGGCCCATCCCGAGGACGTCACGGTCGTCTTGTTGCGGCGTGAATAGATCATCTCGCGTTTGGCTGCGCCGCAGAAGAGCCGCGGATTATATTTGCGCGGAGCCCCGAAGACGCGTCGGTTTCATCTGGCGGGTCCTATTCGAGGGTTCTCTTGCGGCGTTGGATGTCGTTGGTCCTTGAAAGACGGCACGGACTAAAAGTCCGCGGCTTTTCGGGATTCTCCGACCGACGAGAGATGAAATCAATCAGCGTAAGGTTCTCAGAGCCTCGCGGCAGGGTCGGCGGTGACGTTCGCAGGCACGTGGCGAGAGTGTGCATCTTGATCCTTAATGATCTGGCTGCCGTATAGCGATTGATACAGGCTGCAACGCTCGATGAGTTCCTCATGCCGGCCGATGTCGATGATCCGGCCATGATCCATCACCACGATCCGGTCCGCCTGGAGAATCGTTGAGAAGCGATGGGCGACGATCAGCGCGGTGCGATCCTTAAGGAACTTTTCGACCGCGTCGTGAATCTTTCGCTCGCTGTCTCCGTCGACCTGGCTGGTGGCCTCATCGAAGATGAAGATCGGTGCGTTTCTGAGAATGGCCCGGGCGATGGCGATCCGCTGTCTCTGACCGCCGGACAGCGACACGCCGTGCTCGCCGACCGGCGTGCCGTAGCCCTGTGGCTTCTCGCGGATGAACTCGTCGGCGTGGGCGGCTTTGGCCGCCATGATAATCCGCTGTTCCTCTGAATCGAGGTCGTAATGCCGATCCGGATGGCGCTTGCTCAACACGATCTGCCGCAAGAGCTTTTCGTCACCATAGGCAATGTTGTTGGCGATGGTGTCGGCGAAGATCACCGTGTCCTGAGTGATGAGGCTCATCTGCTTTCGCAAGGAAGCGTGTGAGTAGTCTCGAACGTCCTTCCCATCGAAAAGCAGTTGTCCGGAATCTGGCTCAAAGAACCGCATCAACACGGACAACAGCGTCGTTTTGCCAGACCCGTTCGGTCCGACGAATGCCACGCGTTCCCCTCGGCGCACGACGAGGCTGACTCGATCCAAGGCCGGCCGATCCGAACCGGGATAGGTGAACACCACGTTGCGGAACTCGATCTGGTCTTGCAACAGCGGCAGGGCGGGCTTATGGCGATCGTCGGCTTCTTGGGCGGGGGTGTCGATAATCTCGAAGACCCGATCCAGGGCCGCGTTGGCCCGTTGCATACGGTTGTAGAATGAGGACATCTTCCGCACCGGATCGAACATGCCCGCCATGCAGGCACCGAGCGTGGCAAACTTGGAAAACGACATCTTGTCGTCGAGCATCAGGCCGGCGAAATACAGGATGGCCACCGTCGCGGCGATGCGTCCGATGGTCTCGAACACCGGGCTGGACATGGCCTCGATCCGGGCGATCTTGAGCTGCTGGCGGAGCATTTGCTGATCGACGCTGAAGAGGTGCCGGCGTTCATAATTCTCCATCGCGTAGCCCTTGACCACGCGAATCCCCGACAGGGCCCCGTCCAGGGCCCCGAGCATCTTGCCGTAGTTCTCCAGCAGGCGACGGTTGGCCTTGCGGATCAGCTTGCCGAACCGGCGGATCAGCAGTCCGGCCAGGGGTGCACCGACCACGGCGATCAGCGTGATCCGCCAATCAATAATCAACGCCGTGATAAAGACGAACAGGGCCTTGAGGGGTTCGCGAAGCGACTTGGCGAAGACGAAGTTCAGCCCGCGATAAATGTCCTGGCTGTCCTGCACAAAGCGGGACACCATGTCGCTCACCCCGTGGACGGCGAAGTGAGAAATCGGCAGCTTGAGCACTCGGTCATACATCCGCCGGCGAAGCCCCACCACCGTACGGCCCGCCACCAGGGCGATGAGGTATTCGCCGAAAAAGCGACACACCCCGCCGATCACGCCGAGGATCAGAACGCCGCTGACGATGATGATCAGCGTCACCATCTTGTCGTGTTTGCTCTCCCCCTGCGGCAGCCACCAGACCGCTCGACGCAACAGGCGATACCGTAGCGGCACGGGCTTGAGGCGGGCGGATAACTCGTAGCGCGCCTCCCCTGCCGGCCGGCGGAAGCTGAGGCGGACAGGCTCATCCGCCGGCGCGTAGGCCAGGCTGCGCAGCAGCCCACCGGGGCCCAGCCGCTCCCCGTTCACCGCGGTCAGGACATCCTGCTGCTTGGCCTTCCCGAAAAGGGCCGACTCCGGTTGGACCTCGACCAGAAAAACCGCCCCGTCGTGCTTTTGGATCAGATGAACGTCGAGCCGGTGCTCGTCGATGGCCTGATAAATCCAGGAGGGCACCCCCTGCTCGCCGGCGATCACCTTGATGACCGGCAGAAGGGCGACGATGTTTAGTGAATACGTCAGGGCGACGAAGACCACGCACGCCAGGGCCGGGTAGAGGTACCGCATGTACGGCCTGGAATACCGCAGCACGCGCAGAAAGTGCAGCGGCGAACTGCCCTTTTTAGTGATGACGCCGCGGGTGGCCGGCGGATCGTTGATGCCCATGCGTGCTTCGCTCCAGGCCGCCTCTGAAAAAAGCGGTTTCAACATTCTATGGAAACCACGCCTGATGCGGAACCGCCGAAGATCGGCGTCCATAACGGCGGGGCCATGACAGTTCAGGCGGCGTGATTTAGAGGGCAAGGACTCATCCCACGAAGTCTTCGGCCCCATAGGGATTAGGCTTCAGCCGATCTCTTGTTTGCCACCTACTTCAGTAGGTGCTTCAGGAGCCCCCCTACATGATCCCAGCCGGCTTCAGCCGGGCTTTACTCCACCCAAGTCCGGCTTCAGCCGAGATCGTCCGGGAAAAAAACGAGATTCACCAAGCAACGCTCCAACCATGCCAATCCTTCACCCACTGGCAGGCCAAAATGGCAGGGGGGCGCGAAGACTCCGCATGACCCCGTCCACGTAAATCCTTGAATCGGCCGGTATTACGAGTGATTGGTCTTGGACCGTCGCCAATGGCACGGAGATTGTAGTTTCCTCCAACGGAGCCGCCGCGACCGGCGCGGCGAGCCTGAGGAAACGTAACAAGACGGAGGACCCGAAAATGTTGCTACAACGAATGAGCCCATTGCCCGGGGTCGGTCAGCTTCGTCGGGAGATGGACCGCCTCTTCACCGACTTCCTGCCTGAGATGGACGGCGGGTTTCTGCGGGCGCAGGTTTTCCCGGCCCTGAACGTCTGGGAAGACGGTGATCGTTTCTTCGTCGAGGCGGAGGTGCCCGGCCTGAAGATGGAGAACGTGGACGTGCAGGTGCTCGGCAACTAGCTGACCATCAAGGGGCACCGCGAGGTTCCGGAAGACGAGAACGTGGTCTATCACCGCCGCGAGCGCGGCACCGGCGAGTTCGTTCGGACCATCAGCCTGCCCGCCGAGATCGACACCGCAAAGGTGGAGGCGGTCTTGAAGGATGGCGTGATGACCGTCACCCTGCCGAAGGCCGAGATCGCCAAGGCCAGGAAGATCATGGTCAAGTCGAAGGATTAGGCTCAACAAGAGGCGGCGGTTCGTTCTGTCTCGAATCGAAACGCCCATGGAGGAACCAGTCATGGTCGGAACACAGATCGAGAAACACACAGGTGAACTGAGCCCAACGCAACCGGCCCCCCGGCGCCGGCGGTACGCCCCTGCGGTCGACATCATCGAGAAGCCCGATGAGCTCCTGCTGATTGCCGACGTGCCCGGCGTCGAGGCCGATGGGATCGACGTCGAGTTCGATCGCGGCAGCCTGACCATCGATGCCAAGGTCAAGCCGCGATATGACGAGGCCGAGCTGAACTTCCTGCGGCATGAGTACGGCGTGGGCGACTACCACCGTTGCTTCGAGGTCAGCGAGCAGATCGACGCAGAGAAGATCAATGCGACGGTGGAAGGCGGCGTGCTGACGGTCCACCTGCCGAAGGCCGAGTCCGTCAAGCCCAGGAAGATCGCGGTCAAGAACGCCTAAGAAACTGTTTCATTACTCGCCATGTGCAGTTCCGCGCGGGCTGAAGCCCGCGGCTCTTCAGGGTATTGAAACAGCCTCTAAACCAATCCGGCCCGCTTCAGCAAGCGGGCGACGATCCAACAAAGGGAGGTGCATCATGAGTCTGATTCCGTGGAGAAACAAGCGAGCAGAATCCAACGTCACGCGACCCGAGACGAGCCTCTCCCGGCTCCGCTGGGAGATGGATCACCTGTTCGATCGCTTCCTGCGCGATCCGTGGGGCATGGAGTTGTTCGACAGGGTCGGTTCGGATTTGGCTTGGGGCCCGCAGATCGAGTTGAAGGAATCCGAGAACGAAGTGACCCTCAAGGCTGAGTTGCCGGGCGTCGATCCTGAAGACGTCGAGGTCAACGTGAGCGGCAACGTGCTGACGCTCCGCGGCGAGAAGCGGCGCGAGCACGAAGAGAAGAAGTCCGACTATTACTACGTGGAACGCCAGTACGGCAGCTTCCATCGCAGCATCCAACTGCCCAACTCGGTCGATCCCGACAAGGTTGACGCCACGTTCAAAAAGGGCGTCCTGACCGTCACCCTGGCCAAGCGGCCCGACGCACGACCCAATCGCGTGAAGGTGCGTGCGGACTGAGGCGACCTGACTTTCCAAAGCGTACCATGACCGACGGTGGATGCGCGGCGGTGGTTGGCGGCCAAGTCCCGCAATCGACCAGGGCAAAAGATCGTATGCCTGGTGTACGATTTCGGCCCTCCATCACATGTTGCAGGGCGCGCCTCGCGCCGCCCTGCGATCATTGCGGCGACCGATCGTGGGACCTGCTTGCCGACCGCCGCCGAGCCCCGCGGTCATTTTCCACCCTTCTTGAGGACCAAGAGAGCCCGAGCCCGAAGACGCTTGTGTTCCACGGCGAGGCCATTCTCTGACGAGATGGAGGGGAGCAGCAGCAGTACGGCCCGCGCTAACTTCCGGCCCTGCGGTGTCCTCTTCAATCTCTTGTACAACTGTCGAAGCGCTGCGCGTAGGTTCACCGAATCATCGGCGACCAACGAGGCCCTGGCGAGAAGCAGAATATCTCCATCAGACCGCACCATCATCCGCGAACGGTTCAGAATCGTGATCGCCTCGAGGGCAAGAGGTGCATCGCCCGAGTGGACGCGCCAGAGAACGCGTAGCCGCACGGCGCTGGCGTACGTATCATCCGATGACTTGGCCTGAGCGAGCACCTCTTCCAGCTTTCGCAGGGCGGCCCACGACTTCTCCCTCGCCAAACGCCAGCCCTGGAAAATCGCCTGCTGAAGGCCGGTCGCCCCCGCGGCCAAGGCGAGAATCTCGGGATCATCCCTGGAGTAGGCCTCTCTGTGCATTGCGACCAGGGTGAACCGAGCAGCAGGCGACTTGGGGTCAAGCCTCAAAGCATCACGGAGCAAGCTGTCTGCCTCGGTGGTTTTTCCGCGGGCCAATCGAACCAGGCCAAGGCAAATAAGACGATCGACCGGATCGGGTGAGGCCTGCGCCACGCGGAGCGCGCGGTTCCATTCACCGCGTGACAAGATGCGTCGCACCAGGTATCGCCGATTCCCCGGCCGGGTCTCTTCGATTGCGGGGATAAACGGTTCGAATACCTGTTTCCACTCCTCGGCCGAAAGAGGATGCCGCATGGCGCGCGGAGAATCCATCTCCAGCAGATTGACGTCGTCGGTGATGAGTGGTGCGCCGGTGGCGAATCGCCGTGCCTCGGCGTCGTCCAGGCTCAGCGCCGCGATAAAATCTTCCGGAGCCAGTATCCCGAATAGCTTGAATGGATTGGACGACTGGGTCAGGAGTCGCGCCGCCGTCTGCTCAACCGGCAGCGGCGTCGCAGAGGCGAGAAAGAGCACCATTTTCCCGACAGGTCGATAGACGCGCACGTGGGCGAAGACGTCGCCGAGCGTCGCGATCAGGCTCTTTAGCAGCGACTCATTCACGAAGCCGAGCCCCATCCACTGGACGAAGGCGCCCTCCGGCGTGAGGTGATCGCGGAGCAGGGCGAAGAACTCTCGCGTATACAAATGAGAGGCCCCCGCCGTCCATGGATGTGACGGCTGGGAAACGATGATGTCGTACCGCGCCGAGGTCAATTGCAGCGCCGCTCGGGCATCGTTGAGACAGACGCGCACACGAGGATCGGAGAGTGGATCGTCGGCTCGCAGGTCGGCAATGCAACGGTTGGCGGCGAGCACGTCTGGCTCAATCTCGATGACGTCGATGGAAGTGACGCTGTCGGGGACCGCCTCCAAAGAGTTCCCACCGCCCAGCCCGATGACGAGCATCTTCCTCGCATCCGGGCGAGCGATGACCGGCAATCCGGTCAGCCACCGCCAGTTCTGGGAATAACTTACAGTGTCGGGTCGTAGGACTTTTGCTTCCTGCAATCCATTGGTACGCAGACTCCACAAAATGCCGTCATCGGTCAACAATACGGTGGCGCTTCGACCGACGCCGTAATAAACGATCTTCCCGGAAGCATTTTGACCCGAGGACGTCAAGGCCGAGCTGCGCAGCACACTCCAGGGTTCGCCGGGCCGCACCAGCGCCAAGACGACGAAGCCGCAAACCGCGGTCAAACCAACGCGCCGGGAAGCGGCAGGTGCCTCTCCTGCCCGCAGTGATGCGGCAAAACCGACGACCGCAGCGAGTGCCAGGTTCACGGCCGCCGCGGCGGTCAACGTTCCTCCATACTCCAATGCGGGAAGGACCACGAAACCGGTGCCGATCGCCCCGATGATCGCCCCGACCGTGTTCCAAGCATAAACGCGACCGCTGGCAGGCCCGGCGTCGGCTCCGCCCCGGGCCAGCACGCGAACGGCCAGGGGAAACGTCGCCCCAATGAAGATGGCGCCAGGCAAGAGAACCAGCGCCGCGATAACAACATTGGCCGCCAGCCCCGAAGTGGCCCCCGCCCCCAACCATCCGGCCAATGCCGGCAGGCGGTTGACGGCCATAAAGGCGATGAGCGTTAGACTCGCCGTGCCGATCTGGACCCAACCGAAAGCGCAGGCAGCCTGAGGTGGCGAGCGGGTTTTGCGCGCCGCGATCGCCGAGCCGAGTGCGATGCCGAGAAGAAAACTCGCCAGCATCGTCGCAAACGCATAGACGCTTCCGCCCAGGATGTGCCCCAAAAGCCGAGTCCACAAGACCTCATATGTAAATGAGACCGCCCCGGAAATAAGGATCAACGGCAGAATCAACCGCCCATCAGGCCGTATCGTTGCGTCCTCGGACACCGCTACGGGAGCATAGACCCTACTAACAGTCAGAGCACGCGATAACAACACAGCGCCGACAAAAACCAGCGCATTGACGAGAACTCCAACCCAAACGGTCCCGCTCAAACCCATCGCAGGCAGCAGCAAGAATGCAGTGCACAGGGTTCCGGCTACGGCCCCGAGCGTGTTGATCGCATACAGCCATCCCACTCGCCGCCCCACCTGTTCGTCCGAGTGAACACAGTAGCCCGCCAAAAGCGGCAGCGTGGCTCCCATCAGGGCGGTGGGGACCAACAGGATCGCAAAGGAACAGATCAGATAGAACAGGGCTGTCGTCAGCCCGCCCGCTGCGGGTAATGCGACGTGCCCCCCAAACAGGAGTACGTGCAGCCTCGTGGCCGCGTGGATGGCCGCGGGAACGCTCAAGGCGGCGGCGGCAATGCCCAGCTCGATCAGCGCATAGACCAGCACCGGCCGACGCACGCGAACACCCAGCCGAGCGGCCAGCGTCGCACCCACCGTCAGGCCACCGAAGTAGGCCGCCAGCACGGTCACCACCGCCAGTTCCGACGTCCCGAAGACGAAGGCAAACTGGCGGGTCCAGGCCGTCTCATACAACAACCCGGCAAATCCTGAAAGGAAAAAGCATGCCAGCAGCAGCACAAAGCGAAGGTCGCGTCTCATCCGAATAGAATCACCTGGCGTATTCATTCTCCGGCACCCAGAAGGCCGGGCTTATCGCACCCGATCATAACGCATCGTTCGAGCGGCGGCGAAGCACCTGCCGCAAAGAGCCATGCAGCGACTGACTTTAATCGGCGCGGGGCGCGAGGGGACTTGCGGTACGCATTGCCCGGCGGGGTAAAGAGACGCAGGATGATGACTCCCTGTCTCTTGCGTCTGTGTTGAGAGTGCTTTAGGCAGGTGCGAATAGGCAGCGGCGCCGACGCTCCTCCTCCTGAAACCACCGACTCCCGCCAGCGGCTACTTGGGCACTCGCTGCTAGGGTGATGGTCGCAGTGCAGCTTGTGCCTGGTCCGTGACACTTTAGGCGGCGTCCGCAGCCAGAACCTGATACAAGGCGGACATTGCTGGCGGCAAACCGCCGGCTTCCGCCGGCGGCTAGGTGGTGAACCCTGCCGCTTGACGTTGTTTTAGGCATCCGCCCAATCTGTCATGGACCCGCTTGTGCCTGCGGCTGTCATCGCCATGTTGCGAAGTTGCCTGCGACCGATTCCAATGGTACAGGGAGCAGACGGGTGTTCGATTCTTCCAGACCCTATACCTTTGATCGCGTCGTGCGGATGGTGCTCACCGCCATCGGCCTGGCGGCGCTCTTCGCCCTCTTGCGATATTTGTCGGACGTGCTGCTGCCCTTCGCCGCGGCGGTGGTGTTGGCCTATTTCCTCAACCCGTTGGTCTGCGAGATCGAACGCCGCAGCGGCCGCCGAGGGTTCGCCGTGGCGTTCACCCTGGGTGGTGTTTTTGTGGTCGGTTTTTCGCTGATCCTGCTGGTGGCGCTGGTCTCGTTCCAGCAGATCAGCCGATTTCAGGACGAGCTGGGCCGCTTCCGTCGGGACACGATGACTTGGTTCCAGTCCACCGAAGAAACCACGGACGCCGGCCCCGCCGCGATCCCATCCGCAGCCACCCAACCGGCCAAAAAGGAGGCCGTTGTCAAAAGCACACTGGGATTTCGCGAACTGCAAGAGGGCCTTGCCGCATACCGCCACCACCCGAGCCTTCCCAAACCCGCCCGGCTGAATCTCATCAACGAACACGTCAGGGGCACGGCGATCGGCATGGTGATGGATCGCGCCGTGGCCTACGTCCACACGACGGATTTCACCACACTGGTCGTCGGGCTGCTGCGGCGTCTGGCCGTCGGAGGCGTGACGGTCATCAACTTCGCCGCCGAACTGTGCGTGGGGGCCGCCGTCCTGCTGGTCATCCTCCTCTACCTGATCTTCCTCCTGCTGGGCTTTCCCGAGTATCGCCGGACCTGGAAGACCTTGCTGCCAACGGCCTACCGCCAAGGCGTTCTGGATTTCCTCAATGAGTTCGAGGCTGTGCTGCGCCGATACTTCCGAGGACAATTCATCATCGCCGCCCTGACCGGCATCCTGTTCGCCATCGCCTTCTCCCTGATCGGCCTGCCGATGGCGGTGCCGTTCGGCTTGTTCATCGGCGTGCTGAACATGGTGCCGTACCTCCAGACCGTCGCCTTGGTCCCCGCGGCGATTCTTGCGGTGTTCCGCGCCATCGGCCATGATAGCAGCCTGCTCGCCTCCTTCTTATGGGTCGGCCTGGCATTCATTGTCGTGCAGGTGTTGCAGGATGGGGTGTTGACGCCGCGCATCATGGGCCGGGCCACGGGTCTGAATCCCGTGGCGATCCTTCTGGGCATTTTCATTTGGGGAAAGCTGCTGGGTTTTCTGGGCCTGTTGTTGGCGATTCCCTTGACATGCCTGGGCATCGCCTACTATCGGCGCATCGTCCTGAAGCAAACGGCCGAACAATCACCTGTAGCGACGACAGCGACAGCGGGTGGGAGTGCCTAGCCCTCCGACGCGACGGATTTGATGAATCCAAGTGAGCCGGGCGTCCTCGACCCCGGCTGCAATCGCGAAGTCGTTTGGCAAAACAAGGCCCCTGCTCTGGTCCTCAACCCATCACGCGAGCAGCGTCGGAGCACTAGCCGAAGACAGGAGCGAGGCTGAGGCTTTTTCTGATGACCGCCAATTGCCCGGCGTGCATGCCCTCGTGCCAGGCAATGATGGAGATCAGCGCCGCATGGCTGGGGGCGAAGTCCTTCAAATCGCCGGGCAGCGGTGAGGTGAGCTTGGCCGGGTCCAGTGCCTTGAAGCAGGAGATCAGTTGTTCGCGATTGTTGGCCAGCGCCTCTTTGACCTCGGTGATCGGTGGATAGTCCGCGAGGTTCTCAGTCGGCTTGGAGTTCATGAAGAACTTGTCCTGCCATGCCTCGAACTTGTTGAACGGCCGGCCGAAGACCTTGTTCATGAAATGCTCGTCGGTGCAGGCCAAATGCCCGATGGTCCACATGGCATGATTTGCGCCGGGGCAGGGTTGGTGCAACAGCTTGTCATCGGGCACGGTGTCGATCATCCCCAGGGTGGCCTTTCGGGCGAAAGCCAGTGCGGCCAGGCCGGTTTCGAGAAGTTCATTCGACATTTTTGGCTCCTTTTTTCACGCGGCATGCGTTACGCCATGCCTTTGATGATATCCGTACCGAACTCTGAGCACTTTCTCAGCGTGGCCCCTTCCATCAGCCGGTGGAAGTCGTAGGTCACCGTCTTGGCGGCGATGGCGCCTGAGATGCCCTTGATAATCAGATCGGCCGCCTCGGTCCAGCCGAGATAACGCAGCATCATCTCGCCGGAAAGGATCAGGCTGCCAGGGTTTACCTTGTCCTGGCCGGCATACTTGGGGGCCGTGCCATGTGTGGCCTCGAAGATGGCGCAGCCGGTGATGTAGTTGATGTTGCCGCCTGGTGCGATGCCGATGCCACCGACGCAGGAGGCCAGGGCATCGGAGATGTAATCGCCGTTGAGGTTCATCGTGGCGATGACGTCGTACTCGGCGGGGCGCGTCAGAATCTGCTGCAAGAACGCATCGGCGATGACGTCTTTGATGATGAGACCGGCGCCGGGCTTGCCGTCGGGAATACGCAGCCAGGGGCCGCCGTCCAACGCGACCGCACCATAGAAGTCCCGAGCGACCTGGTAGCCCCAATCACGAAACGCCCCCTCGGTGAACTTCATGATGTTGCCCTTGTGGACGAGCGTCAGACTCTTTCGCTTTTCTTGAATGGCGTACCCGAGCGCGCTGTGGACGAGTCGCTCGGTACCAAGGTAGCTGGCGGGTTTGATTCCCAGGCCCACGTTCACTTGGATGTCGCGCTTAGGAACGCCGATCGATTCGAGCTTGTCCTGCCATTGTCGCGATCGGTCGAGGGAGCCGAAACGGATGCGCGAAAACTCGTCGGGAAACTCTCGGGAAAAGAAATCGAGCAGGGTTGCGGCCTCGGGAGAAGCACCGGCGAACTCAATGCCGGCATAGATGTCTTCTGTGTTCTCGCGGAAGATCACCATATCCGTCAGCTCAGGATGTTTGACCGGGCTGGGCACGCCATTGAAATATCTCACCGGTCGAAGACAAACGTATAAATCAAGCGTCTGCCGCAGAGCGACATTGAGCGAGCGGATACCCCCGCCAATCGGCGTGGTCAGCGGCCCCTTGATGCCGACCAGATAGTCCCGAAAGGCCGCCACCGTCTCGTCAGGGAGCCAACTGCCGGTGGCCTTGTGACCTTTGTCCCCCGCGACGACCTCCTTCCACTCGATCTTCCGCTCGCCGCCGTAGGCCCTCTCCACCGCCGCATCGAAGACGCGCACCGCCGCCCGCCAGATGTCCGGCCCGGTGCCGTCGCCCTCGATAAAGGGCAGAATCGGGCGATGAGGAACGTTCAATTTGCCGTTCGGTCCTTGGGTGATCTTCTCGCCTGTCATAACTGAAAACCTCCGCGATCGTCGTCCGACTGATTAGCTAACTACAGCAAGGGGCCATGATAGCAGAAAACCCGCGACCTTCCATGTTCGTGGGGTGATCTGATGACACAACTGACCAGGACACGGCCGTGGGTTCAACGGCGACGTCGGGCCATGAGAAAAAAGCCGCAAGTGAGCAGGCAAAACGTCCCCGGCTCCGGCACGCCCGGCGGGTCGAAGGCGACGGTGAGCGTTTCGCCGGCGTCGACGTACGCGATGGCCGGGAAGCTCGTGCTGAAATCGTCGAATGCCAGGGAGGGGCCGCGCAACGTGTTCTGGGAGTTGCTGATTGAGATCGTGTCGTCCACCAGGCTGGTCTGCCACGTCAACGCAGCGTTCTGGAAGGCAAACATCAACTCTTCCGCGGCGGGAGCGAACGTCTCCTGCTCGAAGGCGATGGCCGGCAGTCCGTCGGACAGGTCAAACGCGAGGGACACGTCCCGAAAGACGGCCGAGGTGGAAGAGAGGACCACTGTGGTGTCGAACGAGGCACCGTTGAATCTGGCGAATAAGAGTTTGGAGGTGTTGTTCGTGTTATTGAATGTGGTGTAGGTCAGGGCGATGCCCCCGTCGGTCGGGTCTGTGGCGATGCCGATACCGTTGACCGCGTCCGCGGTGGCCAGCACGGCCGAGGGCCAGTTACCGCCGAAGCTCGGTTCCGAAGCAAGGATGACACCCTGCCCGCCGGCGGAGAGGTCGGCGCGGACAATAAGATTGCCCAGACCGCGGTCGTCGGTGGTGAGGCGTAGGTCCGACACCGCGGTGACGCCCGGTATGCTGCCGATGCTGGCGCTCGAGAACGTGCCGCCCGATCCGTCGATGCTGAACAGATCACCAGGCGACGCTCCCGCGAAAACGCCTCGCAGGTTTCCGGCCAGATCATGTGTGATGGACAAGGCTGGGTTCATGACATTGGGGTTGCTACTCGGTATGGTCTGGAGCGTCCCATCGTCAAATTGGGCTTTCACGGTGGCGGCGCCGTCGATCCAGACCATTGTGGGCCGCTCGGCGCGATCGAAGCTGAGGGCTGTCTGTCGTGCGACACCGCTGGAGATGGGGTTCGTGGCCCACAGACCCAACGCCGACCGCTCGGAGCGGTTGACGCTGTCGCCCTGCGAGCCGGCGAACTGGGACCAGGACACCGCCGGTGTGCCGTGGTGATCGAAGGCCAAGCTGGGCGATGAGATGGTGGCGTTTCCGCTGGCCGTGCCGACCGGCGACTGGAGCCAGGTGGGTGTCCCGTCGATGGCAAGCGAGGCCGGGTCATGGCCCATCAGGATGAACGTCGCTGCCATGAAGACCGTCCGAAGTGGCGATTGATCCGACATGAGTGATTCTCCGTGATCGTCCCACTGATATGCGCACACTGTCTTAGCCCACTGCGTCTGGAATTGGCCGAGAAACGCTGCGAGCGAGGAGATACTACCAGGAACCATCCTGCAAAAACAAGATGCAAGTGGTGGGTGCACGGTTCAACGGGTCGATGACACTTTAGGCGGCGTCCGCAGCCAAAACCTGATACAAGGCGGACGCTGCCGGCGGCTAGGTGGTGAACCCTGGGGCTTGACGTTGTTTTAGGCATCCGCCCAATCTGTCATGGACCCGGGTTCAACGGCCAGGATTTGCGACAGATGGCATTTTGGATAAGTCATTAGAGTATAGGCACTCACAAGAAAAAACGGTGATAATTCTGTGCGGCCCAATCCTGTCAGACGACAGTTTGCGGCCTCCGCTATGCCTCTGATGGGTGGTCGTCCTCCATTCGGTCAGTGACGAAGTATAACAGAGTTAGCGCGTTTCGGCCTTCACAGGAGGTCGATTATCAAAACGCAAACGAAAGTCCAAACGAAAGTCGCTCTGACGCCAAAACTGACATGCGGCCCCCAATGCGACCGGATTCCTGTCAGAACGACGACACACGTTCGAGCGGCTTTCGATCGAGCGACGAAGCCTCCTGAATGATATGCGCACACTCATTTGGCCAGCGGCGCACGATCTTGGCCAAAGAATGACGCGCAAAAAAACCTGGCCGGTGCGGCGTGCGTGGTGGTGTGGATGCGGCCCCCCCCATCCACTGTTGGGCGGTCGCCAAACCTCTTTGCGCCTGGCGGCAAGTCGGGCGGCGGAGGTGCGGTGCCCGCCTGAATCGGCAGGGCAAAGACCGCTCGGAAGGTCGCATCCGGCCCGGTCGCACCGACAAAATAATTTCGCCCGGCACGCAGCGGGGGTGGGTGGGCGTTGTCATCGGGCACGACCTGATAGAAACCCGGGGGGATCTGGCCGTAGATGATGGCCAGCCGGTGGGCCGCCAGACCGTCGGGATCGGTGGTGCGAATTTCCCACAGGGCACCGTCCTGCTTGCTGGCAATGGCCAGCGCATTGACCATGGGCCAGCGAAACGGCCAGCCCCAGGTGGGTTTGTTCAGGATGAAGCGCGGGGTCGGGGCCGAAAGGTCGATGGCGATGCGGTCCGAAGCGCCGCATCCGCCGGCGAGCAGGGAACAAACGCACGGCAAGAACGCCCACAAGACAGAGATCCTGACCCGGTTCACGACGGACAGTACAAAGGTAGAGGGTTTCATTCCACTTCGGCGGGCACTTTTATTCCAACCCATTGGGATCGCCCATGTTTTGCGTTGGCTGCTATGCCCCAGCGAGGGCGGCTGTCAAAGCATAATGATAGCGGAGAGCAGGCGCCTGGGTCGCTGAAACCAAACATGGCCGCCGAAACGCTCCCCGATGGGTCGCGGCTAAACGGCAATCCGGTGAATCTGGTTTGTTTTGTGCTAGATTCCGCCGGAGCGATCCAGGCCGTGGACGCACTTCCATGCCGAGGGCAGAAGGGCGGCAGCCAGGGTCATTTTCCACGCGGCGCCCGGCAGGAAAACCAACACGCCATGGGTGATCGCCAAACGGAGGCCGACCTGGCCTGCCAACCACATTCCGCCGAGCGCCAAAATTAGAAGGTGCCCCACGGCAAACATGCAGATCGCCGCGGCGAATCGGCGATCCCAACCCCGCTCGGCGAGTCGGCCGACGACGAACGCGGCAAGAACAAAGCCGACAAGATAGCCCGTCGTCGGTCCGGCGAAATAGGCCGCACCGGCGATCGGGCCTGCAAACACGGGCATTCCGACCGCACCCTCGAACAGATAGGCCGACAGCGACAAGGCCCCGCGCCGGGCGCCGAGCGTCGCACCGACCAGCACCACGGCGAAGGTCTGCAAGGTGATCGGCACCGTGCCCGTACCGGGAATCTGAATCTTGGCACAGACCGCCACCAACATGGTGCCGGCCAGGATCAGCACGCCGTCACGGACCAAGGCGAGACGGCCTACGGCTCCCGGCGAAAGAAGGTCACCAAACGTCCGCATCGAACAATCTCCAAAAACGGCCCCGGCTCGCCACGGCCTCGACGTGCCATGAGTCTTTTGGCTACAGTTTTTTCTTGACCAAGGCGCACGCCTGATCGTAGGCACTTTCGTCAGGTTTGGTGAAGCCGGTCACGCCCAGTTGCTTGCAGATCCGTTCGTCGTTTTGGACGTGATTCAGCAGATAGTTTTTGAGTTTTTCTCGCTGTTCGGGGCTTGCGGCCGGGCCTGCGACGACGGCCACCTCCGGCACGGCGATGGTTTCTCCTACGATCTCCAGTTGATCTTTGGACGGGCCCAGAATGACGTTGCCGCCCGAATCGGGCATCTTCTCATAGTCCAACTCATCAATCACGCCGGCATTGACGGTGATGTCCAACACGATCGTTTGGGCCACTCCATGGCCACGATAGAGTCGTGCTTCCATGACGATCGGCGGGGGCAGCAACAATTCGGGCAGGAGCTTTTTCAGCGGCACGCCGGCTTTGGCCAAGGCATCGCGTGCGGCGTAGTCGGTCAAGAGGCCCTCGTAGTCTCCAAAGGCGAATCGCTTGCCGGCGATGTCCTGGATCGTCTTCACGTGCGAGTGGGCCTTGACCACGATGTATGCCTTGCGTGAGGGCTTGCCCAAGGCGTTGAGACCGGTGGCCAGCAGCGTGATCTTGCTGGGGTCGGTCACCTGGGAGTATTCCTTGGCCGACATGAATGCGAAGGCAATGTTGCCCTGGGCCAACTGGTGTCCGAGCGCCTCGCCGTTGGGCTGTGCTCGAAAAATGATTTGCATGCCGAACAACTCTTCGAGGCGGGGGTGAAGGGCTCGAAACTCCTTGGGCAGGCCGAACAAATCCGCCTTGGTCGAGCCGATCTGAATGATCTTCCGGGTATCGGCCTTCGTCTGGCAGCCGGTCGCTAGGGCGATCAGAATCAGACAGCATCCGTACCAGAAGTGTTTATGCGTCATCAAGGTTCCTCCAAAAGCTGACGGACCGCACCCTCGGCCCGCGCGTATCGCGATCGGGGAGTATACCAGAACGCCTCGGCTGGGAAATCCCCCATCCTCCTTGTCTCCCTGTGGAGGGTCCGTGACACTTTAGGCGGCGTCCGCAGCCAGAACCTGATACAAGGCGGACACTGCTGGCGGCAAACCGCCGGCTTCCGCCGGCGGCTAGGTGGTGAACCCTGCCGCTTGACGTTGTTTTAGGCATCCGCCCAATCTGTCATAGATCCCCCTGTGAAAATCCTGGAGATTGGTTGGCCGCCGGCGGTCAGAGTCCATGAAACCGTGTGTTGGGGTCAGCCGTTAGTGAACCGCGGTTTCCATTTGAACCGTGTGGAACAGTTCTTTGGCAACGGGGCCTTCGAACGATCCCAGGCGCTTCGTCCCTCTCTCAAGCAGTTCGATCTGCATCATCTGCTGCTTGCGCGTGGGGGGAGCGGCCAGTTCGGGTTGCAGCACCCGGCATCGAACAAAGTCTCCGCCGTGCAGGTCGGCCTGGCGATCAACGGCACGGAATGGGCAGGCCCTTCCGGATTCGGTCACAACAGTTCCCACCCCGGTGGTCGGATGAAATGAAAGAACATAGCCCTGCATTGGAACGCGTCTCCAACAAACCTTGGGTCCTGTTTTCCGGAGTCCGTTCCGCCGCGGCGCCCGTCATCCATTCACCTCCCTCATGCCACCGATGGGAGTCCAATCTCTCGCAAGGCGATAATGTAACCACTTCCCTCAGGCAATGCACGAAGTTTTCACAGCCGCGAAAAAATCGCCCCTGCGAGATCGGCAATATTATGTCATCAAGAAGATTAGGCGCAGTTAACGAATGTGTGCGAGGAAGAATCACACAGCTCAACGGTCGTGTCGAGCCTGGCATGATTAGGAGTGTGGGCGGTTAGGACGATCGCATGAATAAACTGAAGGTTTGTCTTAGGGTGGTACGGGCGCCCCGTCCGTCGCCGTACTGGCAAGATGCCCGACCCACCCCTATGAAATGTGCCGTTTGTTGATGTGCGGCTCCTTAGACGGCGCGTATTTGATGCGTGGGCACCGGCGGGTCGCCAGATGCTCCCCAGCCAATGAGGGGTCATAGGCATCAGCGATCAGGGAAGTGGAGGCTCGTCCCGTTTGCGTCCGTCACGGTCCAGACGACTTGGTTTCGGGTCTCGGTGGGGGCATCGTCGCTGCGGTTCAGAACGTTGGCCACGATGGTTCCACCTCGGCCATACTGAAATGGCTGGACCTGGTTATCGAGCGTCGTGTCCAATCGCCACTCAGGGGCGGTGCCGAAGTTCTGCGCACAGACGGTGCCTTGGATGCGAGATGCCTCGACAGATTTGCCCACCGGCAGATCGGCGATGCTGGTGTACACGAACCCCCGTTGGGTGCAGAGATCGCCGACCGTCGCACCGCCCAGGCATTCAAAATCCGGATCGGAATTGCCGAAGATGATCAGTTCGGGTAACGGGAGGTTCGCGCTACTATTGTCTCGGCGCCGGAGCACGAAGGTCGGCAGGGTCGCGTTTGGGTCGCCGCCGACGTTCGGCGGAATCTTGGCTATATCGCCCTGGTTGACGCCGAAGGACAAGGTCAGCAACCGCGTGCCTCGGTTCAGGGTGAGGGTGTCGCAACCGATGGTCACGCTGCCCCCTGATCCGGGAAGAATGGCATCGTTGTAGCCGGCATTCAGATAGTCCTGGATTTCCGAGTCAGGCACGAACCCACCCGGCCCGGCCGAGACCGCGAAGGTCATCGAAAACCGCACGGACTGCTCTGACTCGTTCAGGATGGAGACCTGGATGGTGCGCTGCATCATGGGCAAGTCGAGGATTGACTCAATCACCTGCGTGCCGCCGGTGCCCGTACCGGTGCCGGGCTGCCCCGGCTGTGGAGTAAAGGTGCCTGGGCTGTTTACGCCGGTCAAGGTGGTGTTGAATCTGGCGGCAAGGAACGGATTGAACGGACCGAATACCCCCAGCGAGCCGCAACCAATCGCGAGCATCGCGGCGCCGGCGAAGATCCAGGACATACCGACGAAACTCATCACTCGTCGAAAACGGAAATACATCTTGTGCCTCCTCTGGGCCGGGTGGGGATGCTGCCTGGTGGCGAGGACAGACGCCACCCCGAAGGACGCCGCCCGGTGTCTCGCTCAAAAGCCTCTTTGCGTCCGCCGCATGGCGATGGGCGGAACTGGGTGGGCAGATCGACCGCCGGCCCCCAACAGGGCAGACCACCGATCCCACAGGATTGTACCGCCATACCAGGTGTGAAGCAACCACCCCCGAACAACAATGCTGGCTGGATTCGGAAGGCTATCGGCCTGCGGGGAGTGTCCTAGACGCCAAACCGGAGCACCCGATAACCGATTCGTGCCGCCTGCCCACGGTCCAATCGCCAAGGGTAGGCCCAAGAATGCTGATGATCCACCACCGGCAACGACAAGCTCTCTAGTCGATGGCCGGCTTCCCGGCGTCCTCGGTCCCATCAGACGGCTCTGCGTTGGGGGCGACCAGGGTCACAGGGGCGATGGTTTCCAGGTCCTTGCGGATGGCCTTGGCCTGGCCGACCACCACGATGGCCAACTGATCCCGGTGGATCAGCCGCTTAGCCGCCGCCGCGACTGCATCGGCCGTTGTCTGCTTGACACTCCTCAAATATCGCTGGAGATAATCCTCCGGCAACTGTTGGGTCTGGATCATCCACAAATCGTTCACCGTCGCTTCGGGGGTTTCACGAGCGCCGGGAAACGAACCGGCGATGTAGCTCTTGGTGTCTGCCATCTCCTTGGAAGTCGGCGGGCCGGACTGGATCTTGTCGATCTCCTCCAGAATCGCACGCACCGTCTGGGCCGTCGTCGGCGTCTTAGTAAAGGTGCTGATGACAAACTGACCGGCAAAACGCCGCGGTCTGAACCCGCCGCGGGCACCATAGGTCAACCCCTTGTCCACGCGGATGGCCTTGTTCAGCCGGCTGTTGAATCCCCCGCCGAGAATGTTGCCCAACACGCGGGCGGTGAAGTAGTCCGGGTCGCGACGGGTCAGGCTGAGATGGCCCACGCGAATCTGGCTCTGGACCGAACCGGGTCGATCGACCAGATAGATGTGCGTCGGACCCGGTTTGGGAATCTTCGGCAACGCCACCGGCTTGAAAGGCGTGGCCACCTTCCAGCCGCCGAGGTGTTTTGCGGCCAGGCGAAACCCATCGGACGGCGTGATGTCGCCGGCCAAATAGAGCACCGCGTTCTCCGGTCGAAGTTGTCCGGTCCACCAGGTTCGCAGGTCGCCGACCGTCACGGCATCCACGTCCGCCAACTCTCCGGTGGCCGTGCGGGCATAGGGATGGTCCCCGTATAAACGCTGACGCAACTGGCGGTCGGCCAGGTATTCCGGGGTCTTGGTCGCCACGAGCAGTCCCATCTTGGTCTGCTTCTTGAGGATGCCGAGTTCCTCTTTGGGAAAGGTCGGATTCTCCACGACGTCCGCGAGCAGTTCCGCGGCCAGATCGAGCTTCGGCAACAGGGCCGACGCCGTCACCTGCGCGGTGTCCATTCCCGCCGAGCCAGCAAGCTTGATCGCGTTGGATTCCAGGACGCGGGCCAGTTCCTTGGCGTCTCTGGTCTTGGTCCCTTTGGTGAGCATGCCCATCGCCAGTTTGGCCACGCCGGGCTTGCTCTCGGTCCAGGCCCCGCTCTTGATGCCCAGGGTCATCGAGACCATCGGCACCTCGCGGTTGCTGACCACGACCACGCGAAGGCCGTTGGCCAGTGATTTGGCGGTGTGAGCGATGTCCGGAAACTCGTCCGACAGCGCCGCACTGGGAGGCTTGGTCGGAAAGCCCGGCGGACGTTTGGCGGTGGCCTTCAGACCGGTCCGCTTGGCGATGCGGTTCTCTCC
>Ga0114931_10003018_pt1 | contig 21376 bp, 18 predicted proteins | sample 2SBtaG_FD_89579 | JGI IMG/M metagenome (GOLD analysis project Ga0114931, IMG submission 89579) | Deep subsurface microbial communities from Kolumbo volcano to uncover new lineages of life (NeLLi) - 2SBTROV14_V59a metaG | ecosystem: Environmental > Aquatic > Marine > Volcanic | place: Kolumbo...
ATGCTGGGAGTCTTCTGCGCATCGATCTCTTCGATCTTCTTCGGTAACAGCTCATCCAGCTTCTTGTCCAGCCATGCATCCAGCTGGGCTGTGTCCTGCATATTCTCGGCAGTTGTTGACATGCTCTTTACTCCTCATTGGGACTCCCGGAATCAAACCAGTCTTCGCCGGAAGCCATCGAATCTCAAAAACCCGACGCGGGATTTATTTATTCGAATTGTTGATAATTGTGACCCTCTGACGCGCTATGGGTTCAGTCACTGAACTTACCCTGCGCCAACTGGATACAGCACTGCTAACTCACTTATTATATTTAGCTATTTTAGTCGGGTCAATTTTACAGGGAACCGCGGCGCGCCATAAATACGTCAACAATCGGCCAGGATCGGAAGTCTAGCATTGCTCCCATGGCAATCCATGGAATCGCCAACCGCCACTGGTGCTGCGGTGATGAGTATCATCCAGCTCACCCTCAAACCCTTGGGCAATATTGTAAACATCCATAAATTTGTTATCTATTAATAACTTGCCAGCCTCCAGAGAGCGCTTGCCACTTCGACAGATCAATAACACCGGGGCATCATTCGCATGCTCGCCAAGGCCGACCCCGCCGAGCATCACCTTGCGTACTTCGGTCACAAAGTGCGGATTGACCGTCCAGTCCGGTGCGTCAATCCAGGCAACATGCACACTGCCCTTGGGATGACCTACAAACAGGAATTCCATACTGGAGCGGACATCAATCAGCACGGCCCGCGGGTCATGCTGCAGTTTGTCCCATGCCTGGTCCGGCGTTAATGTCTTGATCTCGGCTGCCATTATTCCCCCGAAACATACCTTGTGTGGCTGATTGTAACCATCCAGGCGGCTTTATTGTGACATGATTACAGCATGGGGTGACAATCTCTGGAACACTGCCCGAATACCGGAGAATGGGGGTACTGCGGGATATGGCAAGGCGGGGTCAAATTTCAGGGCCGAACAGCATCAATCAGATAGAAACCCGGTTTTTTTGCATCATGAGAGATACATTTGCCCATTTTAGCTCCATAAAGAGGTAGTGGCTCAGCTTGAATTATCATAATAATAACAATTAGTTATAATCGTGTTTATTAGATTTCGCTGATGGTGGGAGAATCCACGTTTTCCCACATCCCACAATACAGGGTCTATGGATATTCAGGCCGCCAATTCGGCTATTTCTTCCATTGACCATACATGGTCAGCCACTTCTGCCGCCATTGCCGGGGGCATCTTGAGTGATTTATGCACTCTGGCGAAATTGTAGAACATGTAATGCCGGCTGATGGCGTGACAATGGTTCTCGATCTTTTTTGAGAAGGCATTGGTCAACCGGGTGAACCGGCGCATGTGCATCCGCATGGTCAGATTCTGCCGTTCCACATAGCTTGTTGATACGTGTTCCATGTCGGGATTACCAAACACCGCACCACACTTCGCCCCGATGATCTTTGACGGGCTGTACCGCTTTTCACCTTCTCTCGTTGTCCCGTACAGCTTAATCAGTCGGGCATAGTCGATATTACGTCCAAAGGCGTCATCTACCGCGTCCAGATAGGCTTTGTGGCCGTCTGTGGTCAGTTGTACCCGATGGCTCAGGCGATCAGCCAGGTCGTGCATAAAGGCGCTGGCGGCCTTGGCTGACCGGTTATCCACATGCCAGCACGGTACCAGCTTGGTATCGGCACAGATGGCAACCCATGTCCACACATCCCCAACCCCAAACTCGTCCTGTTTGTCCTGGGGGACGTTCTTAGCCTTGGAATAGACAAAAGACCAGATTTCATCGCACTGGATACGCTTGCAGGACAAGTTACGCAGGTGTTCATCTTGATAGGCCAGACAGGCCGCTCCAACGTCCCGTAGGAGTTTGTCAACGGTATTACGGGATACACCGGTTATCCGGGCAGTTGCCCGCAGGCTGTTGCCTTCTACCAATAAATGAAGGATTTGCGCTCTTGTTTTGGTGTCCAGTCTGTTCATACTGAACATTATGCATGAGCGTAATATTGCTGTCAACGATACTTTCACACTAAGTGTTAAATACATGTTGACGATATGGTATTATTACTCCATAATATGTCCGTGTGGATGTTGAATTCGACAATGATGAGTTAGAAGCACTTGAGCTAGATGCTGGCTTCGATGGCGGCTTTGAGCGTGGCGTTGTTAAGACATTCAGGAAGCGGATGCAGTTGATACGGTCTGCGCTAGATGAAAGAGATTTTTATGCGCTTAAATCGCTTCATTTCGAGAAGTTGAAAGGTAATAGAGTTGGTACCTACTCAATGCGCTTAAATGATCAATGGCGACTAATTATTAAATTTAGGAGAGAAGATACGGGAAAAATTGTTGTGGTAATTGATATTGAAGATTATCACTAGCTTTAATACTCGGGAGATATAGATGACACAGTATGCTGAGATTTTTCCACCTGGCGAATTCTTAAAAGACGAACTCGATACTAGGAATTGGACTCAGACCGAATTTGCAGAAATTATCGGGCGTCCTCTACGCCTTGTGAACGATATTATTACGGGAAAGAAATCTATTACTCCAGAAACCGCCATTCAACTAAGTGAGAGTTTAGGTACAAGCCCTGAGCTATGGATGAACCTTGAGAGTCAGTTTCAGTTATCTAAAGTTCGTACCTCGGACAGCGCAATCAAAAGAAAAGCAGCACTTCATGAAAAGTTTCCTGTTCGTGAAATGACTAAACGTGGATGGATTGATGAAACAGATAATATTGATGTTTTAGAGAAGCAATGCATAGATTATTTTGAGATTAACGATGTTACTCAGTCGCCTATGTTGTTACATGCTGCAAAAAAGACATCTTATTCTGACATATCTATATTGCAATTATCTTGGCTTTTCCGGGCAAAGAAGATTGCGCGCACTCAGATTATTCAGCGATTTAGTAAGAAGGCACTAGCCAAGAATCTAGATGAACTTAAAAATCTAATGTCCGCTCCAGAAGAAGCACGCCATGTAACAAGAATACTTAATAACTGCGGTATTAGATTTGTTATTGTTGAGGCATTTCCTGGTTCAAAAATAGATGGCGCATGTTTTTGGTTATCAGCAACCGAACCAGTAATCGCGATGTCTACAAGGCTAGACAGGATTGATAATTTTTGGTTTGTTCTTCGGCATGAGATAGAACATGTTATTCAAGGAGACGGTAAAAATGGCCAGCCCTTAATTGATGAGAATGTTGGAGATCAGAGCATAGAAGAGTTGCCAAATATTGAAATTGTTGCAAATAATGCTGCGTCCGAATTTTGCATTAGCAAGGTTGATCTAGAGAATTATATTTCTAGAGTAAACCCATATTATTTTTCTAATAAGCGCGTTCTTGGATTTGCAGCAAGGTTGTCATTACATCCTGGAATAGTTGTAGGACAGCTACATAATAGGTTTAAAGAATATCAAAATCTTAGAAGACATCTTGCAAAGATAAGGAGCATTGTCGTAGAAAGCACTCCGCATGATGGCTGGGGTAGCACATATCCAATTTGATCCGGAGATATAGTATGTCTAGTTATACGAGCGCAATAAAAGATTACATCCAACTTTACAAAAATGAGGTTGGTGACGATGGGCTAATTGATCCTCACGAATTGGCTGAATGGGCGTATAAACGCGGACTTCATAAGCCAAACATGAAGACGATTATTAACGTGATTGCGGCAGATATTGCCAAAGCATTCCGTGAGGAATACAGGACAGATAAATATGGCCGTCGCTATCGTGCGAAACATGCAGCAAAACGTAAGACTGGGAACGGAGCTCTCTCTTTATGGGCAGACATGGACGACCCGAATGTTCCACATGATCATTTTGTAAAATCATTTGGTCAGCGTAGGCAGCAAATTGTAGGTGACTGCCACCAACTCAAAACAGATATTGACGTATACAACGATAAGAGATGCCCAGAAGAGCCAATCCAGCTTATTTTAGATTTCACGCTTGATATTGAGGAACTGGATCAATACATAAATACTGATGCTGCTTAAGGAGATTTTTTCCATCTAGCACTGGCGGCTATTCTAGCTGCCTCGCTCCGTTCTTCCTTCGTCATCTTCGCCGCCCTGGCTTTGCCACCCTTCAAGCCACCTTTCCGGCCAAGGGCTACCGCCGCCGGGTCTTTCCCTGCATCCGGGTCTGGGGCTTCTCCGAGTGACTCCTGTACTATCTGGTGAGCCAAGCGGTTAGTGTCTGCGGGGCGTTTCTTGCTTGAGCGTTTAGGCATACAGAGAAGATGGCACCAGCCGGAGATAATTGCAAGGCATGGCTGAGTTTCACCACTTTATGTGGGAATCTGGCCTAGAAACGGTCTATTCAAACTGAGCCACTATCCATAAAGAACAAAATTACAAACATTAAAATCCATATTTATTATATATTTAATGATGTGGGTTAATTTAATTTTATTTACCTGTATATACTGTTAATGTGGGTTTAATTATACTTTACGATGCGTCTGGTAGTAATAAAAATCCTCCTCCGCTCCCTGGCCATCATGCCATTACCACCGGTTCACCTCCTGGGGTGCCTGCTCGGGTGGGCGCTTTACCTGGCCCCGAACCGGCTCCGCCGGGATACCGCTACCAATATCAAACGCTGCTTCCCGGAGATGGGCAAGACCCAACGACAACAGCTGGCCAGGCAAAGCCTGGTCGAAACCGGCAAGACCCTGCTCGAGACCGGTGCGCTCTGGTTTCGGCCCGGCCCACAGGCATTGCAGCTCATTCGGCGCGTGGACGGCCATGAGCATGTGCAAGCCGCACTGGAAAAGGGCAGGGGCCTGATCCTGGCTACACCGCACCTGGGTGCATGGGAGGCCGCCGGGTTGTACGGGGCGGCCAGATTGCACATGACCTGCCTGTACCGCCCACTGCGAATTCCGGAACTGGAGAAACTGGTGTGCGCAGCACGCAACCGACTCGGGGCGAATTACGTACCCACCACCACAGGCGGCATTCGCAGTCTTTGCAAAAACCTGGACCAGGGTGGAACGATTGCCATGCTCCCTGACCAGGAACCACAGACCGGTGCCGGAACATTCGCTGCATTTTTTAATAACCCTGCCTGGACTATGACCCTGCTGGCCCGTTTGGCAAACCGCACCGGCGCGCCAGTCGTGTTTGCCTGGTGTGAACGGCTGCGACGTGGGCAGGGCTATATCCTGCATTTTTCAGCTGCACCGGAGGGTATCTGTTCACCGGATTTGAACACGGCAACGCACGCCATGAACCTGGCAATCGAGGCACTTGTCAGACGTTGCCCGGCCCAATACCAGTGGGGTTACCGGCGTTTTCGCACCCGATTGAAAGGCGAGCCCGGGATTTACCCGGACTAGTGTCATGAGTTCGAAGTTCGTATGGTTTCGATAGTCACAGTTTTTATGCGAACTTCAGACTCACAACACCAGGAGCCTGTCGGGCTCAGCGTCGCCAGAATGAGCGGCTGAACAGGATCAGCAGGGTAAAGATCTCCAGTCTGCCCAGCAGCATGGCAAAGCCCAGGGCCCACTTGGCCGTATCATTCACGTCCACATAATTGGCCCCGACGCCACCCAGTCCGGGCCCGAGGTTATTCATGCAGGCCGCCACGGCGGAAAAAGATGTTACCTGGTCCAGCCCGGTGGCCATGAGGATCAACATGATAATGATAAAACAGAACACATAGGCAGAAAAAAATCCCCATACGGCCTGTATCACCCGGTCCGGCATGGGCTTCATTCCCACCTTGACCGGTATCTGTGCATTCGGATGTACCAGCCGCACGATCTCCCGGCGACCCTGCTTCAACAGCAGAACAAAGCGGATCACCTTCATACCGCCACCGGTTGAACCGGCACAGCCGCCAATAAAACTGGCAAACAGTAGCAGAACCGGCAGAAAGCCTGGCCAGTCAAAATAATCCGCCGTCGTGAATCCAGTCGTGGTACCAATTGACACCGCCTGGAACAGCCCGGCGTGCAAGGCATCACTGAAAAATATAAAGGTATCAGTGTAATACAGGTAGACCACGGTAATGGCCGTGACCACGGCCAGTACTCCCAGGTAGGCCTTTACCTCGGAATCGTGGAGATAGGGTCGCAGGCTGTAAGAGCGCCATGCCAGAAAATGCAGCGCGAAATTTATACCGGCCAGCAACATGAAGACCACGGCAATCAACTCGATCGCCGTGCTCTGAAAGTACCCGATGCTCATGTCATGGGTCGAGAACCCACCGATTGCGATGGTTGAAAAGCTGTGCCCGATCGCATCAAAGGCACTCATGCCGGCGAGCCAGTAGCTGAGTGCACATATAATCGTGAGCCCCAGATAGATGTACCACAGCGCCTTGGCAGTTTCGGTGATGCGTGGGGTCAGCTTGGCATCCTTGAGCGGACCGGGCGTCTCGGCGCGATACAGTTGCATACCCCCGACACCCAGCATCGGCATAATCGCCACCGCCAGCACAATAATTCCCATGCCACCCATCCACTGCAGCTGTTGCCGGTAAAACAGGATAGAAGCAGGCAGGCCATCCAGGCCAGTTATTACGGTGGCGCCGGTGGTGGTGAGACCGGAAAGTGACTCGAACACGGCATCGGTTATTGTCAGATCCGGCCTGGTGGCGAGCGCCAGTGGCAGGGCGCCGACCAGTCCCAACACGGCCCAGAACATAACAACTACCAGGAAGCCGTCACGCAGGCGTAACTCTTCCTTGAAACGGCGCACCGGTGTCCAGCTCAGCAGCCCGAGTAAAAAGACGACCGCTGCGCCGAGGAGGAATACCGTCATTTCACCATCATGATAAATCAGGGACACGGCAACGGGTGGCAATAACGAAACACTGAATACCATCAGCATCAGGCCCAGCAAGCGCTGGATGGGATACAGGTGCATCAGTGGGTGATGCCTGTCAGGCTCAGAAAAATGTCACGCCCACCTGAAACAGACGCTCGACTTCCTGGATACATTTCTTGTCGGAAAGAAACAGGATGACATGATCATCGGATTCGATCACCGTGTCATGGTGCGCAATAATCACTTCCTCACCGCGCACAATCGCACCAATATTTGTCCCTTCAGGCAATTTGATCTCCTCAATGGCGCGGCCCACCACCCGGGAACTTTCGCGGTTACCATGCGCCACCGCCTCGATGGCCTCTGCAGCACCCCGCCGCAGCGCGTGCACAACGGCCACATCACCACGGCGGACATGCGTCAACAGGCTGCCAATCGTAGCCTGGTCCGGGGAGATGGCAATATCAATGGTCTCGCTCTGGACCAGGTCGACATAGGAAGGCCGGTTAATCAGTGACATGACCTTGCGGGCACCAAGTCGCTTGGCAAGCATCGCAGACAGAATATTCGCTTCCTCGTCATTGGTCAGCGCACAAAATACATCGGTATTACCAATATTTTCCTCCTGCAGCAGTTCCTCGTCGGCCGCATCACCCAGCAGTACAATGGCCCGGTCGAGTGTTTCTGACAACTGGCGTGCACGGTCCTCGTTTCGTTCGATGATCTTGACCTGGTAACGCTGCTCTATGGCTCGCGCCAGGCGCATGCCGATATTACCACCGCCGGCCAGGATGATACGTTTTACCGGCTTGTCCAGCTTGCGCAGTTCATTCATCACCCCGCGAATGTGCTTGCGCGCCGCCAGGAAAAACACCTCATCATTCACCTCGATCACCGTATTGCCACCCGGGACAATCGGCTGACCCCGGCGAAATATGGCCGCCACCCGCGCCTCGACACCGGGAATGTGTTTCTTCAGGTCACGCAGTTCGTGGCCGACCAGCAAACCATTGTGATAGGCACGTACCGCAACCAGCTGGACCCTGCCACCGGCAAAGTCCAGTACCTGCAATGCACCCGGTTTCTCGATTAAACGCTCGATATAATCGGTAACCAGTTGCTCGGGACTGATCAACACATCAACCGGCAGGGCCTCCTGGGAAAACAGCTTTTCATACCGCAGGTACTCGACCGAGCGCACCCGGGCGATTTTCGTAGGGGTATGAAACAGGGTATAGGACACCTGGCAGGCAACCATATTGGTCTCATCACTGCTGGTGACGGCCAGTATCATGTCAGCATCTTCAGCACCCGCCTGCGCAAGGACCTCCGGATGCGACGCATGACCTGTGACCGTGCGGATATCCAACCGGTCCTGCAGGTCCTGCAAAACCGCATGGGTCGTATCGACAACAGTGATGTCATTGGCTTCACTGGCGAGACTGGTGGCCACGGATGAGCCGACCTGTCCGGCACCGAGTATTATTATCTTCATTGGTAGCTGCCCGGTTCTGCTATTCCGCAAATACTTCAGTCAAGCATGCAACAGCACCAGTGCTGTTGCAGCATTATTCGCTGCCCTTCCTGTGATCAATACCTAGAGAACGCAGTTTCCGGTACAGGTGGGTACGCTCCATCCCGACACGCTTGGCCAGCTTGCCCACACTGCCACCGGCCGCGCGCAACTGATGTTCGAGATAATCCTTCTCAAACTGCTCACGCGCCTCGCGCAGGGGCAAGTCATAGGCCGTCGCCGGTACCGAGTGGACAGCTACAGCCGCCTGCGAGTTGAGTGACTGCTCGACCTCGTCCGCCTCGATTTCCTCGCTGGTCCCGAGTATCAGCAAGCGCTGCACCAGGTTCTTTAGTTCCCGGATATTACCCGGCCAGCCGTAATTACGCATCCGGTTCTGTGCAGCTACACTGAAATGGCGATAGACCAGTTTTTCATTACCGACAAAATAATCAATGTAAAAATTCAGCAAATCATGTACATCGTCTGCATGCTCACGCAATGCCGGAATATGCAGCGGAACGACATTCAGATGGTAAAACAGGTCGTCCCTGAAACGACCCGCAGCGACCTCTTCTTCAAGGTTGCGCTGGGTCGTCGCGATAACACGCAGGTCGACATCAACTTCCTCGTTACCGCCGACGCGGGTAAACGAATTTGTCTGAAACACACTCAGCAACCGGGTTTGTGTCGGTATATCCATGTCGGCGATGTCGCCAATGCACAGGGTGCCCCCGTTTGCCTGCTCGAACCTGCCATAGTGAATGCTGTCACCTTCCTCATGCCCGAACAGCTCTGCTGCCGAATTGTCCAGCGAAATAGACCCCACAGCAATCTCTACAAATGGTCCTTCGTGACGCGTACTCTGCTCATGTATATAGCGCGCAAAGGTCTCCTTGCCAACACCGGACTCACCATGAATCAGCACCCAGCTACTGTGATGTGCAATCTTGCGTGCCTGCTCTCTGAGTTCCCCCATCACCGGGCTTTTACCGATGGGTTCGGCAAGCGGCTGCATGACCCGGCGCAGACCCACATTTTCCCGTTGCAGTTTGGCGCTCTCGAAGGCACGCTCGACGGTCAGCAGCAACTTGGCAAGAGAAATCGGTTTTTCTATGAAATCATAGGCGCCCAGACGGGTTGCTTCCACGGCCGTTTCGACCGTACCATGGCCGGACATCATCACTACAGGGCAGGGCAGGTCACCGCCTTCCGACCACTCGCGCAACAGCGTGATCCCGTCAACATCCTCCATCCAGATGTCGAGCAGGATCAGGTCCGGTCGCCGTGTCCGGCGTGCCTTGCGCGCCGCCTCACCACCTTCAGCCGTGGTAACCGTATAGCCCTCGTCTTCAAGTATTTCGCGAACCAGATTGCGAATATCAGGCTCATCATCAACCACTAGCACATGGCGTGTTGTCATTTTCAGTGTCCGTTGTTATTCAGGCAGGCGGTTATCCGGGGAACAATCACACACAACCCGCCGTCTGGCAAGACTGTAAACGCGGTTACCGACCGGCAATACAGCATTATATCGCACGACCCGAAGAAGATTTCCCGCTATCTCCGCTATCCGGTTGCCCGGATTGACAGGCATCCTTATCCAGTGCCTGCAACCGGATATGGATCCGTGCTCCGGCTTCAGGACTGGCGCCGGCAACAATCATCCCGCCATGCTCTTCAACGATCTTTTTCACGATTGCCAGTCCGAGACCACTGCCCTTGCGCTTGCTGGATACATAAGGCTCGAACAGATTATCCATGATCTCTGTCTGAAAACCCGGTCCATTATCATCGACATACAGATCAATATAGGGTGGCTGCGCCTCTCCTGCATAGTGTGTACGCACCGTAATGCATGCATCGGGGGTCCCGACCATCGCCTCCTGGGCATTCTTGATCAGGTTATGCAGCAATTGACGCAAACGCCCGGTATCGCCTTCAATGCATGATCGATGATCGTCCAGCTGTAAACTAAAGCGTACTTTGACACCGTTACCCCGGTAGAGATCAAGGACCTCCTGTATCAACTGGTTCAGATCGACTGCTTCCAGGTTGATTTGCGGTACGCGTGCATATTCACTGAAGGCGTTGACCATATTCTTCATGGCTTCGACCTGGTTGACGATGGTACGGGTGGCGCGGTCCAGAACCTCGACATCTTTCTCATCCATGCGGTCGATAAACCGGCGCCGCAGGCGCTCTGCCGACAGCTGTATGGGGGTCAACGGGTTTTTTATCTCGTGTGCCAGCCGGCGCGCCACTTCGCCCCAGGCTGCATCGCGCTGCGCCTGAATCAGTTCGGTCACATCTTCAAACACAATCACGTGACCACCACGACGCGATCCAATCCCCTTCAGGCGTGTACCCCGGCACATCAGCACCTGGCGCCCGCTGACACCAAACAACGACACCTCTTCCTGCCACATCGATTTGCCCTTGCCGCGATGCCTGTCGATCACATCGATAAATGGCTGCAGATAGTCGTGCCCGGCAACAACCGAGGCCAGCGGCTTGCCGAGATAGGACCTGATATCCATGCCCAGGTTCTGGCGCGCCACGCTGTTCACTGCCCGGATAATGGTGTCGGCGTCCAGACTGACCACCCCGGATGAAAGGTTTGCCAGCACAGCCTCCAGGTAGGCGCGCTGGCCCTCGACCTGGTACTGGCTCTTGCGCGCCTGGTCACGCGCCCTGGCAAGACGGCGTGTCATGTCATTAAATGAACGCGCCAGGAAACCAAGCTCATCATCACTGGCAACTGCAAGTCGCTTGCTGTAATCCCCTTCAGCGACAGCCCGTGTCGCCCTGGCCAGTTCCTTGACCGGTGCCACCGTGCGGCGCGCAGACTGGAATGCGGCCCAGATAGCTGCCAGCAGGCTCAACACCAGGACAATCGACAAAGTGACGGTGTAACTGAACTTCAACGGCTTGCGCAGGTAGGCGAGTTCCTTGTAATGGACAAAGGCCGACTGGACGCTGCCGGCCAGTTCACTGAGGCGCTCCGACACCGAAAACAGGGTCACGAAGGCATAGATCTCGCCGTCCTCACGTGAGGAGGCAACCGGCACCAGGGCGACGGCGTACAGGCCGGATTTGCCGACAGGTACCAGCCCGATATAGTGTTGCCCGTCATGCAGCACCTGCAACATTTCACTGGAAGGCCGGTAGGGCACGATATCGGTCGGGTCCGCGCTACTGGATGCGATAATGCGTCCATCGCTGCCGAGCAGGGTCAACTCGGCAGCACCGCTACGCACCCGCAAGTCATAAAGATTCAGGGCAATCGTGGCAGCAGGGGACTCTGAAATTTCATCGGCCATGCCCTTTGAAAGACGCAGCACGTCACGCAAACGCACATCGAGCGCAGTGCGGCTGAGATCCAGCGAATCTTCAAGTGCCTGTTCTATCCGCACGTCGAACCAGCCGTCGATGCCGTGCTGAAGAAACTGCAGTGAAAAATAATACACCAGTGACACCGGTACGATGGACAGCACCACGAACATGATTACCAGCCGGGTAGCCAGTTTGGCACCGACTGCCTGCTTGCGCCGCTGCCTGACAAGCCAGATGATATTCGCAACGACCAGCGCCCCCAGCACCACCAGTATGACCGCATTGACCAGCAGCAGCCAGGAGTAGTGCGCGCCGAAACGTTCCGAATTATGCGTGGCATCACTCAGCAGCCACAGCGACACCAGTAACAGTGCGAACAGCAGCAGCATTGGCAGAATGCCCAGGTTGAGGCGTTTTATCTTTCCAGGCGCCATTGATACCACGCGTTTTTCATGTCCCACCTGGAATATACATAGGCCTGTAAGCGGACCGGTATCGGCAATGACTCAACCTCCAGGCTGCCGCGCAGACGCACGTAGTACTCCCGGTTATCGCGCACTGCGGCATAATCGAGGACATGGATATCCAGCAGCACGCCAATAGACTGCATGGCCTCTTCGAGATGCCGGAAATCGCGCTGCTCACCCGTATTCAGATTCTTGACAATATAGGTACGGCTGAGGGGGTGGTACTGGACTTCCCGTGTCTGGTGCTGCTCAGCGATGACCCGGTCCCACAGCCAGGGGCGTTTTTCCAGGGCCTGCACCTGAAATCCAAACACCAGGGGAACGGCGTTTTCCAGGGCTTTGCGCGCACCCCTGCTCAATTTGATATCAACCCAGGCATTCAACAACCAGGCAGAGTCGCCCAGTTCCACCTCGGCATCAGTGACAACGATCGAACCACTTTTGTCACCAGCCTGCAGCCCGCTGGAAATCAGCAGTGCACAGACGCCCAGCAACAGCAACCGGCAAAGGCGGAATGACTGCCTGGTGAACCCGTGAGCTATCTTACCTTGCGCAAGCATGCGTAGTAGAACCCGTCCATTTCATCCTCGCCCGGGAGTACCTGCCGTCCACGAGTAACAGCCCTGCCCCAGGGCACTTCCGGCATGACATCTTCAGCCGCGGGGCAGGCAGAAAGAAAGCGGCTGATCTGCTGCTCATTCTCTGCTGCCAGTATCGAGCAGGTTGAGTACAACAGCATACCGCCTGCCGCCAGCAAGGGCCACACGGCCTCGAGCAACTGCGCCTGCCGTGCAACCAGCTCGCTGATGTCGTCCGGGCGGCGCAGCAGCTTGATATCGGGGTGACGCCGGATCACACCGGTCGCAGAGCACGGCACATCGAGCAGAATACGGTCAAAGGGCAACCCGTCCCACCAGCTTGCCGGCATGGCTACATCTGCCGTGCGCACATCCGCAACCAGCCCGAGTCGCCCCAGGTTGCCCTGGATCAATGCCGTGCGGTGTGCATCAATATCCACCGATGTCAGTGCGGCGAGCCCCGGCTCGGTTTCCAGGAGGTGCGCCGTCTTGCCGCCTGGTGCGGCGCAGGCATCCAGTACCCGCTGACCGGGCCGCAGATCCAGCAAACCGGCCGCCTGCTGGGCAGCCGCATCCTGTACCGATACCAGGCCCTCGGCAAACCCCGGCAAGGCCGTGACCGACACGGGTGTGTCAAGCACGACACCGTGGGTCGTGTACGCCAGTGCCCGGGCCTCAATGCCCTGTTGCAATACGTGGTCGAGCCAGGCATCCCTGTCACTATGCAGCTGATTGACACGCAGGCTGAACGGCGGGCGCTGGTTACCGGCATGCAGTATAGACTCCCAGTCCTGCGGCCAATCAGCCTGCAGGCGCCGGATCAGCCATTCCGGGTGGGCATAGCGGGCCTCCGGCGAAGCTGCAACCACGGCTGCCCAGTCTCCGGTCTGGCGCTGGTAATTGCGTAATACGGCATTTATAAGCCCCGCTGCCCAGTCCTTGCCCAGCTCGCGGCTGGCCTGGACGGTTTCATGCACCGCGACATGCGCCGGGACCCTGGTATGTGACAACTGGTACATACCGGCAAGCAGCAGGCAAAACAAATCACTGTCACGGCGTTTGAACGGTTTTTTCAGCAACCGCTCCAGCACTGCCGCGAGCGGGTAATACCAGCGCACGGAACCGTAGGCCAGTTCCTGCACCAGTGGGCGCTGCTGTGTATCGATCCCGGGTAGATGACGGTCGAGCGCTTCTGTCAGTGACCGGCCCTGATAGACCACCTGCGTAAGCAGCCGGGCGGCCTGGGCACGCGCGTTCATCCGGCCTCGAAATGCAACCCTGACAGTGCATGTGCATTGCTGAAATCAGCGGCCGACACCGGGCGGCCCCCGGGCAACTGTAGCGTCTGTATCCTCAGCAGGCCGCTGCCGCAGGCCACCTCGATCCCCTGCCTGCCGGCCTGTACCACGGTACCGGGCGCCTGGCCGGTCGCAGCAGCAACCACGTCGGCTTCCCAGATCCTGAGCTGCTTGCCTGCATACCGGGTTTCAGCCACTGGCCAGGGGTTGAAGGCCCGCACCCGGCGTCCGAGTTCTGCGGCGGGCAGACGCCAGTCGATCAATGCTTCCCGCTTTTCCAGCTTGGCAGCACAGGTGACCTGTGCTGCATCCTGGACCCGGGCGCTGAGTGTACCCTGCTCAAGCGCATCGAGGTTGTCCTGCAGCAAGGCAGCCCCCAGCTGCGCCAGGCGATCATGTAGTTGCCCACCGGTTTCGGTGGCCCCGATCGCACAGCGGCGACTGGCCAGTACCGGGCCGCGGTCCAGGCCGGCTTCCATCTGCATCAGGGTAACCCCGGTCTCCGTGTCACCCGCCAGTATGGCACGCTGGATCGGTGCCGCGCCACGCCAGCGTGGCAGCAGGGAGGCGTGTACATTGATACATCCCAGCCGGGGTACGGTCAGCACTGCAGGTGGCAGGATGAGCCCGTAGGCCACCACCACGACCAGGTCCGGCTGCAGGGCCCCGAGATCAGCAATGGCCGCCGCTGCGCGCAATGTCCCGGGTTGAAAGACAGGGATTTGATGGGAAACAGCCAGCTGTTTGACGGGACTCGCACGGGTGCGCCGGCCGCGTCCGGCCGGCCGGTCCGGCTGACTGTAGACAGCGGCCACCGTGTGCGTGGAATCCAGCAGCACTTGCAAGACAGGCAGGGCAAAATCCGGGGTCCCGGCAAAAACGATCTTCATGTTGAAATATCCGACCCGGGAACACCGGCGTCAGATCCGGTGATGGTCAAATAACCCGCTGGTTGGGTTGTTCCGGTTTGCCTGGTACCCCCTGGCGCTCCTGTTTTTCCAGTTTTTTCCTGATACGGGTCCGTTTCAGCTGGGACAGGTAATCCACGAACAGCTTGCCGTCCAGGTGATCGACTTCATGCTGGATACACACCGCCAGCAGGCCATCGGTTTCCAGCTCGAATTCCTTGCCATCCCGGTCGAGCGCCCGTACCCGCACCCAGTCGGCACGCTGCACTGTCTCGTAATACCCGGGGACGGAAAGGCAACCCTCTTCCATCTCCTCACTGCCCCGGGTTTCCAGAATTTCCGGGTTAATCAGGCATAAAGGCTTGTTGTTTTCTTCCGATACATCAATAACGACGACGCGTGAATCGCTGTTGACCTGGGTAGCAGCAAGGCCGATACCCGGTGCTGCGTACATGGTTTCCAGCATATTATCGACCAGCGCGCAGAGCGCACCGTCCACCTGTAGCACGGGCCGTGCGATGTTGCGCAAACGCGGGTCGGGATAGTGGAGAATTTCCAGGAGTGCCATGTGATTGCCGTCACAATTCAAGCTAACGAGATCCAATATACTGTATCACATCCTGCCGTCAGCGATTTATCCGGGAGGACAAAAGGTTTTGTTCTATGTGGATTTTCCGCTAAACTCCCGGATTATCAAAAATGCCAGCCACGATAACTGACTGTATCATCGCATGATGTGGACGGGAATTGACACAAACCGACGTTAAAGGGATGCCTATGTCAATCAAGAAATTGTTCGGAATGTTCTGCGCTGCGCTGTTTGCCTGTTCAGTCTTCGCCGCGAACGTTGCCCTCAACCCGAACCACCCCGATCGATATGTGGTCGTCAAGGGGGACACGCTGTGGGACATCTCCGGCAAGTTTTTGCGCGACCCCTGGCTGTGGCCGGAAATATGGTTTGTCAATCCGCAGATTGCCAACCCTCACCTGATCTACCCGGGTGACATCCTCACCCTGGTTTACGTGGATGGAAAACCGCAGTTGCGCCTGCAGCGTGGCGGCGAAGTCAGGCTGTCACCCAAGGTACGCGTGGAAAGCCTCGAAAGCGCCATCCCGACCATTCCGATCGATGCCATCAAGCAATTCCTCACCAAGCCCCTGGTCGTCAGCAAGCAAGACCTGGAAATCGCACCCTATATCGTCGCCAGTGCCGATGAGCATGTGGTCACGGGGGCCGGTGACCGGGTCTATGCGCGCGGCATTGACGGGACTGATGTCGGTCTGTTCGATATCTTCAATCCAGGCGGCCCGTACATCGACCCGGATACCAATGAGGTACTGGGCTACAAAGCCATCTACGTGGGGGAAGGCGCCGTGCAGAGCTTTGGCGACCCGTCCACCCTGTTACTGACCGAGACGGACCGGGAAGCACGCATTGGTGACCGCCTCTGGCCGGCTGCCAAGGAAGCCCCGATTACCCATTTCACGCCACACGTACCGGCACCGGGCACCGAAGGCCGGATCATCTCGGTGCTGGGCGGAGTCAGCCAGATCGGGCAATTTGACGTGGTGGTTATCAACCGCGGCAGTGAAGATGGGATGGAATCCGGCCATGTGATGAAGATTTTCCAGGCCGGTGAAACCGTTCGGGATCTTGTCAGCGGCAAGCGCGGTGACAAGGTGAGACTGCCGGACGAGGAAGCCGGCTTGCTCATGGTGTTCCGCCCATTTGACCGTGTCAGTTTTTGCCTGGTCATAAAAGCAACCCGTGCCATGCATATTCGGGATTTTGTACGGACGCCATAAAACATTCACTCCATCCAGACCCAGGGAAGGGGACACGATGACAGCAACACGACTACCTGCCACAGGCAGGTGATGCCACCATGGTGGCATCACCTGGATCTGACCGTAACGACACGCTGACAGACTGGTTGACACTGACACACGCTCCGGGTGTCGGCTGTGTCTCCTTACAACGGTTACTGGACACCTTTACCGATGCGCACACCATCCTGTGCGCAACCGATGGACAACTGCGCCATTGCGGTCTGAAGACAGCCGCCATCACCGCACTGCACCAGCCGGACCAGGCGGCTATCGACCGGGACCTTGAATGGAGTTCACAAGATCATAACCGGATCATCACCTGCCGGGATCCCGGCTACCCGGCCCTGTTGCTGGAGATACCCGACCCGCCACCCCTGCTGTATGTACACGGCAATATCGAGATACTGTGCGCACTGCAGCTGGCGATGGTTGGCAGCCGCAATCCGACACCGGGGGGCATACGCACCGCCAGGGATTTCGCCGAACACCTGGCGCGCGCCGGGCTGGTCATTACCAGCGGGCTGGCGCTCGGGATCGATGACGCCAGTCATAGCGGCGCGCTGCAGGCCGGGCGGCCGACGATTGCTGTCATGGGTACCGGCCTGGATCGCGTCTATCCGGGCCGGCACCGGGAACTGGCCCACCGGATCGCCGAGCAGGGCGCCCTGATCTCTGAATATCCCATCGGGACCCAGCCCCTGCCGGCAAATTTTCCACGCCGTAACCGCCTTATCAGCGGGCTGAGCCTGGGTACACTGGTGGTAGAAGCGGCGCAGCGATCCGGCTCACTGATCAGCGCCCGCTGCGCCGCGGATCAGGGACGCGAGGTATTCGCGATACCCGGGTCGATTCACAATCCACTGGCACGTGGTTGCCATGCCCTGATTCGCCAGGGCGCCAAGCTGGTCGAGACCGCCGGGGATGTCGTCGATGAGTTGGGGGCGCTGGCGCTGGCCGGCAGCCTGCAACCCGTCCCTGACCCGGTGGCAAACCCCGATGACGCGCCGGAAATTGATTCGGAGTACGCCAGACTGCTCGATACCATGGGTTTTGATCCCGTCCCGGTGGATGTTCTGGTGGACACGTGCGGATTGACGCCAGCAGAAGTTTCCTCCATGCTCCTGCAGCTGGAACTGCGGGGATTCGTCGTGTCCAGCCCGGGAGGGTTATATAACCGATTGAAATAGAAGGTTTATTTATGAAAGAAAATGTTTTCGACGTGTTGATGTATCTGTTTGAAAACTATTATATGGATGAGGAGAACCCGGTCACACCGGACCGCGAATCCGTCCAGCAGGAACTGCACAACGCCGGATTCCCGGCGCCTGAAGTCGAACAGGCCTTCAACTGGCTGGAAGACCTGGCCACCGGTACACCCCCTCCCGTGATGCAGGCCGAGCACTCGCTGCGGCTGTTTTCGCACCAGGAAATCGAGCGGCTCGATACCGAGTGCCGGGGACTGCTGCTGTTCCTTGAGCAGATGGGTGTCCTGAATCCCGTCAGTCGCGAGCGGGTCATTGACCGTGCCATGGCACTGGAAAATGATGATTTCGATATTGACCAGCTGAAATGGGTCGTGTTGATGGTGCTGTTTAACCAGCCGGGCGAAGAGGTCGCCTATACCTGGCTGGAAGACATGGTGTTTGAAAACATGACCAACTGCCTGCATTAATGTGGGCTGGTGGCCGACCTGCACTGAACCCCCATGAGTAAAAACCTCGTTATCGTTGAATCGCCCGCCAAGGCGAAAACCATCAAGAAATACCTTGGCAAGGGCTATGAAGTCATGGCGTCCTATGGCCATGTCCGGGATCTCGTGCCCAAGGAAGGCGCTGTCGACCCCGATCACGACTTCACCATGAAATACCAGCTCATCGAGCGTAATTCAAAACACGTCGACAGCATCATCAAAGCGATAAAAAAAGCCGATGCGCTTTATCTCGCCACTGACCCGGACCGGGAAGGCGAGGCCATCTCCTGGCACCTGGTTGAACTACTCAGGGAAAAGAAGGTTCTCAAGGACAAGCCCGTGCACCGGGTTGCATTCCACGAAATTACCAAGCGCGCCATCAACGAGGCGATCGAGAATTCGCGTGAACTCTCCAGCGAACTGATCAACGCCCAGCAAGCACGCCGTGCACTGGATTACCTGGTCGGCTTCAAGCTATCGCCGCTGTTGTGGAAAAAAATCCGCCGCGGCCTGTCCGCCGGACGCGTACAAAGTCCCGCACTGCGAATGATCGTGGAACGCGAAATCGAGATCGAGAAATTCAAACCGCGTGAATACTGGACCCTGGAAGGGGATCTCACACACGACAAGCATGATTTCATCGCGCGACTGACCCATCTGCATGACGAAAAACTGAAACAGTTTTCAATCGTCGATGCAGACAGCGCCGGCAAGGCGCGGGAAGAACTGCTGCAAGCGGCTGATGGCAAGCTCACGGTCGAAAACGTCGAGAAGAAACAGCGGCGACGCAACCCTGCAGCACCGTTCACCACGTCGACGCTACAGCAAGAGGCCTCGCGCAAGCTCGGCTTCACCGCCAGCCGCACCATGCGGGTCGCACAGCAACTCTACGAAGGCATGGATATTGGTGGTGAAACTGTCGGCCTGATCAGCTACATGCGTACCGACTCGGTCAACCTGGCGCAGGAGGCCATCGATGAGCTGCGCGCTTTCATACCACAACGCTTTGGCAAGCAAGCACTGCCTGATGAGCCACGCACCTACAAGACCAAGGCGAAGAATGCGCAGGAGGCACACGAGGCCATCCGGCCCACCTCGGTGCTGCATACACCGGAGGACATCAAGCAACACCTGAGCGCCGAACAGCTCAAGCTCTACAACCTGATCTGGAAACGCACCATTGCCTGCCAGATGATCCATGCCACCATCAATACCGTCAGCGTGGATTTTTCCTGTGGTGCCGGCAACCAGCTGCGCTCCACCGGCTCGACCGTGGTGGACCCGGGTTTCATGGCGGTCTATCAGGAAGGCGAGGATGACAAGCAAGGCAGTGGCGACGAAAAACTCCTGCCGCCACTGGAAATAGGGGACCACTGCAAGCTGAAGGAGATACGCGCCGAACAGCACTTTACCGAACCGCCGCCACGCTACTCCGAGGCCAGCCTGGTCAAGACACTGGAAGAATACGGCATTGGCAGGCCATCGACCTATGCCAGCATTATCTCGACACTGCAGGCGCGCGACTATGTAATCCTGGAAAAGAAACGCTTTTACCCGACCGATGTCGGGCGCGTGGTGATCGAGTTTCTGACGGACAATTTCACATCCTACGTCGATTACGACTTTACCGCAGAACTGGAAGACGAACTGGACGCAGTAGCGCGCGGTGAAAAGGAGTGGATTCCGGTCATGAACGAGTTCTGGAAACCGTTCAAGAAGCTGATCGGCGAGGATTACCCGCGCCCCTACCCGAAACCGATCGACGAAAACTGTCCGGAGTGTGGCAAACAGCTGCAGATGAGCCTTGGCAAGGGCGGGTTCTTCATCGGCTGCTCCGGCTACCCGGACTGCAAGTACACCCGGAATGTCGGCGATGACCAGGCCAGTGCAGAACCGGAGATCGTGGAAGGCCGCAGCTGCCCGAAGTGCAAATCACCGTTGATCATACGCAACGGCCGTTACGGCAAGTTCATCGGTTGCAGCAGCTACCCGGCCTGCAAACATATCGAGCCACTGGAAAAACCGGAGGATACCGGGGTGCGCTGTCCGCAGTGTCATAAAGGCAATATTCTGAAACGCAAATCCCGCCGTGGCAAAATCTTCTATTCTTGTGAACGTTACCCGGACTGTGATTATGCGCTCTGGAACCTGCCACTCGCCGAGCCCTGCCCGAAATGCTGCTGGCCGATCACCAGTATCAAGACCACCAAACGCTCCGGTACCCAGCGGGTCTGTCCACAGCAGGACTGCAGGTTCATCGAGCCCTGGGAAGCCTCTGAATCGGGGCTTGACCAGGAAACCGGCTGACAGCCGTTTCATACAATGGCACGGGATTGTCTTCAGGATAACCATTGAATGAGCTGGCATATTCGTGAGGCCGTTCGGCAACTGGCTGCCGGCGGCATCATCGCCTACCCGACTGACACCGTCTATGGCCTGGGCTGTGACCCCTTGAACGGCATTGCCGTGCTGCGCCTGCTGGAGCTGAAACACCGGAGTATCGACCCTGGCGTCATCCTGATTGCCAGCGACATCACCCAGCTGCGGCCGTGGCTGCTGCCACTGTCACCCGCCGTTAAAAAACGCGTGACTGCCAGACGGAAAGAGCCGCTGACCTGGACGCTGCCATGTGCGCCGGAAATCCCCGTCTGGCTGCGCGGCAACCATGCAACCCTTGCGGTACGTATCACCCGTCATCCTGTCGCCGCGGCACTGTGTCAGCACTGGGACGGGCCACTGGTATCCACCAGCGCCAATATCCACGGCCAGCATCCGGCGACAAAGGCACTGCGTGTGCTCAATAATTTTAACGGATCACTGGACTACATCCTGCACGGTGATTGCGGTAGCGGACGTCCCAGCATCATCCGTGACGGGCTCAATGGAAGGATCCTGCGACATCCGGAGTAAGAAAGAATCGCGCAAAGACGCA
>Ga0114931_10003019_pt1 | contig 21376 bp, 19 predicted proteins | sample 2SBtaG_FD_89579 | JGI IMG/M metagenome (GOLD analysis project Ga0114931, IMG submission 89579) | Deep subsurface microbial communities from Kolumbo volcano to uncover new lineages of life (NeLLi) - 2SBTROV14_V59a metaG | ecosystem: Environmental > Aquatic > Marine > Volcanic | place: Kolumbo...
ACATTTCCCGCAGCAACGACGCCAAACACGACGACCGGATCGGGCACTGCCACCACACCGGGCACCACCGCGCCGGGAGGCACCACTACGCCTGGTACATCCACTCCACCGGGCACCACCGCGCCGGGAGGCGCCACTACGCCTGGCACATCCACTCCACCGGGCACCAGCACAACGCCGAATGGGTCGCGTGATACCACCACGGGTGGGGGGCGCGGCGGCAGACGATAGCCGAGCGTGTCCGCATGGAGGTGTGACAGAATCAGCGGGAGAGCCAATCGCATGGCGAAAACCCGGTTTGTAAGCGAAGCGCCTGTCGCGGAGTTGTGATGAGCGAAGCGGGCCGCGGACTTTTAGTCCGCGCGGCGGCGGAATCAGATTGACGCGGAAGACGGGACAAAACGTCAGTCGTTACACCGCAAGACAAGCCGCCGATTTCGTCACGAACCCCTTCCGCACCACCTGAAGTGTTATGGACCCAGCGCAAACCACCCCCAAGGGGACTCGAACCCCTGTCTTCAGGATGAGAACCTGATATCCTAGGCCGCTAGACGATGGGGGCCAAAAAGGGACCGGGCACGGAACCCGATGCCTCCGCGCAGTCCTCACTTGAGGTACTATACCCCCACGTCGCCAACAGCGTCAACCGCAACCAAGTTCGAGGGATGCTCAAAAGCGGATGGATCAGACACACGATCGAAACCAAAGACGTAGGGAACAACCATTGGACGGGTTTAAGCTTGAAAGCGAGTTCTCTCCTCGCGGCGACCAGCCCGCTGCAATTGAGCGCATTGTCGACAACTTTCGCAGCGGTCGTCGCTACCAATGCCTGCTCGGAGTAACCGGGTCCGGTAAAACTTTCACCGTCGCAAACGTCGTCGAGAAACTTCGTGTCCCCACTCTGGTCATCTCCCACAACAAAACGCTTGCCGCCCAACTCTACGAGGAATTCAAAGAACTCTTTCCACAAAACGCCGTCGAGTATTTCGTCAGCTATTACGATTATTACCAACCCGAAGCCTACATTCCCCAGCGCGACATCTACATTGAAAAAGATGCCTCGCGCAACGACGACCTCGATCGACTGCGCCTCAGCTCGACCAGCACGCTCGTCTCTCGCAAAGACGCCCTCATTGTCGCCAGCGTCTCGTGCATCTTCGGATTGGGTTCTCCCCAGGACTACAAAGCCAGCGTCATCGTTCTCACCCTGGGTGATTGTATGGACCGGGATGAACTCCTCCGCCGATTCGTGGACCTCCAGTACAACAGAAACGACCTTGAACTCAAGCGCGGAACCTTTCGCGTACGCGGAGACGTCATTGAGCTGCACCCCGCCCACGAACAATTCGCCTATCGCATCGAGCTGTTCGGAGACGAAATCGACAAGCTCGAAATGATTCACCCCTTGACCTCTGCCTCGATCGGAGCGATCGACAAAATGTTCGTGTTTCCTGCGGTTCATTATGTCATGCCGGAAGAGCGAATCGAGATCGCCGCAACCAGCATTCTCGAAGAACTGGACCAGCGCGTGAAGGAGTTTCGCCGCCTGGGGAAACTTCTCGAAGCTCAGCGCCTGCTCGCTCGAACCAAATACGACGTGGAAATGCTTCGCGAGGTGGGCTACTGCTCCGGAATTGAAAACTACTCGCGACACCTGAACCAGACCGAACCCGGAGCCAAACCTTACACGCTCGTGGATTACTTTCCGAAGGACTACCTGCTTGTCATTGACGAATCACACGCGACGCTGCCGCAAATACGCGCGATGTTCAACGGCGATCGCGCGCGAAAGCAGACGCTGGTTGAACACGGGTTTCGCCTCCCAAGCTGTCTCGACAATCGCCCGATGCGTTTCGAGGAATTTCAAGAGATGTGGAACCGCGTTTTGTTCGTCTCCGCGACACCCGGACCGGCGGAACTCGAACTTTGTGGAGGCGAAGTGGTTGAGCAGATCATCCGCCCCACGGGCTTGGTCGACCCACCGATCGAAGTGTTGCCCGCACGGGGACAAGTACCGGATATTCTTCAGCGGATCGCCCAGCGCACAGCCGCCGGCGAACGTGTTCTTGTTACAACCGTGACCAAACGACTTGCCGAAGATCTTTCCAGGTTCATCCAGCAGGAAGGTCACAAAGCCCGCTATCTCCACAGCGACATCGATACGCTCGAACGGGTTCAGATTCTCAAGGAACTCCGCGAGGGGAAGTTCGACGTTCTGGTCGGTGTCAATCTTCTGCGCGAAGGACTGGACCTGCCGGAAGTCTCACTCGTCTGCATCCTCGACGCGGACAAGGAAGGATTCCTGCGCAGCGAAACGTCACTTGTTCAAATGATTGGACGCACCGCGCGCAACGTCAACGCCGAGGTCAAACTTTACGGCGATAAAATCACCCCGAGTATGCAGCGTGCGATTGACGAAACGAATCGCCGGAGGAAAATGCAATTACGATACAACCAAGAGCGCAACATCACTCCGAAAACGATTGTTAAGGAGATTCGCTCGAGTCTCGAACGAGCCGTCGGAGCCTACAAAATCGCAGCCGAGGCGATTCAGGCAAGCGAAGACGAGCTTGACCGCACCGAGTTGATCGCCATGCTCGAAAAGGAGATGCTGGACGCAGCCGAGGCTCTTGAGTTCGAAAAAGCAGCCCGGTTGCGCGATCGGATCCAAGAAATCAAAGACGCCCCCGCCGTCAAAACCGCGCCGCGACCGTAAGGATGGGCAACGTCATTGGCGGCAGTTGAATGGGTCGTGAGAACGAAGGTCCCGCCCAAGACGCCCCCCTACTTCGTTTCCAACATCCCGCACCACTTTGCAACCGGTACACAAGAACCCGAGAGGGGAAGCGCAATTGCCCCGTGTCCCTAATGTCCGACGGTTGATGGTCAATCTTCGAGGTCGTCACCTCGCCAACCGCCATCACCGGGACGGGTCTGCCGTGTTGCGTCTGTTCTCCTTGCAGACATGCTGTCGCCACGACCCCGGCGGACCCGATCCGTCGTGCCCCGGTCCGTCATGCTGAGCGTAGCGAAGCATCTCGCCCCCAGCAACGCAACGTGCTTGGATGGAGGAGAGATCCTGTTCTCGGCGCCCAGAGAGATCCTTCGCCCGCCTGCGCGGACCCGGTTACCCCCCTGTATCCCCCCTTGCAAAGGGGGGACGTAGCGAGCAGCGGACCTTCGTCCGCGCGGTTTCGTCCGCGCTGGTTCATCGGAGCGTCGGCGGAATCAGATTCACGCGTTGACATACCCGGCAAGAAAACGTAACTCAACGGACCCGCTTTCACACAGAGTCTCACCCAACATGCGCCGATGGGCAGAGCTTGACGAGCACACAGCGGTCGCAATCCGGTTTGCGGGCACGGCAGACTTTGCGACCATGCCAGATCAGAGCATGCGAAAAAAAAGTCCATTCTTTTCGCGAAACAAGCTCCATTAAGTCCTTTTCAATCTTTACGGCGTCTTTTTGATCTTTGCTCGTCCATGTGAGTCCCAAAAGCGTCGCCAAACGTCCCACGTGCGTATCGACCACCACGCCCTCGTTTCGACCGAACGCAGTCCCCAACACAACATTGGCAGTCTTTCGCGCGACGCCCGGCAACGACACGAGATCGTCCATATTCGCCGGGACTTCCCCCCCGTATTCTTCAGCGATTTTGCGTGCTGCACCCTGAATGCTCTTGGCCTTCTGCCGAAAAAAACCCGTCGCATGAACGATTTCTTCTATGTCCTCTACCGGTGCCCCTGCCAACGACTTCGCCGTTTTATACTTCTTGAACAGAACCGGCGTCACCTTGTTGATGGTTTCGTCCGTGGACTGTGCCGAAAGAATCGTTGCAACCAAAAGTTGAAAAGCATTTTTGTGGATCAGTGCGCAATCCGCATCTGCATACTGTTTATGTAGCGAGGCCACGATCTTCTTCGCCCGCTTCTTGCGGTCCGCAACCGATTCGCCCGTTTCCACTCGTTTCCCGACCGCGTTCTTGCGGTCCGCCTTTTTTGTTTTCCTCATTCTCTACTCTTTATCCGCAGTGTTCGATTCGCCCTCTGCCCATCGAACAAAGTCATCCTCAAACACATCCTTTTTCCAGATGGGTACTTCTTGCTTGAGCGCGTCAATCAACCATCGACACGCCTCGAATGCCTGCTTGCGATGACCAAACGCCACGCAAATTACGACCGAAACCTCGCCCGGAGGAACCGAGCCCATACGGTGAACTACCGCGATTCTGCCGGGTCCCCATCGTTCAACCGCCAACAACGCCAGTCGCTCAAGCTGCTTTTGCGCCATGGATTCGTATGACTCGTAGTCCAGGCGAACCAGCTCTCCGTGCTCCGGATCACTTTCACAGCGCGTGCAACCCTCGAAGGTCACAATCCCGCCAAACCGCGAGTCGCCGCCTACAAAACGACGTACCCGCTCAGGGTTGATCTCCCGATGCGTAAGCTCGGTGTGGACAACGTCCCGAGACCCGCCCGATACGGGCGGAATCACCGCAACCTCATCCCCGTCGCGCAGTTCAGTTGTCTCCATGACAAACCCGTCGTTGACCGCAAACCGAACCGTAGGAAGCGCCGGAGCAAGCCCGGGAAACTGATTGCCCAGCGCGATCCGTACGTCGGCAATCGTGGAAGGTTGAGACAATGTCATGTCGCATGACCCCACACCTGCAAAGTCTCGCGACGGTCCCAGCAGCATGACATGGACGGAAATCGTTCCCACTTCGGACATCTTACGAGTGTACCGAACGTTGCCAAACACGCTCGCTTATCGAAGAAAAGACTTCCCCAGCAACCTGCGAATCGAGGCGAGCTGCCCAGCGTGAAAGGCTTCGTGGCGGTTGAGGTGTGCGATGGCCCCGCCCTTCGTGCGATAATGGGGATGGATCGATTTCCCATCACCCGCAAAAGCGGGCTGGGCAAGCAAAGAATCGTTCATGTCGGCAATTGCGGCAAGTGTCCGCTTTTGCATTGCCTCCATGACCGATCGCACTTCCTGGATCGGGGGATAATCGTGATCCGCCGCCGACTTCACCGGCGCGCCGATGGGAAAATGCGACACGAAGCTTTCCTCAAGAGTTGACTCGCGACCCAGAACGCGCGCGAACACGAGCAAATCCTGCGCGCACGCCAAATGCCCGCAAATCCAAACCGCATGGGCCATTCCCTCGGCGGGTTGAAACGTCCACTCCTCACCCCGAAGGTCATTTAAAAGCTTCAGTGTCCAATCTCGCGTTCCTTCGAGATGATCTATCAGCAACTCGCACTGGGTCATCAATTCGCCCTTTCCTTCCCGATCGCAATCCCATCCGTTCTCGTTTGCGGTAGCGACCCTTTCTCCCTCAAAATCGGCGCTTTGAGGATGCCTTTCCAATCATGCGCGACCTATTCAATCGTAAGCGTCGGTTGATCGGCCAAACGCTCGCTTTTCATGCTAACCTGTCCTGCAACGTTTTGCACCACCTGGTTGATCGCTTCGTGAACGTAATCCGGTGTGTCGGTAAACATTTTCTCCGGAATCCCACCATCACCGAACTTGCGAACATTGGCATTGAGCGGAATGGCCCCAAGAAACGCAACACCCATTTCCGCGGCGGTGGACTCAGCCCCTCCGTGATCGAAAAGCTCATCGCGGTGGCCACACTTGGGACAGAGATAGTAGCTCATGTTCTCAATCACGCCGAGACACTCGATCTTGAGCTGCTCGTACATCCGTATCGCCCGGCGAGCATCCAAAAGCGCAATGTCCTGTGGAGTACAGACCACGATCGCGCCGGACAAGGGGATCTGTTGCGCAAGCGATAGGGGAACGTCACCCGTTCCCGGCGGCAAATCAACAATCAGATAATCAAGCTCGCCCCAATCAACCTGTTCCAGAAACTGTCGAATCACTCCGTGTGCCATCGGTCCGCGCCAAATCAGCGCCTTATCTCGGTCCACCATAAACCCGATGCTCATAATCTTCACCCCACCTGCCACCGGCGGTACGATCATCTCGCCGCTGACGACCGGTTTGTGGCCTTCGATGCCCGTCATCGTCGGGATACTGGGACCGTACACGTCCGCGTCCATCAACCCAACCTTGGCACCGCCACGCTGCAATCCGTACGCAATCGCAACTGCCGCCGTACTTTTTCCAACCCCGCCTTTGCCCGCACCGACGGCAAGGATATTCTTAATAGCGGGCAAACTCGGCGACTGGGGACGACTCGAGCGAACCTTTGCGGACCACGCGATCTCAACACGTTCCACATCGGGAAGTTGCTTTAACGCCTGCTCTATCTCGCGCCCGATCTGATCCTTTTGAGGGCAAGCCGGCGTCGTCAGTTCGACCTCGATCCGAACGCACCCCCCATCAATCTCCACACCCTTAATCATATCGAGGGCGACCACATCACGTTTCAATTCAGGATCGTGCACGGTTCGAAGTCGGTCGAATACTTGATCTCTCATTGCATCCGTCATGGTCTTCTCCGCCCGCCCATCGGGGCAAGTCATTGGAACCCGGGGGATTCGCCCCCCGCCTGTCTCTCGAATATAGTACCGAACTCGTTGTTGTACCACCCGCATCGACGGGGATCTTGCCTGCCGACGCTGGAAATGACCAAACTGGAACACTCATGCCCAAAGACTCGTCGTCCGGAAAACGTAGAACGTTCGCAACCCGCGTGGCCGCTTTTTCGATGATCGTCCTGGCCATTGGACTGGCGATCGTCGGAAACATCCTCGCCATCGAACAGGTCCGGTCGGTCACAACGCGCCTGATGACCGAAGCAACGGTTCGTGCCGGACAGGTAGCGGCGCAGGCCAACCAGGAGTTCCCGAGGCAAATCGCCTCCGCTCTCCGAGTTGTAGCCGACCACATGCGACGTTGTCCAAAGGGCCGCTGGGAACCTCCGCCGCACTTTCCAAACTGGATCGACGCCGTTTACGCGTGGAATGGACGGAAACTGCACGAGATTCACGCACGTGAGGCGAATAACCCCGAAGTAGCCGGGGCGGTGCGTGATTTGCTCTCCGCCAGCCCGTTGGACATCTCCACCGTAGCGTTCTCGGCCAATCCACAGATCGATTTTGCTCGCGTGGGCGATAAGGAACTGATAATCGCGCAGCTTGGAACCACGGACGCCGATTTTCATCCAATGATCGTAGCAGCGGTACTCTCCCCGGATCGAATCCACGCGGAGTTTCTGTCGCCGCTCATCGCCGCCGACGATGCCCTCGAGCTTGCGGTCGTGGGACCCCAACCGGTTGTCGGCTCGCGTAACCTTTCCGGTGCCCTTCGGAAATGGACGATTCGCCCGGCGCTGACCTTTGTCGAAGATCAACGGCGAACCGTTCTCGCCCAGACGTTGGTGTACGTGGGGTTGACGACCGTCGCACTGGGCACACTGCTTTTGGCGATGTGGTTTCTGACGCGCGTAGTTCGCCGAGAGGTGGCGCTTTCAGAACTCAAGTCCGGTTTCGTCGCGGACGTATCGCACGAGTTGAAAACGCCGCTGGCGCTGATCCGAATGTTCGCAGAAATGCTCAAGGACGGACGGGTCGCTTCGCAGGAAAAACGGCAGGAGTACTACGAGGTGATCTTGCGGGAAAGCACCCGTCTGACAGACCTGATCAACAACATCCTCGATTTCTCAAGAATCGACGCGGGACGAAAGGAGTATCATCTCGAGCCGACCGATGTCGCCGCGGTGGTCGAGCAAACTTACGCAGCCTACCGCCCACAACTGGAACACGCCGGGTTCGAGCATGAATTGCGGGTGGAACGAGACCTGCCCCCGGTGGACGCCGATCGGGGCGCAATCGCACAAATTCTCGTGAATCTGATCGCCAACGCGATTAAATACAGTGACGACGAAAAATCGGTCTTGATTGAAGTCACAGGCGACTTGCGACGGAACCGTCGGGGAGTGCTGATTTCCGTCCATGACAAGGGAATCGGAATCACTCCGGAGGACCGAGGTGTACTCACCGAGGGGTTTTATCGCGCGTCGGATTCGCGGGTGCAAGACAAGACCGGTACGGGGTTGGGACTTGCCGTCGTGCGCCATATCATAGACGCGCACGGTGGTTCGCTCGACGTGGAGTCGAGACTGGTCAAGGGCAGTACGTTTCGAGTATTCTTACCGGCGGCACCGGAACCCGTCGATGCGGAGGAACAACAAGATGGCACGAATTTTGATCGCCGATGACGAAGTGGACATGGCAGCGGGACTGCGCGACAACTTGCAGTTCGAAGGATACGAGGTTCTCGTAGCACATGACGGCGAGGAGGCGCTTGGGCTTGCAACCAAGGAAAGCCCAGACCTGCTGCTGCTCGATATTATGATGCCCAAAATGGACGGGCTTGAAGTCTGCAAGCGCGTTCGACAGTCTGGTTTTATGATTCCAATCCTAATGCTGACCGCAAAGGGTCAGGAAATCGACATCATCCAAGGGCTAGAGGCCGGTGCCGACGACTATATCACCAAGCCTTTTGCAGTTCGTGAGCTGATGGCCCGGATCAAGGCGGCGCTTCGTCGAACCTCTGTGGGAAAGGGACTGTCGCGGATGCTACGGATCGGCGATGCCACGGTGGACATGGTCAAAGGACACGTGGAACGCGGATCGACAACCCATACCTTAGGGCACTTCGAGCTCGAGATACTCAAGATGCTGGTCGAACACGCCGAGCAACCCGTCGAGCGTAACAAGTTGCTGGATGCGATTTGGGGACTCGAGGGGTTTCCCGTTACACGAACGGTGGACAACCATATTGTAAGTCTGCGTCGAAAAATAGAACCAGACCCGAAAAAACCCCGCCATATCGTGACCGTTCACAGCATCGGTTACAGATTTGTGCCATAAGAAACCAGCAACAACACCGATTCGAATCCCTCCTGGTATGGCCAAGCCCCCCCGCTGCGCGGTCTCTGACGGGGATTTACACCCTTTCTAAAACTTCTGCAATCGTCTGGGCGTCAGGATGAATGTAGGGAGTGGAGACCCGCGCGGCGGACCCCCTTGTTAATCCAAGGGCTGCTTCGTGCGATGATCCGATAACCCGCAGAACCGCGACCGGGCGATTCGAGCGTCTCGGCTCGCGGATTCGCGAGCGTCCTGCGACCGCTTGGATCAACGACTGTTACGAAGCGGCAATCCGGAGGTTGGAGGTCGTGTTGCGGTGCCCGATGGCGACGATCGGATGCGGTTCGCTATCAGATTTTCTTGTACCTACGCCGGTGTGACGCTCCGGCTATATCGGTGCAGGTCGGACGCAGCCACGCTGTATTCGATCTGCACCGCCCCTCCTTTGTCGCGCTCCCGGCGCGGGTCGCCCGGCCTGTGAAATGATCGCGTTGCGAATCGTTACACTTTTCTTGCAAGCCTCCCCCTTTGGGTTAACAATGCTCCTTGCGGCGATTGGATGGAGGGGCGTCAAAAACCGGGAGGTACTTGTATGCCCAGCGCACAATCAATCTTGGAGAAAAAAGGCGGCGAGGTGGTTACGATGACGGCGGACTCGTCGGTCTATGAAGCCGCGAAGCAGATGAATGCACATCGAATTGGCGCGGTCGTGGTGACCGATGGTGATCGGGTCGTTGGAATCTTCACCGAGCGAGACATTCTCAACCGAATCGTGGCAGCCGGACTCGACCCCAAAACGACGTTGGTTCGCGATGTGATGACCAGCCCGATGGCCTGCGGTCACCGCAACTCGAAACTCGCCGAATGCAAATCCGTCATGGCAGACAAGCGGATACGCCACCTGCCCATCGTTGAGGACGGCGAACTATACGGAATGATCTCGGCCGGCGACATTCTCGCCAGTGAATCTGCGGAACAGCAGGCAACGATCGAATACCTGCACGAATACCTACACGGGCACCGATAAACCCCGGGGGTGCCCGACCGGAAACGAGCGAGCGCATGAGTGGTGGTAAGAGATTACTGAGTTGTATCGTTTGGACAATTACGGCGATGGGTCCTCTTTCCGGATGCGTCCGCCGAACGATGACGATCACGACCGAACCGCCCAACGCTCGGGTCTTCCTAAACGACGAAGAGGTTGGGCGCAGCGAGGTCACGACCGACTTTCTGTGGTACGGTGATTATCGCGTCACGTTGCGCAAGCAAGGATACCAGACGGTAGACACGGACTGGAAGATTGAACCCCCGTGGTACGAGATCATTCCCCTCGATTTCGTTGCCGAGGTTTTGTGGCCCGGACGTCTACACGACGAACACCAGCGACATTTTACGATGGCGGAAGCGACCATCCCCAAAACGGAAGACGTCCTGAGTCGCGCCGAGGAGCTGCGCCGCCGCGCACTGGACGCAAAAAAATAACTTCATCCTGCACTCACGCGGTCGTGAACGAGGGTTCGTGATAAAAACGGCGGTCCTTGCCTTGTGGGGTAACGATCGGCACTCAGCCCGACCGGGTGCTATCCTGGCGCGTCGATCTGAGTCGGTCGACTCGTGCCATCCTCCCATGTCGTTCTGCTGTATTATTCAGAACTGATCCCCAGTGTCATTCTGAGTCCGCGCAAGCGGACAAAGAATCTCTCTGCGTCCCAATCGCATTGCGGCACTGCCGGCAAGATGCCGGTACCACACTGTTTGGGGATAGGTTCTTAACCCGAAGGGAGCGTACCCGCGCACGCAGCGCACGTGCGACCTCAACTTTTACCCGTGTCACGTCCGATTCGATGAAACAGCGAAGAGAGAAGAAGCTTCATTCTGATCTCATTCTTCACTTGCCGCTTCGCTTCCACGCCAGCCCGGCTGCACCGATTACTCCGGCGTCATAACCAAGCGTCGCAAGGCGAATCTGCGGCCTATCGCTTTCAAGTCGCCACGTGCGGCGAAGGAACTCCCGCTGCACCCGTTCGAGCAAAAACTCTCCCGCCTCGGACATTCCCCCGCCGAGCACAATGGATTCGGGGTTGAATGTATGTTGGATGTTGACGCAGGCAATGGCAAGAAACGTGCACGCCTCATCCCAGATACGAAGAGACAACGGGTCGCCGTCGCTCGCCGCTTGTGCAACGTGCCGGGAATCAATCGCCTCGCCGCCGTCAACGCAATCCGAAAGGACGGAGGAGGCGCCGGATTCGATGGCGTGTTTGACTCGCCTGGCCACGGCGGAGGCGGACGCGTATTGCTCGACGCATCCCTGCTGTCCGCATCCGCACGGGAGTCCGTCGGGCACGACAATCATGTGACCAAGCTCCGCGGCATTATCGTGGTAGCCATGCAAGAGGTTCCCATCGACAACCACGCCCGCACCAAGTCCGGTTCCCAACGTGAGCAATACGAAATCGCCACCGCCTTTGCCGGCCCCCGCCCAGTATTCACCAAAGGCGGCAGCGTTCGCGTCGTTGTCCAGCGCAACATCCATTCCAAGTCGTCCGGCGAGCATTTCACGAATGGGAACGTTTTCCCACGTGGGGAGATTGACGGAATGAACGACCGTCCCACGACGGAAATCGAGTGGTCCGGGCGATCCCAAACCGGCACCAACGATTTGATCGGCAGACGCCCCGGCACTTTTGACCAGCGATTTTGCCAGGTCAGCCATCTCGGCAATTACGGACTCGGGGGGGGCCTTTGCGTCGGTGGGCCCGGATGCTTTTGCGATGATTTGCCCACCATCGCTGACCAATGCAACCTTGACATTGGTACCGCCGAAATCGATCCCGATCGCAACGCACGGAGTCATGGGCCTCCCGATCCGTCCGTAACTTGTGGAAGCGAGACCGTTTCAAGCGAATGGATGGGCGGATTCATCTTCCGAAGTTTGGCCCGAAGCTCCTGGGGCATAGGCCGATCGAGCTTGAGCACCATCAGCGCCTTGCTTCCCCGGCGCGAAAGCGCCATATCGGCAATGTTGATTCCCGCGTCACCGAACGTCTGGCCCACCAGTCCAATCACCCCCGGTCGATCGTCGTTGAAAATAAGCGCCATCGAACGCTCGGGGATGAGTTCCATTTTGTAGCCATCAACCGATGTAACCCGCGGTCGATCGTCGGCAAAAACCGTACCCTCGATTTGATGAGCGCCCCGGCGACATTGAACATTCAGCACGATTGATTCCGCGAGGTTGCGCTCGCCCGGGGCGGAAACGCTTTCAACCTCGATTCCGCGATGCTCTGCGTGTTCACGTGCGTTGACAAGGTTCAGCCTTGCGTCCAGATGTGGGGTGAGCACACTGACCATCGCCTGCCAGGAAAGCGTCTGCGCAAGCTGACCGAGTGTTTCACCATGCGTGGTAAGCGTGATTTTCTTGACGCCTTCCGCCGACCACGCAGACACCATCGTCCCCATCCGCGCACAAAGATCGACGTACGCGCGATCGTGATCGCTGAAGTGTTTGGGAATCCCCGATACATTCACCGCCGATCGAATCTCCCCGTTGAGGAGGTATGCCAGCAGTGTATCCACCGCGTCAATGGCAACGCGCTGTTGCGCTTCCGCCGTCGACGCCGCTAGGTGGGGTGTGAGCACGACATTTTTCGCGGAAACAAGCGGGCTCCCCGTGGGGGGTTCATTCTGATACACATCAATCGCAGCTCCTGCCAGACGATCCTCGTTCAACGCATTGGCAAGCGCGGTTTCGTCGATCAGCGCGCCGCGGGCACAGTTAATAATGCACGCCTCCTTTTTCATCCAGGAAATCTGTTCGTCACCGATCAAGTGCTTCGTATCCGCCGTCAGCGAGGCGTGAAGCGTGAGGCAGTCGCAGGACTTCAAAAGCGCCTTCAACGTGCTCGCAAGCGTCACGCTTCCCTCGAGGGCGGTGTCACCGTGAACAAATGGGTCGAACGCCAGAACCTTCATTTCAAGCGCAAGCGCCCGTCGCGCCACCGCCCGTCCGATTCTTCCCAAACCGACAATCCCAAGCGTTCTTCCCGCAAGCTGACGACCTACGTAATCGCTTCGCTTCCATCCCCCGCCGGTAACGTGTGCATGAGCGGAAGGGATCCGGTGGTACAACGCGAGCATCAGGGCGATCGTGTGTTCCGCGGTGGAGACGGTGTTGGCGTCGGGGGTGTTTAGAACCAAAACGCCGGCCGCGGTGGCCGCCTCAAGGTCAACGTTGTCCACTCCAACCCCGGCACGGGCGATGGCAGATAACTTGCCCGCGTTAGCCAGTGTTTCCGAGGTGACCTTCACCGCGGAACGAATAAGCATTCCATCGTACTCGCCGATCGTGTTGATCAACTCCTGCGGAGAAAGTCCGTGACGAACGTCAAACTCAACGCCATGAGCGGCCCGGAGTCGTTCCAGACCGGGCTCAGCGATTTTGTCTGCAACAAGTATTCGATGCATTTTCTTTCCTGCCCTTGTTTCGAGATCGCCGACCGACCACTACGAAAAAACGATTCCCGCGTATCCAACCGAGTCGTTCTGCACCACCCCCATTGTTTTCGACAAAACTTCGCTGCTTGAGGTACGCTGCAAAACCACTCCCCTGCTCGCTCCCAGACGCCTCGCGGCTGCAATCGTCGCCGCAACCGCCCCGCTGCTGCACGCGTTTTTGTTTTGACGCGCTTCCTCTACGACCCGCTCGGCCTGCATATCGCAAACCAGACCGACAAATCGCGCGTCGTTGACCTTCATCGCCCATTCATTCCCCTTCGCGCCGATCCCGTGTGGCGTGAATCCGTACCCGGGACCGTAGTGCGTCAGATCAGTCGTCCCAACAACGATCGCGTCGTAACGATAGGTCGAAAGCGTACGCGCAACCGCCTCGCCCACTTCGCCGGCGGTTGATCCCGGCGGAACCATGATCGGAAGCACCCTGGACTCGGGGAACAGGTATTGCAAAAACGGCATTTGCACCTCGATCGAATGCTCCCCTTCGTGCGCGTAGGGATCGTTGACCACAAGACTCGTGTTCGCCATCACACGCTCCGCCAAGCGAGCATCGATTTCAACTGACCCCAGCGGTGTCTCCCACCGTCCCTCCGCAAACAAGGCCGCCTGGCGACCGCGATATCGATGGACACCGCCGAAAACAATGATCGTCGCGGGCTTGTTGCCCGAAGCGGCCATCGTTTGAAACACCCGGGCTGCCACCGCACCACTGCAAACCCATCCCGCGTGCGGAACCAAACCGGCAACGACTTTGCCCTCGAACGGATCGAGGTCGACCGTTGAGATACTCAAAAGCTGGTGCAACGCCCTGCGACAGCGAACCGGGTCCGCTTCGTAAAACCTTCCCGCGGCAATGGGTTCACGAACCATCATCGTTTCACACCGCACGAAGGTCGCTTTCGTGGCCACATGTATCGACGTCCTGTCATACTTGGATCATACCGCGCAGACGGCGGACGTCACTCGAACAAGGAAGCTCGGAATACTTTTGGCCAATCGCCTGCCCCAATCGCAGCGGCGACCGCAAGGAAGCTAAGCATCCGAAACCGCGACTGGTGCAAAAACCGGGCGAGGAGTGCAAGCGACCCGTGTCTTTTCCAATTTCGCAAGCGACCCGTTCCACGGTTCGTGCAAATCAATCCCCCCCTGCCGCCCCCGTGCAATGCTCACGGATGAGCTGGGGAAGCTCGTTGGAGAACCTTGAGCGCGGCATGACATTTTGGGCACCAGCTTGGCGTGCTTGTTCTGCAAGACCCTGGTCTACGTGCGACACAAAAGCCAAAACATGCGGATTCTGAGAATGGTCCATCGCAGAACGGATCACGTCGATCGCATCCGGCCCCATCGAATTGAGGTCCACGATGAGCAGCGGGGGGCTGTGTTTTTCGAGAAGCTCGCAAACTTTTGTCACATCACGCACGACGACGAGCTTCACTCCCATCTGCTCGGCGGTCGATCGAATCTTGGTTTCGAAAATCAGATCGTTAAGGGCTACCATCAGCGGCGGGCGACAGTTCTTATTGGTCATTGATTTTTCCCTTGCGTTCCGCTCGGACGCCATCCTTTGTGCGTTCGGACGACTCCCGCGGCGTTCTTGCGTGATCACACTGCGGCCACGAAACTATCCAGCAACCGGCGATGATGAGTGGTATAACGCACTATGGTTCGGTTGCAAAATATGAAGAAGTGAACGCCGTCATGGGTGATGTGACAATTGTTGCGGTCTCGATCCTGGGATGCCTGATCGCGGTCCTGCTGACGGCGCTGCGCCTCCCGGGGACGTGGCTGATCGTTGCTGGAGTGGCCATCGTCGGATGGAGCGGCGATTGGGAGCGGGTAACGATGACCCCTGTCGCGATTCTCGCCGGACTTGCGTTGATCGGGGAAGTGTTCGAGTTCTTTGCATCATCCGTTACCGCCCGCCGGGCCGGAGCGTCTCGCCAAGCGGCCTGGGGCGGACTGGTCGGAGGGGTTCTGGGGATGATCTTTCTGTCACTCCCCTTTTTCATCGTCGGAACGTTCATCGGCGCCGTTTTCGGATGTTTCCTGGGCGCGTTGGTCGTCGAGCTACTGATGAACAAGCGTCTGGTCGAGGGTGCCAAGGTGGGGTTCTTTTCGGCCTTGGGATTGGCGCTGGGCGCTGCCGCGAAAATCGGAGTCGCACTGGTGATGTCGGGGATTGCAATCTGGACGCTTTGGCCCGCGTCGGCGACAATCGCCAACAGCGCTGCGCCCTAGAGCAACCGTCACCCTTCAATATCTGGAACCATGCGCAACTTCGCACCGGGGCAAGGTGCCGCTCTTTTGTATTCCACCTCGGTGCGCTTTTGGACCGTTCCCCCCGTCACCTCGAACGTGGTGGCAACGCGTGTAGATCCGTCTACGAAGCGCTCAACAACGTTGAACTCTCTGGCTGTTCCCTTGCGAACGGGAACCGAATATCGATAGACCATTGTGTTCTTCTTGGGATCCCATTGGCCATGCACAATCATGGGACCGTTGTTGGCGGTGTTGTCGAACCATGTTCCTTGAAAGTCACCCGAGGCGGCGTTCCAGCTCAATAACCCGATCGCGCGAAACCGACGCGTGTCGGAGGTGGAAACGTAGGTTCGCCGTATGGCGTGCTTGTCGAGAATCCAGACGATCTCCTCCGTACCCTTCACGGTTGCAATGACCCCACCGGCCGCATCAAAATGGCGCTCCGTCAAAGTCCACGGTCCCACAAAGCGGTCGAGAACATCGAACCCTTCGGAAGTGGGGGGCTCGTTTTGGGCGTCCTTCCCCCACGTTCCGGGGGTCGTCAAAAGACCGGCCAAAAGCACCAGTAGAACCCGCGTCGATCCGACCCGGCGATTGCGAATGAGCATGGCAATATCCTCCTTCGGTCTATTCTATGTACGACCGATCCGCGCAAGGGTTTGTCCGGCATGAGGAACGCTATTTTTGGGCGATTTCACGGGCCTGCGCGAGAATGTCGTCTGGTCCGACCCCCACGTACGCGAAGACTTCGTCAGGGCTTTTGGCTGACTTGGGAAGCTTGTTGACCGTCATACCGACCACGCGAACGTCCCCCGCTCTTGCAGCCGCTTCGGCGAGTTCCCCATGAAGTCCACCAACAAAATTGTCCTCAACCGTGAGGATCGCCCCACCGGACGCGCGAGCAGCCTCCAGGATCGGGCTTGCATCCATCGGGAAGGTATACGCGTCAAAAACGTTGCAAGTAATCCCCGACTCCGCAAGCGTGTCGGCAACGTTGAGAACCGTATGAATCATAAACCCGCTGCTGGCGAGCGTCAGATCCTTGCCGGTCCGCAACTGTTTGCATCCGTTCAACGAAAACCGCTCCTCGAACGGGTACAAAAACGGTGCCGCCGGTCTGTGCGTTCGCATAAAGCACAGACCATTCGTATTGACCATCAGCTCCACGCAGCGATAGGCGCTGACCGCATCACTGGGATGAAAGGTACGACAGACCGGCTGTCCGTAACCATTGTCCGCGCGAGACATGCTTCGAAAATATGCGACGTCGCTTAGAGACATTTGCGACGGACCGTCCGCGGCAAGCGAAACGCCCGAATGCGAACCTACGATTTTGACGTTCGCGCGAGAGACCGCAGCCATGTCGATCTGATCGAATCCGCGAGCCAGAAACTTTGCAAAGCTCGAAGCAAATGGAATCTTCCCCCCCGCGGAAAGACCGGCTGCCACCGTGATCATGTTTTGCTCGGCGATTTTGCACTCAAAGAATCGATCGCCGTGCTCCCTTTGAAACAAGTTGGCAAAGGTCGAGTTGCTCACGTCGCCGTCAAGCGCCACGATGCGCGGATCGACGTCGCCGGCGGCAATCAGCGCCGCGCCATACGCAACGCGCGTGGCGAGTTTCTTTTGACCCAACTCCTTATCAAGACCCGCACGCCGCAGCACCGCTTCGAACGGTGCGAGCGCAACGACACGGTCGTCATCGCACTTTGGTGCCTTGGGACCGACCGGCAAGGGTAATTTGCCGGCGACCGCGCCGAGTTTCGCTCCGGTGGCGTCCAGGTCAGTCAACGCCGTTTTCAACGCGTCACCGGAAAGGGGTTTACCGTGAAAGTTTTTTCCAATGATCGAATCCACCCCCCAACCCTTGACCGTCTCAGCCACAACGGCGGTCGGTTGATCGCTTTGAATCGCCCGATCAAAAGCATCGTGCAGGGCGTCCGGATCGTGGCCGTTCACCCGAATCGTGCTCCAGTTAAAGGCGGTCATTTTTTTCTCAATCGAATCCGCCGACTGTTGCGGCGAAACGGCGTCGGCTTGACCGTGCCCATTGCAACTGAAAATAGCGGTCACATGGCTGAGGTTGTGGTCAACGACGAAGTCGGCGGCTTCCCATATCTGCCCCTCGCGCGACTCGCCGTCGCCGATAACACAAAAGATGCGCCGCTCCAACCCGTCCAGACGGGCAGCGAGAGCCAACCCCGCCGCCACCGAAAGCCCCTGCCCCAATGAGCCAGTGGCCGCGTCGAAAAACGGAAAACCCTCCGCAGGGTTGGGATGACCATCCAACACGCTCGACAACTCCCGCAGCGTCTTGAGATCATCGACCTTGAGTAGCCTCTTGTCCGCCGGCGACTTTCCAACCGCCCCAGCAAGATCAGCGTAGGCGGCGTAAACAATCGGAACGGCGTGCCCCAACGAAAGAACCAACCGGTCACTCGCAACGTTCCACGGGTCGGAGGGATCGTATCGCATCTTCTCGTACATGAGTTCAACGACGATGTGCGCGATCGAAAGCGCCGTCGACGGATGCCCGGACCCGGACGCGTCGGTCATACGCAACGCATGTTTGCCCAGTTCAATAGCCTTTGCATGTACTGCGGATGTGTACGACACGGCGTCTTTCTCCTCAATGGCCTGTGCGGTTGACATAACGAAATCGCTCTCCTTCATCAACGATGATCCCTACCAAAACGGGGAAGGTAGCGGGATGCACGAAGTCCAGCAAGCCCACAATTCACCGTCCAACGCCGCCGATTCTCATGGATCGCTCGCCCGGCTACCTACCGGTGAACGCGGGTTTTCGTTTCTCAAGAAATGCGGTCACGCCCTCGCGGTGATCCTGGGTTTTACCGGCGGTTGTTTGAAGCTGGGCCTCGTAATCGAGTTGGGCAATCAAATCACGCGCCGGGGATGCATTCAACGCTCGCTTTGTAAGCGCGATCCCTCGAGGCGGAAGGGAGACAAGTTTGGCAGCGAGTTTGTTGGTGGCGTCTACGAGCTGATCATCCGGCACAACCTGGTTGACCAAACCCATCCGAAGAGCTTCTTCCGCCTTCACCTTGCGTCCGGTACAGGCCATCTCAAACGCCCGCGCGGTTCCGATCAGTCGCGGAAGAAAAAAAGTACTGCCCGAATCAGGAACGAGTCCGACGTGAATAAATGCCTGAAGAAAACTCGCAGATTCGCACGCGATCCGAAGATCGCAGGCCAGCGCCAAACTGCACCCCGCCCCGGCGGCGGCACCGTTGATCGACGCGATAACCGGTTTTTCCATCGATTGCAGTGAAGCAATCAACGGATTGTAATAGTCGCGAAGGTGTCGACCCAGCTCGATCGGCTCATCGCTCTGGTAGCGATCTTTTACATCGGCGAGGTCCTGCCCGGCACAAAACCCCCGACCCGCGCCGGTGATAACGAGACAGCGAACGGACTTGTCTTTTACGCCATGGCGCACGGCTTTACCCAGCTCGTTCAACATTTGCGTGTTAAACGAATTGAGCACGTCCGGACGATCAAGCGTGATCGTGCGAACACCGCCGTCGTCATTGATCAAAATGGTCTCGAAGTTGCCGGCCATTGAACCATTCCCCTTTCCCCGTGTTGCACAGGTTTGCAATCAACGCAACAACCAGACATTTCGCCCCAATCATCCTCGGTTCGCAACGGTGCGCCGACGACATTGCCCGTTCACGCAAGCAAAAGGAAAGGGTCGAGGTCGCAGTTCGCAGAGGATCGGACAGCGCATCGCGCTTACTTCCCCTTGAACTCCGGTTTTCGTTTTTCCTGAAACGCCTTCATCCCCTCTTTTTGATCCTCGGTCGCAAAAAGCGAGTAGAAAAGACGCCTTTCATACTCTAACCCCATAGAAAGCGTCGTGTTTGCCACCGCGAGAATCGCTTCCTTGGCGGCCTTTAGAGCAAGCGGAGGCATTTTCGCAATTTCCCGGGCCAATTGCATCGCTTCTTCGAAGAATTGCTCCTTCGACACGACTCTCGTGACCAGACCGGCGTCGAAAGCCTCACCGGCCGTCATGAACCGACCAGTCATGATGATTTCCATGGCCCGAAACTTACCCACCGCGCGCGTGAGGCGCTGTGTTCCGCCCGCGCCGGGTATGACTCCGAGCTTGATCTCAGGCTGACCGAACTGCGCCGATTCAGAGGCGACGATCATGTCGCAGTGCATTGCCAGCTCGCAACCACCACCGAGCGCAAACCCGCTGACGGCGGCGATGATCGGCTTGCCAACGGAGGCAATCCGCTTCCAACGAGCGAGGTTGTTTCGCTCACTGATCTCAACGAGCGACGCATTGGCCATCTCGCCGATATCGGCGCCGGCGGCAAATGCCTTCTCACTTCCGGCGATGACAATGACGCGAATATCAGGATCGGCATCAAAGCCCTCAAGCCGCTCAATCAGCGTGTCCATGAGCTCAATGTTGAGTGCGTTGAGAACCTCGGGGCGATTGAGTGTGCATACCCCGACATGCCCCTCCTTGTTTGTAAGAATCGTATCTTGCATCGTCGGGGTATTCTGACATTTTCAGTGAGGATTGCAAATCACCTCGGACCGGGCGGGACCGCGACCGAGTCGACGATACCGGCTTGCGGCACCACCACTCGGCGCGGCGCAACCGGCCGTGACCGAAAAACCCGCAGGCGATTCCCGCATACGACTCAATGGCCACGCGGCTCTGAAGCGGCGGAACCGACCGCAGGTTCCCCGCGACACAGCGACGCGAGCATCGAAAGCTGGTCGCCGCGAAAGACAACGATGATCCAGCAAAAAACGGGCGCGATGTAACCGGTTACGGGCGTCAGCGAAAGGGTTTTGATGAGAATGCGGACGGCTGCTTTCATGAACGCACCAAGGTGGTACACGTTCAACGGGTCCGGTTGACTAAGTACATCCACCAGTCGCAAATAAAACTGAAAACCCACGAAGCAACTGATCAACAGCAGCGCCAACCCCAGTGCAGGGATCAGCCGTTTCAACGGAAGCGGTGTTGCCAATACCAGGGCAACTGCAAATGCAGTTGGAAGATACCCCATGGTTCGTGTCGTGATTTCCATCCTCCCGCGAGCCCCACGAACTTTCATATTGGTCAAGGTAACCTGCGTATCGTGCTCTCCTGCAGCCCCCGATGTTTTCGCGAGTCGAACGCGACCCCCGTCGCCCATGGTTGCATAGACCCCGTTTCCGCACGCGCGAAAAACGGCCGCATAAACCGCCTCCCCGTGCACAACGAGAAAAAAAACGTACAGCAGCAAGACCTTCAGAAAAAACCAGACGACGGGTTTAAGAGCCGGCATGTTTCGGTTTCGCAATTGGTTTGGTCGCCCACAGCGCCCACACTACCCAGAAAAAAAGAGACAAGACGACAAACGCCGGCTGCCAGATGTCGATGTGCATGACCTCAAACATCGATTGCCAATAGATGCCCGTGTAAAACAGGCTGATAATGCGAACGAGATTCATGATGCACAACAGCGCGACCCCGGCAAGCAATCCGGGCACCTTGGATCGAAGCGAAGCGGGAAAAGCAAGAACCGCCGCGACAAAAAGAGCAATGGGCTCAATCGCATCGCAACCGTGTGCGATATTGACCGAGTATCTTGGGGATCGGATGGTCGTGTCGCGAACCGACGCATTTTCGCCCACAACATTCATGATGGACGCCGACGCTTTGGCATTGACCACCTGAAAACCGGGGAGCAACGTCTTGTTCAGATACGGAATAAACGTGATC
>Ga0114931_10003020_pt1 | contig 21375 bp, 11 predicted proteins | sample 2SBtaG_FD_89579 | JGI IMG/M metagenome (GOLD analysis project Ga0114931, IMG submission 89579) | Deep subsurface microbial communities from Kolumbo volcano to uncover new lineages of life (NeLLi) - 2SBTROV14_V59a metaG | ecosystem: Environmental > Aquatic > Marine > Volcanic | place: Kolumbo...
GGCATCTTGAATCATAATTTTGGCAGAATAATTATAGGGCAGAATAATTAAATAAATTATTACTGAAACCATTGATTTTGCAATATCAATCTTATTGGTAATGCGTGTTATTGAAAAAGTTATAGTAAAAATGACGGGTGTTATTTTTTAATTGTTTTGTCTTGGATTTTTTCCTTTAATTATCCTGCCATTAAATTATTCTGCCAAAATAATTTTATGCTTTGTCCGGTTTTAGTTATCATATATATTATCAGGATGTTATAAGGCATGCTTAACGAGGTCTGAATTAATAGGCATGTGCTTATGCTTTTGAGTTACTAAAAGTTAATGGCGCTTCTGCTGAGCAAACCAAGTAATCATATTAATTTTTTGATTGTCGTGGATCAGTACAAAAATTCTTCTTGCAAACCTCCCGCGAGTTTCGATAAAAAATAGATATTCATTTCAAAATTAGGGACGACCCAGTGAAAAGAATTGCTTTTTTGCTTTTATTTCTGTTTGTTCCGGGCGGCTTTTCAGCCGCTTCGGCGGGTGATGCTGCCCTCCAACCGATAGATTTGCGCTGCGAACAGCGTATGAATCCGCTGGGAATAGATGCTGTTAAACCCATACTCAGTTGGAAATTGCAGTCACAACTGTACGACCAAAAGCAGACCGCCTACCGAATTCGTGTAGCCGGCAGTGAAGACAAACTGAACTGTAGTGAGCCGGACGTTTGGGACAGCGGTAAAATTGTTTCAAACAAGAGCATCCAAATTGCATATCAGGGCGCTCCGCTGCAATCGGGAAAAAGATATTTCTGGCAGGTCAAAGTCTGGGATAAAAACGGCAATGCCTCGCCTTGGAGCCGTCCCGCCTGGTGGGAGATGGGATTGCTGCATATCGGAGACTGGCAGGGCGCCTGGATCGATGATGGTCAGCCGCTGCCGCAGCGTGACGAGGATTTTTATAAAAACGATCCCGCGCCGCTGTTTCGCAAAGAATTCAAAACAGATAAATCCGTTGCCAGTGCGCGTTTATACATCACCGGCCTGGGTTATTACGAGGCTTTTTTGAACGGAAAACGCATCGGCGATCATGTGCTCGATCCCGGCTGGACGACTTATTCAAAAAGAATTTATTACAGCACGTTTGATGTTACTGCTCTCATTCAAAAAAGGGACAATTGTCTTGGCGTTATTCTGGGAAACGGCTGGTATAATCCCCTGCCGCTGCGCATGTTTGGAAAATATAATTTCCGGGACTTTTTGCCCGTCGGCAAGCCGCGGTTCGTTGCGCAATTGAACATCGAGTACACAGATGGGGCAAAGCAATCCATTGTTACGGATACGAGTTGGAAAGTCGGCAAAAGTCCTGTTCTGAGAAATAATATTTATTTGGGTGAAGTGTATGATGCGAGGAAAGAACAGCCGGAATGGAATCGCCCCGGTTTTGATGATAGCGACTGGAAGCAGGCGCACAAAAACCATGCGCCAAAGGACATCCTGCAGGCCCAACCGCAGCCTCCCATTCGCGTCACGCGTGTCGTCAAACCCGTCGCATTAATGCAGCCCAAACCGGGCGTTTTTATTTTTGACATGGGACAAAATTTTGCCGGCTGGGTCAGGCTGCGGGTAAAAGGCCCTGCCGGGACAAGAGTAAATCTCCGTTACGGCGAACTGCTCTGGCCCGATGGTTCACTCGACGGCATGACCTCGGTTGCCGGGCAAATTAAAAAGACGGGACGCGGCGGCATTGGCGCGCCGGACACTGCCTGGCAAAAAGACGCTTATATTCTTAAAGGAAAAGACGAGGAAGTTTATACACCGCGATTTACTTTTCGCGGCTTTCGTTACGTTGAGGTGACCGGTTATCCTGGTACACCGTCTTTGCATAGCATCGAGGGCTTGCGTCTCAATGCGGACGTCGATTCGGTCGGCACTTTTTCCTGTTCCAATCCGTTATTCAACCGAATTTATCAAATAACGCGGTGGACTTTTTTGAGCAACCTGTTCAGCGTGCAATCGGATTGTCCGCACAGGGAGAAACTGGGATACGGCGGCGATATTGTTCCGACCTGCGATGCATTTATGCTCAATTTTGACATGGCTGGTTTCTACGCGAAAGTGGTTCGGGATTTTGCAGATGCCGTGCGTCCGAACGGTGGCCTGACCGAAACAGCGCCCTATGTCGGCATTGCCAGCGAAGGATTTGGCGGCGGCAGCGGTCCCATCGGCTGGGGACTGGCATTCCTGGTATTGCAGAACCGGTTGTATCAGTATTATGGCAATGAGCGATTGCTCAGGGAGCAATATGAGATTTCCAAAAGATGGATTGATTTTTTGCAAACAAAAGCCAAAGATTATATCATCGATGTCGGCATCAGCGACCATGAAAGCCTCGATCCCAAACCGGTTGCATTAACGGGCACAGCTTTTTATTATGCGGCTGCAAAAATGCTTTCCCGCCAGGCGGTTTTGGTCGGCAGGGATGAGGATGCGAAACGATATGCTGCACTGGCTGAGAAAATAAAGACAGCGTTTAATAAAAAATTCCTTATCCCGGGAACAGGACAGTTTGCTGCGCATACGCAGGCCTGCCAGTCTTTTGCACTTGCCTGCCATCTTGTTCCGCAGCAGGAACGCAACGCGGCCATTCAGGTGCTGCTGGATGAAATCTCTAATCACAAAAACCATCTCGCAACCGGAATATTTGCAACCCCATTCATGCTCAATGTACTCACGCAGAGCGGTCATGCAGACGCGGCTTTTACAATCGTCAATCAAAAGACTTTTCCCGGCTGGGGTTTTATGCTGGAAAACGGCGCGACAACGTTGTGGGAACACTGGGCCTTCAGCGACAATGTCTATTCCCACAATCATCCCATGTTCGGTTCGGTGGTGCAGTGGTTTGTCAATGCTGTTGCCGGCATTCGTCCGGCCGCGGATGCCGTCGGTTTTGACCGCATCATCATCAGACCGGAGCTCGTTGGTAATTTGACCTGGGCCAGGGCGTCGTATAATTCCGTGCGCGGAAAAATCACAAGCGAGTGGCATGTGGATGGGGAAAGACTATATTTGCAAATCGAAATTCCTGCCGGCACCACGGCAACGATATTCGTTCCGAACAGGAATGAAAGGAATGTGAAAATAAACGGGAAAAAATCGGGCGAGTGTGAGGGCGTCCGTTTTTTGAGATATAAAAACAAAAGAGCAGTTTACAAAGTGGGTTCGGGGAAATATCAATTTGTTTCCCGGTTAGCGAATTGATTTGACAAGTACACCGGAAACACAAGTAGCTCCGATGCGAAAAAGCCTTGATTTCGTTGATAAATAAAACTTGCGATGAGTGCTGTTGCATATTACATTAGAAAAAAAGACTTGAGCAATCATGGCTTGAAAAATTTTGCAACGATGGAAATATAAACAGTTTGATTCGCAAATTGGATATGTTAAATTGTGCAAAGGAGTTACACGATTTGAGTTCACCTTTGAATAAATAATTAAAAGGAGAATACAAAATGGAATTGACTGCAAGCGATCAAAAAATAAAAGAACTTGTGCGCGAAACTTTTATTGAGATGATCAGGGAGGATCGGGAAGGATTTTATGAATTAGTATTGGAAGCATTAGAGCAAGTTGGATTAGCAAATGCAATTAAAGAAGGAAGGAAAAATAAATTTGTAAGTGAAGATAGAATCCTTAAAATATTGCAGGGTTGAACATGAAAGTTCGTTATGAAGAAAGCTTTGAGAAAGACCTTAAAGCGGTAAAGGATATGAAATTGTTGAAAAGGATAAAAAGGATTCTTGATGAAATTAAAAATGCTGAAGATTTGAGAGATATTAGAAATATCAAGAAATTGAGGGGTTATGAAACATATTACCGCATGAGGATGGGAGATTATAGAATAGGAATTGAGTTTATGGAAGGAACAGTTATTTTGACAAGGTTTCTTCATCGAAAGGATATCTACAAATATTTTCCATAGGAAAGAAAACGGATTAAAAAAATAAGAAATTCCGGTTGCGCAAAAAAACGCGTCGCCGGAGTTTTAATTATCTATTGGTGCCTGCTGGTCATTATTCGCCGGTGTTCTCGGCGCCTCGATCCAACTTTTGTTGCAGCTATAGGAGAATATCATGTCACGTAAAATAAAATACTTGATGTTCTTTATTCTTTTGCTCTTTTTTTCCAGCCAACTCTGTTTTTCCCGGGACACGTGGGAACTCGTGCTGCCTCCTTCTCCAACCTCCAATCAACTTGTCAGCCTCGATTTTATCGATGAAATGACCGGCTGGGCCGTGGGTGAGTACGGTACGATTCTCAAGACTACCGACGCCGGTGAAAGCTGGCGGTCATCGTAATTCTACGACTTACCTATCTTTTTGATATGTATCTTTTAACAGTTTCATAGAAAATGAGTTATTACGTAAGCTGTTGCTCTTTCTACTTTTCATCGTCCACCTTATACCACTTCACGATTATAAAACATCCTGATTCAAAGTTTTGGATGTTGAAAAAAACTGACGATTTATAATAAATTTTTGCGAATATTGCAAAAACATCTTGACAATAACCTCTTTTTTTTTTTTACCTTACGACGTAAAATTATGGGGTCGAAGATATTCTCCACTATCTGAAATGAACAGTTGGGAAACTTCGACATACTAATAGGAAAAGCCTGAATAGCTCCTGACTCCAATTTTTAAGCAGAGCGGCACTCAGGCTTTTTTTGTTTTAAAGGATCATTGTGAAGCAAAAGCACATGAATAAAAGATTTTTCAACATCTTCATATTGCTACTAATGATAATATATTTGAACTGCAATAGAGAAAGTACTAGGGCTGTCTTGCGGGTTGGAAAAATAAAAGTAACCGAAAAAGACCTTGGAAGTTATCTAAGACGATACAAAAGGAAATATCATTTAAAACGGTTAACGCCTGGTCAGGCTGAAAAATATGTTCAAAATGATCTTTTAGATTATCTGCTTTTTTTAAATCAAGCCTACGCACAAGTATTAGATAAAAACCCAAAAGTTTTGCAGAAATATTTGCTTATGCAAAAGAAATATCTGACTGCCGGAGATGGTCTTTTATACCGGCGTTTTTTGCAAGACAGCCTTGGTGTTACTGTTGAAGGAATAAAATCAGAAAGCGAGCAGGATAACGCATATTGGCAGCAACTGGAAAAAGTTGCATCAGAATTAAAAAAACGGCTTTTGGCCGGAGTAAACATTAAAATTAATCAAACAGTGTTCGATGAATTTTATGAAAAAAATTATCGCAGCGGTTACTACTTTCGAAAACAGATTATGAATAAATTCGCAACACAAGAACGAGCACAACTATTTTTTGAATATAACAGTATTCCGGTTACGCTTGGCGAATGGATTGATTATTATTTGAGTTATCCGGTTGTCCGTATCATAGAAAATAAGGACATGTTGAAAGAGCATATTGAACAATTTATTTTTGAGCAAATTGCTTATAACTATGCTAAAAGAATGGGTCTATTAAATGACGTGCAATTTAAGGAGTTTTCAAAATTATACAAGGAAAAATTAATGGTTGATTTTTACCAAAAGGAAATAGCTTATAAAAAAATAGCTATTGATGATAGGGAAATATCGGCAGAATACGAAAAGCATAAAAATAAATACAAAACTGAGCCGATAGTTGGCATTATTACCATCGAGTTTCTTACGGAAGTCGAAGCAAAACAAATTGCGAATACATGCAAAAATGGAAATATTGAAAGATTTTTGAAATTTAAAAAAAAATATGAATCACATATAAGGACAAAAAAAGAAAATATTCGCTATTTTACACCTTTAACTATACCCTATTCTCATTATTTGCAAATCGCCTTCACTATGAAAAAGGGTGCCATTAGCTCACCCATTTATATATCAAAGCAAAAGCGCTATCTGATGATAGCAAAAGTTGCACAAATTTCTCCAAGACAGTTATCATTGCAAGAGGCCAGGCAAGAAATAAGAAATAGCTTGTTAGCCTTGAAATATGAGGGTTTAAAAATTAATCTGATTCATTCTTTTAAAAAGAAATATAATGTACGTATGAGCAACCATCGATTGAAAAAATATATATCTCAATATTGTAAAATAGAGGAGGTGTTTTAGAATTGACTTGGGTAACAACCAAAAGAAAGGAGGCCAGAGATGAAACGAAAAACTCTGTCCGTTGCAATTTTTTGTGTTTTAATTCTTTCTAGTTTTACTCTCTTTGCCGAGGAACAATGGGACAAAAAGGAAGGTGCAAATAATGTTGCCGAATACGCCAGCGACTCCGGAAGTTTTGCCTTACTGGATGGTTGCGAATTTACCAAGATCAAGACAACAGCAAGTGTACAAAATGGTGACGGAGGCACAGAAATGACCGCTGACGCGTACATTCAAGTCGGTAATTATACAGCTCATGCTACAGCTTCAGACACTTATAATTATTCTGACTGGGATGTTGCTTATCCTAGCGGTACCGGTTCGTGTAACGAATGGTATTGGACAATTGATACCAGGAATAATGATGGTGATGGTTCAGCTTGGTGTAAATGGAGATGGAGTTGTAATTAATGTTCTCAACAAAAAGTTAATTCAAATAAAATGCCTCCTCTATTGACTTTTTAGTAAAAGAATATTATAATGTGATGGTGGCTCATTTTTAAAAAGCTTTATAAAAATAATTTTATCGTCAGAAGGAGAATATCATGTCACGTAAAATAAAATACCTGATGTTCTTTATTCTTTTGCTCTTTTTTTCCAGCCAACTCTGTTTTTCTCAGGACACGTGGGAACTTGTGCTGCCTCCTTCACCAACCTCTAATCAACTCGTCAGCCTCGATTTTATCGATGAAATGACCGGCTGGGCCGTGGGTGAGTACGGTACGATTCTCAAGACTACCGACGCCGGTGAAAACTGGCGGATTGTTGAAATCCCGCAGCTTAATTATCTTTTGGATGTTTATTTTCCTACGCCTTCAACCGGCTACATTGTCGGCAAGGACGGTATTATCCTGAAATCAGTCGACGCCGGGGAAAGCTGGTTTCAGCAGCCCATTCGTTTTAGTAATAATTTAAACCGTGTGCGGTTTCGCGATGAAAATAGCGGCTGGATCGTTGGCGAAAAGGGCTTGATTTTATTCACCAATGACGGCGGCCAAACCTGGACGCAGCAGCTCAGCAACAGCCGGGAAAGCCTGAACGGCCTGGCGCTGATCGGAACGACCGGAGTTTGCGCCGTTGGCGGGGATAGTACCATTTTAGTTACCTATGATGACGGACAAAACTGGCAGAGAAAAACGTTTATCCCTGTGAACAACCGGTACCATAGCTATAACTTTAAGGATGTCTATTTTTTAGACGCGTCGCGCGGGTGGATTGGCGGCTGGAAATCAAGCGCCGGCATTATTATTTCAACGACCGACGGCGGCGTTTCTTGGAGAGAATTCAGTATTAATGATGCGGAATATACAGATTTTAATTTGCATTTCCATAGTTCCGGATTTATCGGCATTCAGCAAATATTATTTATTGACTGGCGTTATGGTTTTTGCCTGACCGATGCTTTTTTTTCTTCGGATGGGGGAGGATCTAATTTACCTTTTTATACAAAGTATGCGGGTAGAAAATGGTATTCACAGGTTATTGGGTCAAGAGAATCATCGATATGTGCCGGTCGATTAGCTTATCTATCAGAGAATAGAATTATCTGCACCGGCTATCGAGGTGAATTTCGCATATCAGCCGATAAAGGTGTTACCTGGGGATTTCCCAATCACCTGAAACGCAATTTTGATCAATTGCTCGTTGGAAATCATGGACAATTGCTAGCAATGCAAAGCAAAGGACATGATAAAAACAAGTGGTCTCGCTCAAAGGATTATGGCAAGAATTGGCAGAATTTTACCCCGCAATTTTTCGACCAAAGCGGGAATACACCCGATGCAATATATTATGGCTTTCCGCAAAATTTTTTAAACCATGGTGAAACATTAAGAACCATTGGTTATTATCATGATAATATTGATACATGCTCTGTCTATGAATCCAAAGATAATGGCTTAACCTGGCACTTAATCCATAATTCGGCAAGCAATGAGATTGCACCGCCAACATTTCTCACACCGGATACTTTGGTTAAATATTTAATGTTTCAAAAAGAAGTGACACCTGGAAATTTTAAAGCCGAACTAGTCTTTACATACAGTTTTGACTGTGGCCGCACAGCAACAACGGAGCATTTGACAGATGTCTGGAATAAACATCGGCCAACATACCCGTTTGTCAGCAAACATTATTTTTTCAACGGCCACAGCGGTTTCCTGGTAGGATCGGAGGGGAATATTATTAAAACCAACGATACCGGCCGAAGCTGGGAAAATATTTCCAGCGGTGTTACGGATGATTTGTGGGATATCACCTTTATTAACCGGCAGGTGGGTTTTGTTGTCGGCGGTTTTGGCCGGATACTGAAAACAACAGACGGCGGCGCGACCTGGCGCAAAACCGACAGCGGCACCCAGGAAAATATTTACTCCATCGGCTTCAGAAACGACAGCGAAGGCTGGGCCGGCACAAAAACCGGGCTGCTGCATACAACCGATACGGGAGAGACCTGGCAGCGGGTTCCCATGCGCTATTATCACGGTGCAATAAGGGGAATAGAGTTTGACAAAGAAGGTAACGGGTACGCTTTTACCTACAAGTTTTTGTATCCCGGTGAGTCCTGGAACACGGCACGACCCGGCGGTTATATTTTGTTGCTAACCCTGAAAAACGGAACTGTTTCAGTTGCAGGCAAAATTGCAGATTTGCCCCAACAATTCAGCCTGAGCCGGAATTATCCCAATCCATTTAACAGCAGCACGCGCATCGGTTTTCACCTGGCGGAAAGGGCGCCTGCTGTGCTGCAAATTTATAATATCCAGGGTCAGCTTGTGCGCACGCTGCTTGACAAGACGCTGGAAAAAGGCGAGCATGAGGTGATCTGGGACGGGACGACCGATGAAAGCATCATGGCTGCTTCAGGCGTTTATATTTACCGGCTGGCAGCGAATGGCAAGGTAAAGACAAGAAAGTTATTATTGCTGAGATGAGAAATGTTCTTGGAAATATAATGAGTCAAATCTATTTGGAAAAGAAAACCAATGAATGTATGGATTGATTTGAAAAATTAATACAGAAATGCGGTGAAAATATGAAAAATTTCGGTTTTACAATAAAGCTCACTTTGATTTTCTGTATTGTCCTATTATTAAGCGGTTCGACACCGATCAATTATCTTTATGGTGCGAAAATACGAAAGGACCATGTTGGTTTTGCGGCTCTCGACATAAAAGTTTCCCCGTCCGATCCAAATATCTTGTACGCTTGTGATTTCGGTGGCGTGTATCGGAGTGAAGACTCGGGGAACTCTTGGAGTCAGATCGTCAGTGGTTGGAATGCCTACGGATTGGAAATAGATCCGGGCAATGCCAATATCGTTTATGTTATATGGAATGACTATATGCTGACGGGCAATATTTCTGTGTCGGAGAACGGCGGGGAAAACTGGGAAGAAAGAGGTTGGAATGATATAGGTTTTTATTTTATTGAGGCATCACCTAATCCACCATATCCCGTCTACTCGACCCCGGAGAACACGTTTAAAGTTAGTTATGACCATGGACAAATGTGGAAAGCGATCTACCCTGCCTTTTTGTATCTCCCCACGTCACTTGCTTTTGTCGAAGGCGACGATTCAACCATTTATATGGGAACCGACGGAAAGGGAGCGTGTGTTAGCAAGAATGGTGGCGCTGCTTGGGATTCGCTCGGACTTGGCGAATACAGAGGTCGTATGCTAATTGCCGTGAATCCCGTAGACCAGAACACAATCTACGCCTCGGTAGAAAAAGGCCGTCATTCATTTATTTGGGATGCAGCAGGTTTACCAAGCGGGATTTATTTTTGCCGGATTGAAGACGAAACATATTCTGAGATGATAAAGCTTTTGTTAATCAAGTAAAATTCAGGTGGAGAGCTTGCTCATGAAAATAATTATTTTGAATTGCTCTGTCATTCTTATGCTCGTATTTCCATTCTCAGTGATAAATGCCTATGATAACCTCTATCTTATAGTCACCATAACCGGCGAGAAAGTCGGTGACCAGGTAGGCGGTGTAGAATGGGTTGGAGATGTCAACGGCGACGGCTTTGATGATGTGCTGATTAATTGGATCAGAGGAAGTTGGTCTTACTTTTCCCTCTATTACGGGGGAGCGCCATTTGACACGGTAGCCGATACAAAATTAACACAGGGCCGTGCAAGCGGCGGCGGCGATGTTAATGCTGATGGGTATAACGATATCTTTGTTGAAAAACTAAAATCTCCACAGGAGGATCCTTACGATGGCCGACTTTATGTTTACCTGGGCGGGCCCGATACGCTCACACTTTCTGACTTTGAATTTGCAGATGATTATAGATTTTGCCCGGCAGGAGTTGGCAAAGTTGGTGGCATTGGAGATGTCAATAAAGATGGATTCGATGATTTTATATACAGCTCTGTTTATAATTGGTGCGATGGTATGGCGCGGGTCTATCTTTTTCTGGGTGGAGACACATTGGACAGCCGACCCAAACTTACATTTATGACCAACAAATTAGGGGACTATTTTGGCGCTAGCGGCGCTGGTGGAGACGTTAACGGCGATGGTTATGATGATCTCATTATCGGCGCACCCATCGGGATAGGAGGAATGGACTATGATACTAGCAAAGTCATGATTTATTTTGGCGGAAGAGAAATGGATAGCGTGGCAGATGTCATTTTATCTGGAGATGAGAACGGCGGTGATAACTTTGGATTTAATATCTCAAGTATTGGTGATACTAATGATGACGGATTTGATGATTTCCTGGTAAGTGCAGACAGTAAAGACAAAGTTTATCTATTCCTGGGCAGCAAAAATATATCAAGAAAAATTGTGCGTTACGAATTCTCGGGGGCGCATGACTTTGGCATTGCATCTGCAAATTTGGGCGATATAAACAACGATAATTTTACGGACTTTATGATTTATGCCGGAGGCGATCCTCTCGTTGGGGATCCGCCTCAAATTGCTGTTAATATCCATCTGGGTTCTGCTAGTTTTGACACGATACCGGATATTGTTTTCACGGACCAGCGAGGATATTGCAGCCAACTTGCCGGTCCGGGCGATGTTAACGGAGATGGTTATAGAGATATTATTTTTGGTGATGTCAATTTTGCAGAACGAGGAAGGGTGCGCATTTTCTCGATCCAACCGATTTCACATATCGACAGGTCTAATGAAGAATCAAAACCTGAATATTTCCGACTGGAACAGAATTACCCGAATCCTTTTAATGCAACCACTACACTATGCTATGAATTATCAGCATCATGCTATACTAATATTGAAATTTTCAATTCGACAGGAGATAAAATAAAGACGCTGGTTTCAAGCAGGCAAAACGCGGGAACATATCAGGTGATATGGGATGGAAAAGATCGACGAGGACGATTTTGCTGTAGCGGCGTGTATTTCTGTAAAATGAGAGCTAAATTGTTATCATCACAAAAAGAAACTTCAGCCGTTCGAAAATTGCTCTTGCTTAAATAGGAATAGCAAATGATCGTAAAAAAACAAAAAGATAGCTATAAAAACAGGGCTCCGCCTCTTTTATTCAATTTAAAATTCCAGAGGATATGCTTACGGTAACAGAATGCAACGTGATGGTACGACAATAGAACTGACTTGTCTTTTTTACTAATCTTGAATTTTCAAAATATTAATTATTTGTAAGTATAGGAGTAAGAATGATAAATAAAATAATTTTCCCTTTATTCCTAATTGGTGCTTTTCTTTTTCCCCATTCCCTTCAAGCCCAACAATGGCAACAGGTTGGACTTGAAGGTCAGTGGGTTCATGTTTTAGTAGTTGACCCTGAAGACAAAAGCATACTATACGCAGGTTGTGTAGCAACGGATAAAAAGGGTGGGCTTTACCGGAGTGCAGACGGGGGCGCCACATGGGAGTTATTGCTTAATGAAGATGTGTGGGATTTTGATATTGACCCTCAAAATCCAAACATATTTTATGTTTGCTCAGATCGTCTTCTCAAGTCTATCAACAAGGGAGAAACATGGTTTTATGCCGATTCAGAAACGTTTAATGCGGAACATGCAGCAGGAAGGTTTGGACCTTTGGCAATCAATCCAAACCAACCCGACATGTTGCTAGTGGCTCAAACTTATGGCCTAACTCTTAGAATATCAGTGATGTACAAGACTGAAAGTGGCGGTGAAAGTTGGCACAAGCTGGCTCCTCCGCCGTTTGGCGCTTTGGCTTTAGCGGCAGCCCCTTTTTATGATAACACGGTATATGCCGGAGACAATGATACTGAATATGTTTATAAAAGTACGGATTTTGGAGAAAGCTGGGAAATATGGCAGGATGCAGGACCAAATACTGACCGTGCGTATGACATTAAAATTGTCTCCATTGACTCTGTTGTGTTTCATATTATTGCGCGGGGTATGGCTGGAATTTACATCTCGAAAGATGGTGGAATAACATGGAAGAAAAAAAACGCGGGACTGCCGGAAGGCAACAGAATTACACGGCTTTGCCCGGTGGATTCCACTTTTTACGTGTCTATGTACCGGGTTCTTAATCCGGGTCAATCAGCCGTGTATAAAAACAGTGCTAGTTTTTTACATTGGACGCCTGTAGGAAATCTTGACTCATTTCAAATCAAAAGTATAAGAGCATTATATTATTCCAAATATTATGCAAAGTTGTTCGCAGGAACGAGCAATGGAATATTTCGCTATGATTTTCCCGTATCCGTTAAAACAGGGTCAAGACAAAGTCCGCATTTATTTTCGTTAAAACAAAATTATCCCAACCCATTCAACAATAGTACGGTTATTGAGTATGAGTTGGAAAAAAAAGCACACGTATTATTAGATATATTTGATATAAGGGGAAAACGGATAATGAATATAGTGAATAATAGAGAAGAACCTGGTATACACAGGGTAATATTTTCATCAAGACAACTCGCTTCAGGCATTTATTTCTACCGGCTCAAAACAGATTCATTTTCCGAAACAAGAAAGCTTTTATTAATTAAGTAAAATTATCAGGTAAATCGTTAATTTGTTATTAATTTAACCGGAGAGATTATTATGTATTCTACATTTAAGATGTTGGTTAAAAATTTTACACTGTTTGTTTTTGTTATGGTTATTTTTTCACCGGGCTTATATGCTCAACAAGGTTATGTAAAAGGAAAGATGATAAAACAAGATTTATGGAAAAACGGGTTGATAGAATATGTAGCCGATGAATTATGTGTATTTGTGGAACAGGGGAAAACAAAGCAAGAAGTGCTCGCGTTATTTAGTAATTTCAAAGGTCAACTGAGCAGAGAAATAGATGAGCGAGGATTTACAGTTGTCATTTTTCCAGATTCAACGGATGTCATCTCAATTGCGAAACAACTGAATGGAAATTCGGTTATAAAAGCTATTGAACCTAATGCAGTTTGCAGAGCTTTACTGATGCCAAATGACACTTATTTTCAAAGCAGTAAACAGTGGGCATTATATAATTACGGACAGGATCCGCCTGATGGCACGACCGATGCAGATATTGATATGATAAAAGCGTGGAATATTAGCCAGGCAAATCATGCTGATATTGTTGCAGTATTAGACAGCGGAATACCAATCGTCAGTGGCAACCTGTCTCATGAAGACCTTAACGATACGAACAGGTTCATCCTGGGCAATGATTATAGTGGTGAGCATGACAATAGTGTCAAAGATGATTTTGGGCATGGAAGCCACGTCCTTGGAATAATAGGCGCTGAAACAAATAACAGCCAAGGGATTGCCGGAATAATTTATGATGGGACATTTTTAATCATACAAGCATTTGACGGATATGGTTATGGAACAGAAGATGGTTTTTATGATGCTGTAAAGTATGCGGTTGATTACGGTGCAAAAGTTATTAATTTCAGCGGAGGATTCGGCTACCATCCCAGTACTACTCTTGAGTCAGCTGTATCATACGCAGATGATAATGATGTTATTATCGTTGCTTCAACTGGAAACGATTCCTATGACTATAATATGTATCCCGCCGCTTACTCAGATTCGTACGATAATGTAATTTCTGTCTCTGCTACTGATCATAATGATTATTACGCAGTCGCTTATGCAAATGCAAGTGCCAGCACCAATGTCTTCGCTCCAGGAGGATACGGTGGTGCTTTCAATGCTGACGACATCTACTCTTGTACACCCAATTATTCCTTTTATCTGGATTATTTAACAGATACGACGTATGGCTATATGGCAGGGACCTCAATGGCTACTGCACATGTTTCAGGCGTTGCAGCATTGGTATTGTCAATAAATTCAAGCCTTTCACCTTTGCAAGTTCGGACAATTATTGAAACAACAGCGAATAATGTACATGAAATAGAACTGCCCCGACTAAATGCCTATGAAGCTTTGAAATATACTATAGAAAATTACGGCGGCTCTATAGGGAGTAGCGGGAAGACAATCACTTTTCACGAAGATATTACCATCAATAGCGGCGTCACGCTCACCATTCTGTCGGGTACTACCGTAAACTTTGATGCCGGGAAAAAACTCACTGTAAACGGAAAACTGGTTGCAAACGGCACATCTGCTGATCAAATAACATTTAAAGCCACCAGTGGCGCCTGGAATGGCATCAAGTTCATCAATGCCGATAATGCCAGCTCTCTCAAATATTGTAAAATTCAAAACACAACAAGAGCCATTCACATTGACAATTCTGACGTCACCATCGAATCAAATGAAATTGATAATTGCAGTGAATACGGCATCTACATCTACAATGCCGAGCCAACAATTTACAACAACTATATACACGATACCGATAGTTATGCTATCGCGGCGAATAATGCGGGCAATACCTTTATTCGTAAAAGCTCCATCATCGATTGTTACGGAGGCGTCGCTGTTTGGGGAAGCAGTACCATTAAATTGCGAGGACAAAGCGGCAGTAGCTATGGGCTTAACAAGATTGACAATTGGGGAAACGGTTACGGTGTTTACGTCCTCGGCGGCACGCCTGACCTTGGACAATATTCCCCTTCCTCCCAGAGAGGCTACAATGATATTCTTCGGGATACACAATATGCTGTCTACAAGGCGAACGCCGGTGAAATGGATGCAGAAAAGAATTATTGGGGCGGTACGCCGCAATCTTCATGGTTTTATGGGGATGTCAACTATGACTTTCCTCTTTCATCTTCTCAGGGTGCCGGCTCGAATCTGGAAAAATCAACAGGTCTGGAACCGGATAAGGATTTATTGGTAAAAGGCAATGAACTTGCCGATGCCGGAAGATTTCAGGAGGCATCGGATATTTATAAGTCTTTGATCGGTCAATTCCCTGACTCTCGGCACGCAGGAAAAGCCCTGGCGTGGGCAATGGCGGCGGAGAACTCGCTGGATGCTCTTGAATCTCAGCGGGATTATTTAGAAAAAATGACGGAACATGAAAATCCAAAAGTAAGAGGCAAAGCACTGCTATGGTTACAGACTCTGGAAGCACGTGCAGGAAATAAAAAAACATCGGAAGATATCGTTAACGCTGTTCCAATTGATGACCCTATAGGCTGGGAAATCAGAACGAATTGGGCCAATGATCTTTTGAATGTATATGGTGATTCTGTGGCAGCTGATAAAGTTTTTGATGAATTACAAAAGGAATATTCCGATCAGGTAACTTTGGATGCCATACAAATGATTCAAAAAACAGCCAGAACGCCCGATGAGATTTCCTTGCCTAAACCGGCAGACAAAAACGCTTCTTTCTCTTTACCTCACGAGTTTTCAACAAGCCGGAATTATCCTAATCCTTTTAACCCGTCCACAACAATAAGCTATACACTCCCCCAAGCGGGCAAAGTGACACTGAAAATATTTGACATCCGAGGACGGGAAGTAGCGGCTCTCGTCAATATGGAAATGCCTGCCGGCATACATACCGTTGCCTGGAACGGAACAGATGGATTGGGAATAAATGTAACATCCGGCATCTATTTTTACCGGATCAGATTTAACAATCAGGTTTTAACAGGTAAAATGATTTTGGTGCGATAGTACAATGGTAAAACAGGAGATTTTAGTGAAGTATCGAATACTTTTAATATTATTTCTTATCGCAATAATACATCTTCCTTGCCTGCTCGCCCAGCATCTGGATCTTGTCAATAACCGTGTTACCGGCGTGCATAACGGCAATTTAATTCGCACACGATTTACCAATTACGGCAACCTGGGTTCGCGTACTGAAAAGCCCAACATGGAGTGGCCCAAGGGAACCGGACACGAGTTTGGCTCCGAATTCGTCATGTTTGCCGGCGCCAGAATAACCGATGAAAGCATGACCCAGTATTACATCTTTACCGAAAGCTCGAGCGATCCGTATAATCTGGATGAAAATCCCACCGGCACATATACTTACAGTTGGCAACCCCTGCCCGGCTATTATAATACGCTGCTGCCGGAAGAACAGCAAACCATTGCCATGAGCAATATTCCCGAAAGCTGGCCCAGACACTGGATCGTTGATTATCCCGGTGCGCCGGGCAGCCGCGACGGCATGTGGAATGGCGAATTTAAAGCCGCGCCGATTGCCGACCAGGAAAGCTACTATGTGATGGTCGACTGGAACAATGCCGAATCTGCATACTATCCGTTTCCCGACGATTCCACTAAACGCGGTTTGGGTTTGAAGGTCAAAGTGAGGACTTATCAATGGGCCGATCCTTTGGCCGAAGACATCCTGATTTCTATTTATGATATTACCAACAAGAGTCCCAAACCTCTCCGCGACGTGGTTTTCGGCATGTATGCCGATGCGGATGTGGACGGCCCTTTAAACGACCTCATGGCTTTTGACCCTTCCGGTGAAATTAATATTACCTATCAATGGGACTATGTCAGCTTTAATTACGGCTATTTTGGTTTTGCATTTCTCGAGTCACCGGGCAATGAAACCGACGGCCTGGATAATGATGAAGACGGCTTGATCGATGAAAGCCGGGTCAGCGGACGTGGTGTATGGATTGAAGCGGATAATTCATCGTATATGGTAAAACGATATGGAGGGCCGCACAGTCATTGGTCCGGCGATGAAGACGGCGACTGGGATGCTCGTTTTGACGATACGGGTTCCGATGGACTGTTGCCCGGTGAAGAAGAATATCCCGGGCCGGATACGGACGGCACCGAAGGAAACGGCATGCCGGACGACGGCGAACCGAATTTTGACCGCACGGATTTGGATGAATCGGATCAGATAGGATTAACCAGCTTTACGCCTTCCATCGTAAACAGTTACAAGCTGAAAGATGATCAGACTATTTTCGACCGCACGGTGCCGGGCACATTTGAAGTTCTGGACATCGATTGGGTACGTCCGGTTGAGCCGAGGCGGCCGATCAGCATGGATGGGAATGTAGAATTTATGTATGGCTCGGCTTATTTCCCGCTCTTGTCCGATCAAACCGAACGCTTTTCCGTTGCCGCTGTTTTTGGCAATGATGAACGTGATATTTTGGGAAACAAGGCGATTATGCAACGAATTTACGATGATAACTATCACTTTGCCAAACCGCCGATTAAGCCGACCCTGTACGCTTATGCAAAAGACGGGCAGGTCATTTTGTCCTGGGATTCCATTGCCGAGACCTCTTATGATCCCATTTACGGAAATGACTTTGAAGGTTATATTCTTTACAAAGCGACCGACCCTGAATTTAATGAAGCCAAAACGATAACGGATATGTTCGGCAACCCGTTTTTTTATAAAACAATCGGCCAATACGATTTGAAAGACGGTTTGAAAGGCCCGCATCCCATTGCGGCCGGCGCCAACATAAGCTGGCAGCTCGACCGTCAGGGCCGAATAGTGAACCGCTATGTTTATTACCAGGGAACCGGCACCCATCTTTACATGGGAAACGATACCGGCCTACAGCATATTTACATTGATAATGATGTGCAGAATGGCCGGACGTATTATTACGCTGTCGTCGCGTATGACAAAGGATATGACTATGACTTTTTCAAAAGGGGACTGTCGGATCGAAATCCGATGGACGGCTTCAAGGCGGTCTATCCTATTCAAAACAGCAAAACAATTACTCAGGATGTGGTCGGAAATATTGTTTTCCATGATCGAAATACCGCGATTGTCGTCCCCAATGCACCAAGCGCGGGAACGCAATTAGCCGAATTGGAGAATAAAATTACACATACAGGGCCGGCAACCGGCAAGATGGAAGTTACAATCACTTATCCTGATTCGCTCAAACCCGGTCATCTCTATCGCGCAACTTTTAGCGACAAAGCGCCGGCCCGGCAAACAGATAAATTTCAGCTTTTCGATGCAACGGAAAATCACCTGATTATGGAGAAAGAATATCCTCTTCCTTCGGAATCCGGGGAATCAATCATTGCAAAGGAATATGAAACGGTTGAAAGCGGCGTCTTTAACGGGCTGGATATTTTCTTTGAAAATCATTTGCCTGGTTCGGAACTCAAAGAACCTTATTGGTTGAAATTTCATGGCCAATATTACCGGCAGCCGGGAACAACGGCAAAAGGAAAACTGTTGCTGTCGGCTTTTCTTCCGGCAAACACACAATATCATTTTGCCGGGGATTCGGGTTATGTGGATACTTTTTCTGCGCTGCCCAATCCTTATCCTTCGACCATTGAGATACAGTTCTACGATGGTATTGCGGATACAACAATCAGCCGATCACCCCAATACCGAATTCCCATTCGTTTTCAGGCTTTTGATGTTGATGATGATGAATTGCTCTACATCATGCCCATCGATGTTTTACAAATGCCGACAGCGTATCACGATGTTGAGGTGGTTATTCTTAAAAAAATCGATGACACTTTTTATGCAATGGCGCAGCTTCGCTTTTTCCAAAAGGATTGGCACGAAGGTGATCCCTATATTGTTCCCGCTGCCGGGTCAGTGCTTCGCATCGTGCCTTCCGGTAAAAATTTTACCTCGCGCGATACTTTTGAATTTTCAATCAAAGCCGCAAGTAATGATATAAATTCAGCCAAAAAGGAAATGAATAAAATTGCCGTGGTACCCGACCCGTACATCGCTTCCGCTTCATGGGAAAAGCCGCTTTATTTTACCTCCGGCCGCGGAGAACGCCGCGTCGATTTTATACACCTACCTTCGGTTTGTACGATAAAAATATTTACGCTGGATGGAAAACTTGTGCGGACTCTGGAACATAATTCGCCAATAGAGGACGGTCATCATTCCTGGGACCTCAGCTCCAAAGACGACCTGGACGTGGCTCCGGGTATTTATGTTTACCATGTGGACGCACCGGGTGTCGGTGAAAAGATGGGGCGGTTTGCTTTGATTAAATGAAAGTTATGAAAATGATTCTGAAGAAAATATTCATTTTTAGCTGCATTGTCTTTGTACAAACATTGCTGCTGAAAAACATAATCGCCGGCACCACAGGCAAAATCGCCGGACGGGTTTTGGATGCGCAATCCGGTGAACCGTTAATCGGTACCAATATCATTCTTCAGGGCACGAACAGGGGGACCGCGACCGATTTGGACGGAAAATTTTATCTTCTCAATGTTCCGCCCGGCAAATGGACGATCATGGTCAGCATGATTGGCTATGAAAAAGAAATCATCCAAAACCTGCTCGTCTCTTCAGACTATACGACAACAGTGAATGTCAGATTGAAACAAACCGTCCTGAATGGGAAAACTGTTGTTGTTACGGCAAAACGCCCTCTTATTCAAAAAGATTTAACTTCTACCGCCGCTGCGATTCCGGAATCGCGTATAGCAGAACTTCCTGTAGAGCGAATGGAAGAGCTCGTCAAACTTCAGTCCGGCGTTACGGTAGACCCAAAAGGTAAAATTCATATTCGCGGCGGCCGCGCAACCGAAGTTGCTTACCTGATTGATGGAATTCCGGTTACAGATGGTTTTGATCGAACGCAGGCAATACCCGTTGAAAACAGCGGCATCCAGGAACTTCAGGTGATTACCGGTACATTTAATGCCGAATATGGCCAGGCACAATCGGGAATCATCAATATTATCACAAAAAAAGGATCATCGCATTTTGCCGGAGAAATGTCGCTTTACAGCGGAGATTTTTTATCTTCACACAGCAACCTGTTTTATAATCTTGATCATGCGGACTTTTTTGCCGATCGGAATATCGCCGCAAGAATCTCGGGCCCTGTTTTAAAAACCGGCGCCACCTTTTTTCTTTCCGCTCGCACTGCCCTCAGCGATGGCTGGCTCTATGGACAACGCCTGTTCATGATGCCAAAGATTGACAAAAAAGTGCAGGGCTATACCACAAGCAACTCAAATTCCCAACCGGGTGATTCAACGTATTTGCCGATGAATGATTTTAAAAGATATTCTATCCAGGGAAATATTTCATTGAAAAAATTGAAAAACTTTCCTGTCAGTTATTCCTTCTTTTACAACAGGACAAATAAGAGGCTTTACGATCATCGCTTTTCACAGTTACCCGAAGCGGACAGCCGACGCCACATTAATTCATTGAACCACATTTTGAATATGAAATATATTCTTTCGGCAAAATCTTTTTTTTCTTTCAATTTTTCCATTTTTACAAAACGCACCAGGCGCTATCTTTTTGAAAACCCGCTGGATGTCCGTTATCTTTTTCCGGCAGTTTCTACTGAACAAATTTATCGTCGCTACCGTCTTGAAGGTCTGGAGTACGTTACCAACCGGAGCAATAATGATCACTATGATATCCGCAATCGCACGCAAATTTTAAAAGTGGATTTTACGTTCCAGGTGCACCCGCTTCATCTCATTAAAACCGGACTGGAATATAAGCGCTACAAACTGGATTATGAATATTTTCAGGTTGTCAATCGCCCTGAAAATAAAGTTGAACATTTGTTTTTGCCCATGGTCGATGATGTGGGCACACCCCGTCACAATGTTTATACGAACAGGCCGATCGAAGCCGCTCTTTTCCTGCAGGATAAAATCGAATTTCATGAAATTATTGTGAATGCAGGATTGCGCTTTGATTATTTCAGTTCGAACGGAAATTACCCCTCCATCCTCAATAAAAAAGAAGGAAACCGGCTGTCTGCTCCGCGTAAAATGGCATCTCCGAAAAACCAGATCAGCCCTCGTTTCGGCCTGGCTTTTCCGATTTCGGATAAAGGCGTTATCCATTTTTCCTATGGTCATTTCACCCAAATTCCGGATTTTCGTTCGCTCTTTTGGAA
>Ga0114931_10003021_pt1 | contig 21372 bp, 19 predicted proteins | sample 2SBtaG_FD_89579 | JGI IMG/M metagenome (GOLD analysis project Ga0114931, IMG submission 89579) | Deep subsurface microbial communities from Kolumbo volcano to uncover new lineages of life (NeLLi) - 2SBTROV14_V59a metaG | ecosystem: Environmental > Aquatic > Marine > Volcanic | place: Kolumbo...
CGTAGTTGACGAACACCGAGAAAGCTTCACGCGCATGCGTCCAGGCTTCCTCCCCCGACCCCAGCGCCAGCAAGGGTTCGGCGACGTCAAGCAGGGCGCGTGCTGTTTCCACGGGATCGGCATCATCGGGCAGGGATCTCAGGTGCTTGCGCGCCCGCAGCAAGGTCTGCTGGATTTCTTCAACCGAATCTTTCTGATCGATGGCCTTGATCGCTGTATCGACCGTCTTCACCTGGGAATCTGTCATAACATGTTTTCCAATACTCACTCTGCACTGCGCGCACGAGGCGGCATTATACGAACCCGCCCGCCGATCAGGTAGATTCCACTCTGGTTCGGGGGTTAATTGGCCGCAGCATGCAGAACGCATGCACGGAGAAAGCATTGGGATTATTCAGAAACCGGGGTCAGCATCAAACCGACTTACTTACCCTGCAATAACCGATGCGGCCCGCTTACGGCTGCCACGCCGGGCAATCCCGGCCATGCCCAACAGGCCGGAACCAAATAACCAGACGGCTGCAGGTACCGGCACCGAAGATACACCGGTGAGACTAACATTATCAATACGCCCCAGGTCAGCTTCGCCGGCATCGAGCCACAGAGCGACCCAGACTTCCGCCTGATCGGCAGCTGCCGTCAGCTCAAAGGTCTGACCCGTTTGCCAGACACCCCCGCTGTCAGCCCGCATCAGCTCAATCCAGTTACCGGTATTGCCACCCCAGGCATCCACACTCCAGTTCCACGCACCATCATAAATACCGCTGGTCTCTGTACCGCTGGTGAAGTGCTTCTGGTTACGCAGGTCAATGGTACGGTCAATCGCGAAAGTGCCATCAGGGTGCCCCTGCGTGATGTCTCCAACAAAATAGCCAACCACCATGCCATCATCGATAGTGCGTGTCAGCAGTGAACTCCAATCAAAGCTCAGAGAGATGCTACTGTAGCCACGGGTATCAACCCTGAACATCAGGCCAGCATCGTCTTCAACTACGCCCACCGGGGTGGCGCCATCATTCTGCACGCCAACATCCTGCACAATGGTGCCATTATCCGGTTTTTCAAAACGTGCGCCGTACCAGTTCTGATCAGCGCCTGTCCCGGTAACCGGCACGCCGTCCAGACGATTGCCCGTATAACCCGAGGTAATACCGTCAAAACTTTCAGTAAACAGCGTGGTCGTTGCGGCATCGACAGACGACCCGGCAACCACCATCAGTAATGCTAAAGAAAAAACGGTCTTTATCCTGCTCATCGAAACTTCTCCCGAAATCGTAAATACTGCAACGTCTGCACTCTACCTGATACTAAGGCAATTACTATGCCTTGGGTGAATTGTAAATTATTATCAACAGGATAGCCATATTCAGGCATTTTCGTACTACAGAAGTGTAAGTTCAGCCGACATTTCGGCCGTTGCTATTAAGGAAACCAACCCTTACCGCACAAAAAAAGCCCCCTTGAGGGGGCCTTGCGACGGTTTGATTGATGCTGCGTTACGCGGTTTTTGCCGAACCCCGTGTGCTGCCGCCACGCCTCGACGCCCCCAACAGGCCTACAAGGCCGGAGCCGAACAACCAGATCGCCGCAGGTATTGGCACTGCCGATAGACCGCTAACCTGAACATTATCGAGATAAAAGAAACCCCCTCAAGCCACACAAATCCGGGGCCGTAAAACATTCCGACATATTAACCTAAAATAAAAATAAATAACTATAATTATCAATTGGTTGTTAAAAACGATCAATGTAAAATTAATCGACACGATGATCTCAGCCCTCTGGTATCAATTCGTCATACCGGCGCATGCCGGTATCCATATTATTGAAACCACTGGATTCTGGCCTACGCCAGAATGACGGGGAACGAATTAATCAGAGCACCTCTAACTAACTGGACTTCCGGGATTAAGATAAAAAAGGCGGTATTAACGCTTTCACCGTACCACGCTGCGTAAACCGCACTGATACGACCAGCGAATCCCTGACCCGATCTGCGCATAGAATTGCTGTACCGCGCTGAAGTAGCGGTTTCGGTATTCCTGGAAATCTGTTCGATGCAGGGGGATACCGAAATCTCCCTGAATCCGGTCTGAACGGATCGTTTCCGCAACCCGGTCATTTATACGCGGAAAGAAGTGCTGCCCGTCATAGCTGTTGGACGGGTTCCGGGTGATGTCCGACGGGATGGTGAAATCGTAGAAACGGTCAAAGGATCGCGCCACGCGGTAGAGCGTTTGCAGATAGTTTTCCAGCGTACCGTCCGCATACAGTGTCGTCACGTCCCAGGCGCTCAGCGGTGGCGCATAACCCACACAGGACGCATGACCAAACTGCTTGCAGATGTCCTGATAGAAATGTACCCGACGAACCGAGTAACTACGGCCTCTGCCCTCCGGGCCGAAACAGGTGCGCGGTTTGAATGGTGGCGTTCCCGGCAGAACATCGCCGACAAAGTTGCGCGTATAAAAACGTGGACGCGGTGCATCACCCGCGAGGGTGCGCAGGGAAAACAGTAAAACATCCAGGGAGAAATCATTCACCAGTGCAGCCGGCGGATCCGTCAGGCTATCGATGAAATCGGGGACTTTGCGGTGCAGCTTTCGGCGACTAAAATTACGGCCATCGACCCCGATAATCACCAGCCCGGGTTGTATGCCCTTGTGGTGCAGGTAACGGGCATAGGCAAGCATCTCGGCAGGCGTGGCGTCGGAAAAGGCAAAATTGAAACAGCGCTTTCCGCGTAGTCGCCCGACATCCATCAAGGTCACTCTGGAGCTTCCGAATACCAGGCAGTCAAATTTGTCCGGCGTCTGGAAAAACAGGTTTGTCCTGGAAAGACGCTCATTAAAGGGATAATTCTGACCCGTCAGGCGGTTCCCCTTGCCGTTCCACAAGGGGTCAACCAGTACATTGATCGTCAGTACGGACAGCAGCACGACCAGCACGGTCGCAGAAAAGACCATGATATATCGCGAAGGGCTTGAGGTGGATGTGTTCATGGCAGTTAAAACTGAAAATAAATGAATTCACTGACCCTGGACAACCCCAGGAAGCCGATACTGAACACGATCCCCAGCAAGATGGCCGAAGGCGTGCGCATGGCCCACGCCGGCAAAAATCCGCGCTCCCGACTTGACCTGGAATGATCGACAGTTTCGATTCCGGCCACTCTCATCCATTCCTGCGTATTGGGTAACAACCACAGGGCTGCCATCCAGGCAAGCCAGTATACAATCGACATCAGGTCAGCGATCTGGATAAAGGGTCCTTCGAACCTGAACCCGACTGCGCCCAGCCAGACAGCCAGCACACCCAGTCGGGATTCCAGCGCAGCGGGCAGGTTGATCATGCCACGAAAGACCGTCGCCGCCCCTCCCAGGGTCTCGGCACGAAAAATCACCCAGGTTAAAACCAGCGTTAAAAAAGTCAACGCACGGGAAGCACCCACTGACCACCAACGGTTGACGGGATCGCCCCACAACAGGCGCCACAGGCGATTGAACACGATCAGCACACCATGCACGCCACCCCACAGGACAAAGCTCCAGCCTGCGCCGTGCCACAACCCGCCCAGCAGCATGGTCACCATGACATTGTACAGCGTGCGCAGCTTCCCCAACCGGTTACCTCCCAACGGGATATACAGATAATCACGCAGGAAGCGCGACAGCGTCATATTCCAGCGACGCCAGAAGTCGATGATCCCCGTGGCCTTGTAGGGTGAGTTGAAGTTTACCGGCAAACGTATTCCGAATATTCGGCCCAGCCCTATCGCCATATCCGAGTAGCCGGAAAAATCGAAATAGAGTTGCAGGGTATAGGCAAAGGCGCCTTTCCAGGCAAGAAAGAAGTGAAGGTTCTGTCCCTGCTCTGCGGCGTGGAATACGGGGTCTGCAACCAGCGCCAGGTTATCGGCAAACAAGGTCTTCTTGACCAGTCCCAGCGAGAACACGCTCACGCCGATGGCCAGATTGCGCAGCGTAACAAGACGCCCGGCCTTGCGCATAAACTGCGGCAGAACATCCTCGTGATGCACGATAGGCCCGGCGATTAACTGCGGGAAAAACGTGACAAATAATGCGTAGTGCAGAAAATTATGTTCGCTCGCTTTCCCCCGCCGCACATCAACCAGCCAGGCGATTTGCTGAAAGGTGAAAAATGATATGCCTATCGGCAGAACCACCTGCACCATGCCGATAGAGAGTCCGGTGAGACTGCCCAGGGTATCGGCGAAAAAATTGGCGTATTTAAAATAGCCGAGGAGCAACAGATTCAGACTGATACCCGCTGCAAGCAGCACTCTGCCGCCACTCGCCGCCTGTCCGCTATATTTCGACAGCAAGCGGCCCAACATATAATTGGCGGCAAGGGAGAACAGTATCAGTGGAAGATAACGGGGATTCCACCAGCCATAAAAGAACAGGGAGGCCAACACCAGCCAGGTGAATAACACCCGGGTGCCGTAGCGCTGCGCCACGGCAGCGACCGCGAGCACCACCGGAAGGAACGCCAGAATAAATGCGTAGGAAGAAAACAGCATCTCGCCACGCCCCTTGCCTAGGCGGGCCTGGCAAAGACAAAGTAGACGGTATTGCCATCCACCATCTTTCCACCTTCCCATCTTCTGGCAACCACCTGACCACCCGCGCTGGCAACCATTGCATCGATATTGTGGATGAACGTGCAATCCGAAGCCCGGCTGACCGATGCCTCCATATCCCGGTTGTCGCAGTCTTCATACGCCAGACCCGCCAGGGCGACCAGCACCCCGGTGTGCCTGAACATTCGCTCTACCAGCGCTTCTGCATGTTCATAGTCCAGATACAGCAACGTTCCTGCGCAAACCATGATGTCGTATATCTCGCCTTCCAGCATATCATCGAGATCTTCCATATCTCCCCGGGTCAGCCTTACCTTCGACCCGAGTGTGTGAAGATACGCCAGTCCTTCTTCCACCGCTTTCCTATCAATATCGACGCCTTCAAGGCGGGCCGCAGCCGGAAACACATCAGTCTCCAGATACCGCAACAGGTAGCCCAGGGAACATCCCACCTCGAATACTGAATCGATATCCGTATCCGGGTTTACTCCCGCCTCAATCAAATGCTCGCGCAGTTCACGGAAAAATATCTGTCGGGTCTCGTTGAAATTGTCGTAACCGAAGCGGGTTTCGATCGCGTAGGTTCTGGCGTAACCCAAATGATGTTCCCACAGGAACTTGTGCAAACCAATCGGATCCTTGTCCGCCCAATCCATAAGGATGGATTGTGATAGCCAGAAGCGCCTTGTATCACCCAGCCATGTCTGTCGGTTTATACAAATTGAAAGAGGTTTTCTGATCAACAGCGGTAAAATCCTGCACAGGGCAGTTTTGACTGCTGCCTTAATCCGCCTTTGCCTCATGACACATCTCTCCCGGGGTTGGTTCAAGCAATAACCGCAGGACTTCTGTGGCAGGGCCGCTTCCGTCACTCACATTAACCAGATCATAGTGGTGATGCAGTCCCGGTGTTGTATTGATTTCTATGATGCACCCGCCGCTTTTTTCCAGACTGGTTCCACTGTCCATAGTGATGAGTTCCACGCCGGCAAACTGTGAACCGATAATGCGCGCGGCCTGCGCCGCCTCTGCCTTGAGTTCATCACACACGTCATCCGTGACATCGTGATCATAGACAGACAGCTCTTCCACGTTCTGTCTGAGAGTGCTGGCCTGGCACTTTACCAGCAACACTTTGCCCTTTTCAGGTATATCATGGCCTGTCAGGTTCTGTGCCTGTAGGTGAACCGCCAGGTCACGATCAACACGCGCGTCATGTCCACATTTCAGGAGTTCGGTAATCGTTGATGCACCGTCGCCACAGACCCTGACGCCCTGTCGCTTTATGACATGAATAACCCTGCCATTGACCACCAGGAACCGATACAACTCACCGGGCACCATGCCTTCCAGCAGAACGTCGCCACCATAGACCATCGCTCTTGCCACAGCACGGATACACTCACCCTGCGAATGCACGTGTGTCGTGATTCCTTGCGCTGCGGCGGTATTGGACGCCGGCTTTATCACCAGATAGCCAGGGTGCCGGCTGACAAAGGCGTAAAGCAGCGCACGATCCATCCCGGCCTTGAACAGCAGGTGGTCAGGCACAGGCAAACCACTTTCAGTCAATAAACGGTGGCACAGTGGCTTGTTGCCGGCAATATCGAGTACTACCGGGTCGTCGAACTGCGTCTTGTACAGGTTAATCCGGGTCTTGCCCTGCGGTGAGCTGATTTCCCAAAAGCCTCGATCCAGCTCCTGCAACTCCGCTCCGAGCGGGTGGGCCGCCGACGCCCACATATCCCGGTAGAAATCGATCCTGTCCTTGACGTACAGTTTTCGGTTCCAGCCGGTGAGCCGGCGCAGCCTGCCGCTCACACGGTAATACTCGCTCAATATTTTCAGCAACACCAGGGAATTTAACACTGGCAATCACTCCCTTTCATCCCGCATGCAGGGGTTTTCGTTTCAGGCCCAGCATCTTCAGGCTCCATAAAAAAGCCCGCTTGATGAAAGCGCCAACCATCACCACAAAGGGTAGCGGATCATGCCAGTCGAACCAGGCGGCTTCCTGCACACCCTTGAAGGAACGCAGCCATGCCCCGAACGAAAGCGACCCTTCATGAAAATAATGCAGCGTGGAGATCACGTCATAGTTCTCGATCATCCAGCGTCGGCCTTCACGTGGAATATAGTCGGGCTGCGCCTGACCGGTAAGGTCGAGATACAGGCTGCGAACCACGTCCATATCATTATCGGCCGTAAACAGCCGGAACGCCTGGCCGACACGGGGATTGATATCCAGTACCTTGTACTTGCCGTCACGCGGGTCTAGCCGGTAACCGATATCCAGTATCCCGCGGTAGCCCAGATCTTTCATGAGCCGGGTCGTCTGATCCGCTACCTGCGGGTTCCAGCGGCATATACCCAGCGAGGCACTACCGATGTGAATCGGATACTGGCGTAACTTGTGCCCGGTATAGGCCGCCAGGCAATCGGAATTCCGGTCAAAGTAGCCGTTGAAAATGAACACCTGGTCATCCCCGCCCGGGATGTATTCCTGGATCATCAGATTCGGCTCCTGCCCGTCGTCCAGTTTGCGGAAGTTATCCACCAACTCCTCAAAGGAATGCACGATCAACATTTTCTTGCCGGTTTGCGCCACCAGCCGATCACCGTTTATGGCTTTGAGCATCACCGGAAACATAAGCTCGTCTTTCATGGCGAGCACTTCATCCAGCTGCTGCGGGAACCGTGTTACCGCCGTCGGAACATGGTGCTGATTAGCCAGCGCATACATCCCCTGCTTACTGGCCAGTCCGCTGACAACGGCCGGATCGTAGTCGGGGAAAACGAAATATTCCCTGAGCTTCGGTGCATTTTCGGCCACAAAAACGGCCAGCTCGTCAGACGTCGGGATCAGAATGCAGCCCTTGCCCAGTTTGGCGCCCACTTCCAGCAGAAAATCCAGGTAGTCCGCCTGATTGAATTCATCAAAATCCTTGTAGAAGCATCCTTTGCAATAGCGCGAACTCAGGGGCGCATTCCAGGAGGGGTTGACGCCATAGACGGGAACGCCATGTTTACCCAGGCTGCGCATAATGGCGAGCGCGCCGATCAGGCAGTTCAACACCAGTACCGGCGTTTTGACGTCCGGAATCCGGAAGACGGGCATTTTTGTCGCATCCGTGGTCATGCGCCCCCTCCCTCGCCCTGTTGTTTGGAAAGGCTGCCTTCGGCAACATTCACCAGCTTCTCATCGATTAACTGTGGAACCACGTCCAGGTCATCGATGTGATGCAGTACGAATTCAAGGTCGTGTACCTGGCCCGAGCGCTTCAGATACTCGGCGCTTCTCCCTTCACGGACGATATTCAGATCCGCGCCGTGCCAGCGGTCGATCAAATTTCTTGTCCTCGGGGTTTCCGGCCGGTATCCCTTCTGCACCAGTTTTTCGGCGAGCCAGGCGCACCCAATCTGATCTTCACGGCGGAATTCACCCCGGGTTCCCGCGCCCAATACCGCAATGTGCGAGTACCTGCCCGCCAGGTAATCGGTAACGGCGGACAGATTGCGCAGACAGGAAACATAGACCGCTTCGGCACCCACCGCATTGAGTAACAGGCGGGTCCCGGATGAGGTGACCAGGATGATCGGACGATGATCCTCGGTAAAAAATCCGGAGGGGATCTGCGTCAGCGCCGCAACCTGCACATGGCTGTTGGTAAGATCAAATCCGTAGGGCACATTGCCACCCAGCTCACCGACAAACAGGGGATCAGTCAGCCGTCCTGCAAGAATGAAGGCACTGTCCGTGGTTGATGCCGGGTACACTTCGCGCCCCAGTGAAATCGCCGTGGTGGCGGTTGTCGTCGCCCGAATCACATCCACGACGACGATGGCATAATCCTCATGGTAATGCTGGGCGCAGGCAGGCAAATAATCGATGACGACAGAAGGGTCCATGGTTACGCGTCCTTTATGCTTGCACCAGGGCGCAGGTTGTCATGAGAAAACGCATCGGAATGCAAGCCCCGGCGGTATATTTCGACCCGCAGCAACTCTTCGAGCCGGACGTTGCACAGATGCACCCCCGGCCCGAAATGGTTCAGCAGCGCAAACTGGCTGGCCTTGTTGGGGGCTTCGAAAATCACAACATCCATACCGAATGCCTCGATAAAGCGGCTGGCGCCTTCCACGTCGAACTGGCCCTCGCTGGAGAACAAACCGACATCCTGCGCACTTTCCCGCGCTTCTACTACAATCTGTTTCGCACCCGCATCCATCCATTCCTTGCCCTGATCGATGAGTTCACCGATGGTGTCAGCACTGAACGTACCACCGTGTTTTTTACCCACCTCAAACTGCACGTCCAGTCCACGTTCGGCGGACTGACTAATGACATCCCTGGCGGTGTAGCGCAGGTCGGTGAAACCCTCACCGGCTTCTATGCGAGTAATACCGATGTCGGCCACAAGATCGAGGTACTCGGGAAGCCGGGAAAAATAGCTGGCAACTTCGTATGGACCACCCCCTGTACAGGTCGGCACATTCAGCCGACGCGCCACTTCGATCTTGTTTCGCGTCGCCACTTCGTTCGCGATCTGCCAGCAGGCCATGGAAATTTTCATGACGGAGATCAGGTGGCCGCTCTGCTCCAGGTGACTCTCGAAGGTGACCGGGTCATAGCCGGGGTCCAGTGGTGAGGTTCGGGGTGGTAAATCGTCAACACCGATCATCCTGAGATATTCCCGGGTCGTGCATTGGTTTTTGCTACTGAAGGCCATGCTGGAACTCCCCACACTTTTCCATTGCCGACTCGCCTGAACACCGCTGGAGTCGATACCGTCACGTTTTAACGGCTCACAATGATTATTATTTAATTACAAATAGTTATCACGGGTACCGCGTCACTCTCCGCCAATTAGCCATAATTACTATATGGTTATAGGTGAAGCTGGAAGAATTCTAACATAGAACCATGGAATCTCTATCGAATTCACCAGGGGTAACTCAACCCAGCGACCGGTATTGCGCCGGCACCCCGGCTGCAAGCATGTTGTCAGGGACATCCTTGACGACCACCGCGTTGGCGCCAACGACAACATTGTTCCCGATATGAATACGACCGATGATTTTGGCGCCGGCGCCCAGGAATACATTATCCCCGAGTACTGGCCAGCCATCTGACTTGCCAGCGCCTTTGGAACCTACGGTCACACCCTGGCCCAGCGAACAGTTGCGGCCGAAATCACCACGGATGATGATGGCACCAAAATGACCGATATAGAAACCGGGGCCAATCGTTGAATTCACATCGATAGAAATACCGAACAGGATTTCGATCAGGATCTTCCCTATGAGGTACAACAGCTTCAGAAAATGGCTCAGACCCGGAGTACGCACCTGATTGGCAAACTTTCCAAAACGGTACACCGCGATTGCCTGAAAACCATAGTTCGATAGCACCAGAAACACTTTTCGCAGCAATCCGCTCTGCGGGTTGGCAATGCGGGCAAAATCTGCACGAAGATTATCCAGCATGATTTCTACCCCGTTTATCTGCATCACCAAGCCACAGTGACAGCAGATCCTTGTCCAGCAATTTTCCCAGCGCGCGCACATCTTCCCGGTAATAGTCATTCAACTCAGCGCGTAATGCTAAAGACATTTCCTTCCTTTTTACCGGTTTGGTGTTGACGTCAACCAGCCCCTTCACCAGTTTGCGCCTCAGGTGCTTGGGGAACAGGAGACGCGCCAGCCGGATAAGCGCTTGCGGGGGATGATAGATGAATTTCTTCAGACGGCCGCTGCGGATACGCCGATTTGGATTCACCACCCTGAATGTTGGCGTATAGCGATTATCGACACCGAGAAAATCCAGTGTATCGCTGAATACAGCCGCCGTATCGGCACTGAATTCATCGAACAGAATAACTTTCACATTTTCGCGACCGAACACGTCGAAGTAACGTTCTACCTGCCGATAATATTTGGGTATATCGTGATAGATCAGGCCGTGAACCGGGTGTGGATCAGCGGGCAGATGCTCTCCGTTTTGCCGTTGTGGTTCAAGACGCAGCGCCTGCGCAAAGTCCTCTACATCCTCGTTACCGTTGTACAGACGCTGGCTGTGGTAACTGTAGATCATGTCAGCCGGATTTCTCAACATGGCGATGATCTTCGCCTGCGGATCAAACGCCTTGATCTCTGCCGCTGCACATTCGGACATGAGATACCAGATGGCCGCTTCCCCAATGCGTTTCTGCTGCTGCGCCGGCTCGAACCTTTCCAGGTACCTGTCCAGACTATCAACAAATAACGGTGAGCGCATATCCGAGCCAAAAAAATGCGCCTCCTTTCGTTCCGGCATGAAGACATCCGGGTGGTCCTTCAAATACCGGTACATGGCGGTGGTGCCGGATTTGGGCGCACCCACAATAAAAAAATTGGGTTTACGCATGACCTGTATTCCCCATTATGCATACCCTCCTATCGCAGTTGGCACAATACCCACCTGTCGGCGCACCCAGTACGCAAACAGTCCGTTCCAGAGCAACAAGGTAACCATAGAGGCCGTTGCAGCGCCCTCCATACCCCAAACGGGAATGAGCAGAAAATTCAGGACAATATTTACACTGGCGGCTATTCCAGCACCAATAGCTGCAAAACGTTCATGGCCGGTCATGGTTAACAACACCCCGACCGATCCGAACATGCTGTTGATGAACTGGCCGATCACCAGTATGACCAGCACAAGGTATCCGATCACAAATTGATCGCCGAACCAGGCGAGAAAATATTTACCGAAAACCACCAGAACAGCCGCTACCGGCAAGCTGAAAAGAGCGATAGCCCTGGCGCTGAAAGTAACCAGCTTCTGCAATCTGACCATGTCACGATCCGCGAAATATTGCGCCACCAGTGGCGCGACGGCGGCATTGCTTGCCAACAGAACGAACGACACCAGACCGGCGCCCTGCAGGGCAATGTTGTATACGCCAACGACCTCCGCCCCCTTCATGCTCCCCAGCATAACGGTATCCACCCGCGCATTGATCAGCTGCAAACTCGCCAGTAATGCCAAAGGTATTGCGCTGCGAATCCAGCGGGCGGATTCGTAGTGTGGCCGGGCCTGGCGGATTTCTGCCGGACGCACGGCCAACAGCATACCCGCGCCAAGAATCAGTGCGAAGGAGACGGCTACGATATTAAATATAATCGCATCGACCGCGCTGAGATGACGTCCTGCCACAAATCCCGTCAGACCGATCAACAGGATAAACAGGGTCGGACGCACCGCCATTTCCGGTAACTGTCCCCACACGATTTTTCGATACCCCATCAATGCCGCACGCCTTAACCGGGATAACGCCATCAGTGGTATCAGGATCAGTGCTAGCTGGAGCGGCGGTATCAAGGCCGGCTCAAGGCCGGTCGAATAAAATTCAAGAAACAGGTACACCAGGATGGCAATTGTCACAGACAATCCTGCCGCCACCGCGTTGCTGAAGCGTGTCAGCCCTTTGATGCGTGACCAGTCTTTGTTGCGGTTGGAAATGGCGACTTCGCGCACGGTCAGCTTCTCGAACCCTAGGATGGCCGGCACCACCAGCAGATTAATCCACGCCAGAGCATAGACGTATCCCCCGTACCCCCCGGCGCCCAGCAACCGTGCCAGCAACAGGCTGGAGGCAAAACCCAGCCCGGTTGCCAATATCTTTAAGCCAAGGCTGCCGCTGGCGGCTTTAACCAGCTTGCCGCCAAGACCGGGGCCGAAAAGCATCGCCCGTAATGCGCCAATGACCGGTAATTTCATGCGCAGAACTGATCCCGTATTGCAGCCACTTGACGATATTTACTGATTCTCATTAGCCGCCACTCCGGCCATATACACCGATATCGGCTGCCATCAGCCGCCCGAGTGGGGTATGCAGTTTGAGCGCCCGACGCAGGGCAAATTTGACTGGTAACCAGGCAGACAGTATCCGGATTCGATTCCTGTCCTTCAGGGACAGGGCATCCGCTGTTGGTTCAAGCGGATAACCGAAAGCGGACAGGGTATCGCCAATAACCAGCTGCAAAGCCGCCAGTTCTGCCGCATCCAGCTCACGTCGCCAGCGGCTGACTGCGGAGGGTACGGCGCCTGAACCCGCGCCCTCTGAGAAGGCGGAATTCGGCGAGCCGAGCGAGCCGACTTCCGAATGTTCCAGCATGTCCCGATTCACTTCGATATTGAGGAACCGGCCCAGTTCGCCGAGTACCCGATCCTGATCCAGCACCAGATCTTCGTAGCGAATTTCAAGATACCGGGAGCCAAGTGTTTTTTGTGCCTGTCGGCCACTGCGCACCGAGTATTCCCAACTCTTTGCCCCCCACACCAGGCGGGCAATAGTGTCCTTGCCCTGACCGTTCGCCCAACCGAGTTTTTGTTTCGAGATGGCAACATCACGGCCATCCCTGACGACATGGATAAACCTGGCGTCCGTAAACCCGCTGTCCAGCAACGGCAGGTGGAAAATGTGACTGGGCGTTTTCTCCGCCCAGCGGTGTTTCTGCTGGCTGTGCGCCAGCGACTCCATGAACAAACGCAGCAAACTGACATACCCGCTATCGATGTCCATGGCCTTGCGTTTGAATGCCTCGCCATCCAGCCCGGAACGCCTGAACTGCTCGGTGTTTACCCAGGCATCGAGGAAGCGGCGGCGTACACTTTCCTTTCTTGCATCGCCGTAGCGGGACTGGCCACGCTCAACAAAGAAGGTTTCTGCCGGATAAATCGGGAAAACTCCCGTGGACTGGAGTATGGCGTAGAGCAAACTGGTACCCGAACGCGAGGATCCGACGACAAACACGGGCGACTCGAAACGATCCCGTGCTTTCACGGGTGTGGCATCCGGTTTCATTGTCACGTTACCGCACCGGTGTCCAGGTGATCATTCTGCTGCCCATCAGAAACTTCACCAACGCCACCAGAACGGCGGCATTGACCAACACCAGGTAGTAAGGCTTGCTGAGCAAGCCGCCGGCTGACTTTGCGCCGGTGAGTTGGACCACGGAAGCCAGCAAGTACACACCGCTCTGCGCGGCAAACGCAAGCGCATAGAACCACTGGTCAAGAATAAACGCATTGCTAACGAAGGTGCCCAGCATGAACAGGGGCATGCTGTAACGAAGCAGTTTGTGTGACAGGAGTTGCCAGGCGAACATTCCATATTTAAACGGGTTCATCAACACGCGTTTTTCCCAAAGCGCCCCATAGGAACGAACTGCGACACGCACTCTCATCGAAAACTCTTTGTCCGGGTTTTCCAGCGTTTCCTCGTAACTGATCGCACGTTCTTCATAGGCTACCCGGTAGCCGCGTTCGACACAGCCCAGCGCCACGACAAAATCACTGATGAGATGCTCGCGGATATCTTCATAGATGTCGCGTCGTACTGCGTAAAAACAGCCACTCACCCCAATGAGTGAACCGATTGCCGCCTCCATACGTTTGAGATTCTTTTCGTAGCTCCAGTACCCCGCCCCTCCCCGACCAACATCACTTTTCTCCCGACTGACGTAGACCAGATGACCGCCGACACACCCAACCTGCGGATCGGCGAAACTCTGAACGATCTGCCTGATCCCGTCTTCAACGATGTCGGTAGTCGCATCGGTGAACACAAGAATATCGCCACTCGCCATGCGCACAGCGTGATTCTGCGCCGCGGTTTTTCCCTTGCGTCCCTCAACGCGACAAAGCAACACGCCGCGCTCGCGGTTGCTTTCCACAATTTGATCCGTTCCGTCCGTAGAACCATCAGAAGCGACAATAATTTCCAGCAAGCCCTGCGTATAGTCTTGCGACAGCAGCCTGTTCAGCTTGTCCTGCAGGTGCGCCTCCTCGTTGTAGGCGGCGACAATGACAGACACCTTCGGAGTAATCGTGTCTTTCTTCACCGGCCGGGTTTTGCTGCGTGTGAGCAAGGCCAGTATCAACGGGTACCCGACATAGGTATAAACCGCCATGAGCACGAATAGCCAGAATAATTCATGCGCCATGTTGCCCACCCTTTTTATACAAGCCGCTCCAGATTGCGTGGTATACCTTGTTGCCGATCACTTTCTTGACCGCGCGCTTCACATCATAGGCCAGTGAGGGAATGAATACCGAAGCGTTTCGACGGCGAATGATGTCCCGCAACCTGTCCTCTGTGGTTGACTGCGTGATAACGATTCGGTCAAAAACCGATGTATCCCCGCTTGACCGGTTCAGACCGGGACGGGACCCGCAAAATACGCTATAACCCGCTTTTTCAGCCACGCCAAGGGTGTTCCGTGTATAACGACCACCCGGGAACGACACGGCATATGGCCGCCTTCCCAGTTTTTGTTCCAGCACGGCAACAGGGCCTTCGAGTTCATCGGCAAGCTCGCTGCCGGACAACCCGTCGAGAAACCGGTGGCTTTGCCCGTGCGCCTGGATATCCATACCCCTTTCCGCCAGCTTGCCCACTTCATCCCAGGACATCCATTCGTCAGCGGATTCAATAAAACCCGTGGTGATAAAAAATGTCGCGAGGAAACCATACGACTCCAGTATCGGCAAGGCATGGTGATAATTACTGCTGTGACCATCGTCGAAACTGAGGACAACACAGTGATCCACCTCGTCGCCATGGTTCAGCACGTAGTCCAGGCTGACACCACGCAGACCTTCCTGACGGAGCAGGTCCATATGCCGGCGGAAAATATCATTGCGAACCACGTAGTGCTCGCGACTTTCTCCCGGACTGAGTGCGTGGTACATGAGCACAGGAACACCGCGGATACTCATGCCTTGATCCCGTACAGACGCTGGTTTAACGGTGCTATATGCTGCCATGAATATTTGCTTTGCGACAAGTCACGCGCGTATTCGCCCATCTTCCGCGCGCGTGCGGGATCGCGCGCAAGCGCTCTCAAGCGTTGTGCAAGCGGTTCACTTTCACCCGGCGGTACGACATAGCCGGATTCACCTTCCACAACCACTTCAGGCAGCCCGCCGGTACGGGTAACAATCACCGGCTTGCCGAACGCGTAAGCCAGCTGCAGAACACCACTCTGGGAAATGTTGATATAGGGTAAAGCGACCACATCGGTCGAGGCAAAATGTTTGCCCACCTCGTCCATGGGTACATAACCCAGGTGCTTCGCCACGTACTCCGACAAGCCATACTGTTCGATCATCTGTTCATAGGGTTCGAAGGGTTCGACAGGTCTTCCGACAATACTCAGGCAGAACTTGTCTCCGGAGGCTTTCAACAGGGCAAGCGCCTCCAGAAGTACGGAGAGTCCTTTGTAGGGGCGTATATAGCCAAAGAACAGGATGCGTAATCCCTCATCCTGGCGGGGTTCAGGTTGCCCACCGCTGTTAAAAAACAGGTAATTCCCATGATCGATGACGTGAATCCTGTCCTCGGGAACATCCAGCATTTCGACCAGTTCGTTCCTTGAGTGCAGGGAATGAACCACGATGGACTGTGATAACCCGTAAATCGCCCGGAATATCGCCGGCTGCCACCGGCTCCGCTCGTGTGGCAGAACATTATGCGCGGTCGTGATAACCCGGATACCCAGCATTCTGAACACGGCGATCAACACCAGCACAAAGACCGGGTATTGACTCAACTGCATGTGCACGGCGGCCGGCCGCAGACGCAGCGCATCAAAAAACAGCTTTATCACCCTGAACGGGTTGGTTTTCAAGCGCCGGAATACGCACTGGTATTCAATGCCCTCGCCGAGGTCCGCCATTTCATAAGGACATCCGGTGTATAATATGGCCCGGCATGAAGCATCAAAATGCTTCAGGAGATTATACGTATAATGCGCAATGCCCCCGGCGCCGGCGATTTCAATCATGAAGATAACGGCATCATTCTGCTTCATAGCATGTCCAGCACTTTTGCCCAGAACAGCTTCGGACTGAATTTACCATTTCTTCCGCTGCACATATTGTTGTGCAGGTTAACTCGCATAAGACGATAGCTGTCCATGGGTAAAACATTTATGCCTGGCACGGTCGTCACGGCGTATTGGTACCCTGCCCGCTCTACTTCCTCGATAATGTATTGATTCAGGTCTTCTTCCCTGCCGTTGGGATAGGCGAACCCTGCAACGGACTGGCCCAGCTCCTGTTCGATACGTCGCCTGGACTCACGAAGCTCGTAGCGTACCGTCTCATCTGACTCGCGGCTCAGTATCGGATGTGTCATGGTATGAGAACCGATTTCCATCCCCGCTGCAGACATTTCCTTCAACATGGCCCATGTCATCATGGGACTGTAATCAGACTTTTCTTCCAGGTTCAGCATATCTATACAGTGATCCAGAATGCGGGTTCTGGACAAGGAATCCAGCAACTTCAATTTGTTGTTCATCAGCGCCAGGACAGACCGACGCTCCGGTTCATCATGCAACGCCAGCACCCCCAGGCCGATTTCGCCCAGATCAATCCGCTCCTCTGCGGTGGCGTACAACATCCATATCAGGCGCTCGAACCAGAACTCACATTTCCCGTCAATGTGGTCAGGACTTACGTAGACGGATGCCGGTACAGCATACTGCCTGAGTAGTGGAAAGGCGTTTTCATAGTTATCCCGATACCCGTCGTCGAAAGTCACTGAAAATCTGAGACCTTCCCCTCTCCAGGATACCGGGTCCGCAACAACACGGTCGAGGCGGACAAAATTATGCTGCGAAGAAATTTCCTTCAATATATCTGAAAACAGATTCGGCGACAGGGTTATCCCCAGCGGGTCGTATTCCTCACAGACCTTGTGCAGCATGAGAATTACTAACCCGTCCTGGTTTCTGCATCGGCTAACCGCTCCGCTCGCGCTGTAGAGTGCAGCGGCCAGCTCCTTGGCGCTCTGACGAAGCGCAGGGACAATCCGGCGCCCCGCCCGCTTCACAGACCCAGCTCCCGGTACAATGCCCGGTAGGCCTGCGCCTGTGCATCGGCACTGTAGCTGGCAACGCACCTTTGCCGTGCCTTGTCTCCCATTTTCTCGCGGCTCGCTTCATCGTTGCACACGTCGAGCATGGCGAGCGCCAACGCCTCAGGGTCTGCGGCCGGCACCAGTATTCCCGCACCATCACCCAGCATAGTAGCAACGGCACCAACATCCGTTGCCACGACAGGTCTGGCGCAGGCCATTGCCTCCAGCACCACCATGGGCATGCCCTCGGTATATGAGGACGACACATAGCAATCGGTAGACTGAAGCACCGTATTGATATCGGTACGCGTACCGGCCAGCGTTACTGACGCACTCAAACCGAGTGTCTGTATCTGCTGCTGCAGATTTCCCCGTTCCGGCCCTTCGCCAACAATCAGCAGACGGCTGCGCGGTTGCGATGACCTGACCTTGCTGAACGCCTGAAGCAAAACGGTATGGCCTTTTTCCTTGCTGAGACGGCCTATGCTGGTAAAGATACAGGCATCTTCGGGCCACGCCGTATGACGGCGGTCAATGGCCTCCTGCGGAGGGTGAAATTGACGGGTATCAACACCGTTTAATATGGTTCGTACTGAATAAAGCGCCGGAATACCGCTGCCGAGACGCTTTTCCATCACCGGCGAGACCGTCACAACCGCATCGAACAACCACAGCATTACCCGCTCAATTTTCTGATAGGTCTTGAGCGCACCGGTATTGCTGATCCACCCGTGGAGTGTGGCGACCAGCGGCAAACCCAGTCTTTTAGCGGCCACCAGCCCGTACAAATGGCTCTTGTAATCGTGAGTATGAATGCACCGCGCACGCGTTTGTCGTGCGTGTTCCAGCAAGGCCCGTGCGGTGGAGATATCCAGGCGACTGCCACACGGCAACTCATGCACGGGAATTCCCATGCTTGATGCCCGGTCATAAAGCGACCGGTCCTGATTGATATAATTCCTGATCACAGCAAGCTGCGCGTCGATGCCATGCGCGGGCAATCGCTTGAGCAAGGTCGTCAAAACGCTTTCAGCGCCATAAAACCCGGCGCTCGACCTGACATGCAGCACCGGCCCCGAAGACTCATTGTGTCCGCGCATAGACGGCATATTCCTCGTCGGGATCCGGATCCCCCCCCTGTGCAAGATAGAGCGACCGTTGAACCAGTGCGGCATAAACCCAGAAATAGGTGATCATGGGATAGTGACTGAAACGGTCGCCGAACATATTGCCGATAAAAAAGGCGACGACACAACCTATCATACCGACCCCCAGCGCTCTGTACAGCGGATCGTCGCCGGCTTTATTCGCCAGTTCCCGACTCATTCTGAACACGCGCCAGAGTATGGTGAGGAACACCAGTAAACCGATAATACCCTGTTCTGTCAGCATTTTTACATAGTAGTTATGGGTATCCTTGGCCAGCCGATTGGTGTTCTGGAACACGCGATAACCGATACCGAATATCGGACTGTGCTTGTAGTCTTCCATCGCGATCCCCCACAGCACGAACCGTGACTCTGCGGAATTATCCCTTTCCTGCCCTTTTTCCACTTCGATGGTGCCAAACCGCTCCTGAACCGATACGGGAAGCAGGCTCAATACCGGCCCCTGCAGCAACAGGACAAGCAGGATAGAGGTTATGGTAATTTTTTTATTGAGATAAATGCCCATCATGGCAAAGCCGCCAAGAAAAGACAGCCAGGCACCGCGTGAATATCCATACAAAAGGCAATACAGCTCGAGGATCAGCAGTGCGGCCAGAACCATTCTGATCTTCGGCTTTTTGATGTACCAGACCAGCGCGAGCAACACCAGGGAATACCCGGCAAAAAATGCTGCCATCTCATTGCTGCCCAACAACATGAATGTGCCATGCACCAGACGCAGATTGTCTGAATAGTGCCAGGAGGCAAGGCTGGACAGTTGCGCATTAAAAACGCGGAATATGTAGGGTAAGGGTATCAGTGTCGCAGTAATCATCATGATGACGCCTTTCCTGTCACGCACACTGTTCAGTACGATGAAATACAGCAGCAGCGGAGTCATCATATCCTTGAGCGCTTCGGGTATCCCTTCACCCAACGGGCCAAGCTTGACCATCCCTACAATAGCGGACAGCACAAATATCGCCACATAAGTGTACATGGGCCCCTTCATACAGGTCCGCGTCGGCGGGGAGAGGTCTTCCCTGAATTTCCATACCAGAAACGCCAGTGCCACCATAATATTCAGGTAGTTCAGGCCGGGACCGAGTTTGGGAATATGGCCAAGATAGATGTTCTGTAGCGGCATTGAGGTAACCAGGATCAACAATGGCCAGTTTGGCCTGACATGCGCTTCCTTGTCTTCATCACGAGTCTCATGGTCTTGTGCGACATACATGCTGATTACGCCTTGACTGCCTGCTCAATGGTATCCATGTATTCAGCCACCATATGGTTGATGGAAAACTGACGGGCAACATGCTCCTGTGCCCGCCTGCCCAGCGCCTGACGTGTTGATTCCGATTTCGCCAGGCCAGCTATTTCTTCACACAATTGTTCAACATTATCCGGTTCTATCAATATACCTGTGCCTTCCGCGACCACCTCCGGGTTTCCGCCTACCCGTGTCGCCACCACCGCCTTGCCACTGGCCATCGCTTCCAGCAAGGCATTGGACAAGCCCTCGGTCTTGCTGGCAAGAACAAAAATATCAATGGCCGAGAGTAGTCCGGGAATATCATGATACAGACCCAGAAAGTGCACACGGTCCTCGATGCCGTGCTGCTTTGCCCGGGAGACCAGTTCATCTCTCAGTATGCCATCTCCGGCCAGTACCAGATGGATATTCAATCCACTTTCATACAGCCTGTGGATGGCATCGACGACTGTGGAATGGTTCTTCACCGGCGACAGGTTAGCCACCATGCCGACCAGCAAGGCATCATCCGCAATCTGCAGCTGTGTACGAATCGCGTTTGTCGGCGGATGCGAAAACCGTTCCATATCCACCCCGTTTCGTATCGGCCGAATCAACTCCGGCCTGACCCCTTCGTCCAGTAACGACTGACGGACGGCTTTGGACGGAACAATGAGCGAATGAAATCGGTGGTTAATCAAGCGATAGGCGCGCCTGATGGTCTTGCTATGGCGAAACCCGGTGTCCCTGCGGCTCGATATACACGCCGGGATACCCAGTACAGGGGATAACAGCGCCGCGATCAGGTCTGCGGTTTCAAAGTAGGAGAGTATGCAGTCATAACGACCACGCTTCATCCTCGCCATAACCTTCAGCAAGGCGCGCAATCCTGCGAGCGAGGCGAGCTTCCCCAGCGGCACCAGAGAGAAACTTGCTCCGCTGATGGTGCCTTCGGCCTGGGGGACGCCGAACGCCCCCATTTGAATGATATCCACTTCAAAACGCGAATAGTCCATGCGCGACACCAGGGTACTGAGGTGTTGTTCCGCCCCTCCTGCACCGCCAACATTACTGTCTGTCAGGATCAACAAACGGATCATGTTTTTCTCCACCGGCTCGGTGGCTGGTCCGCGCCGAAGGCAGATCGCGCACGGGATCTATCGACGGAGGTCAATCCGCACGGGCAGGTATTGTGGAAATATCGGGGAGTGCTATTGAGACGGGTCGCCAATATATACATTAGGGATATCACCGACCCCGTACTGGAAACTGATGAACCCTGACAGGGCCTCGAATGAATTGACCTGTGTGGTACTGTCCCTCTTACGCCAACCTGCCCCCAGCATGAGCAGTGTATTTTGCGTGGGGTTGTAACCCCACGTCAGCCGGACTCTCTTGTCGTCATCGGCCCGGTCAATCTGCCTGTAGTCAATACGGCCGGCTTCGAGATTAAGA
>Ga0114931_10003022_pt1 | contig 21372 bp, 20 predicted proteins | sample 2SBtaG_FD_89579 | JGI IMG/M metagenome (GOLD analysis project Ga0114931, IMG submission 89579) | Deep subsurface microbial communities from Kolumbo volcano to uncover new lineages of life (NeLLi) - 2SBTROV14_V59a metaG | ecosystem: Environmental > Aquatic > Marine > Volcanic | place: Kolumbo...
AAGAAGCGTGCAACCAAGAAGCGCGTGGCCCGTAAGAAGAAGTAAGCTTCTAGGCGGTGGACCTTCGGGTCGACCAAGGGGTCACGTGTCGTGGCCCCTGGCCTAAGGCTCCTGTTTTTCGGGGCCTTCGCGCAGTCTGTCGTGACGATCCCTCTTGCTTTTTTGGGGGGTGTTCGTCTGCTGGCGCCTTAGCTGTTTGGCTGAGGCGTTAGCAATTTAAGAGACGCTCACGGTGTCTTCTTTTCATTCTTCAGGAGCCTCTCTAGTCGTGCAGACTCGAAGCGAACGGCGATCACTTTTTCTCTTCCAAGTGTGACGGCGCCGCTGGCGCTGGCTTTTCGCTTATGCACGAACCTCCGTGGTGTGTAGAGCACGTCGACGATACTCTCTGCGCGAAGGTCGCTGAAGTGTGCCGCCAGCGTGGCCGCATCCACCAGCGTTTCGGGCGAACAGGACCGTCCTTTGGCGAGCTGTACGATGACGTGGGCACCCGTGACACCGCGGGCATGCAGCCACAGATCGTGCGGGCGCGCGACACGAAGGGTAAGTCGGTCGTTCTCCGCTGCGCTGCGGCCCACCAACACTGCCGAACCATCGACTGTCACGAACTTTCGGTAGGGGAGCCGCGCGCCGGATCGCCGTCGTTTTCGCGCTTCCTCTTTTGGCGCGGTGATCGAGACGCCTAGGACCTCGAGCTTGGTTGCCAGCTCATCGGGAGCGTCATTGGCGCACTCCTCTCGAGCTCGACAGAGCTCGGCGAGCTCTGCCTCCACGGCGTTGAGACGTGCAGGCGCTACATCCAACCCGCGCCTGAGTCGTTTGGACTTCTTGAATAGCTCCTGCGCGAGGGTCACGGGGCTCTTGTGCGGATCTAGCTCGATCCGGATTGGCCTGGGATCATCGCCCCAGGTTGTCGTCTCCAGATAAGTCGCATTCGCTGGAATTTCGCGGGCATATGCCAAGATGAGGTTTGCTTTTTCGCGCAGTTCTTCAGCGCTTGCAGCTCGTTCGAGATCGCCGGCAATCGCATCGCGCTTCTTAGAAACGCGCTCGATGCGACGTTCGAGGAGATGTTCGAGCTGACGCCTGCGTGCCGATTGGTGGGCGTTCCATGCGGAAGAGCCGCTGGCGCGAAGCTCATCCAAGCTCTTGGGGTGGAGGTGATCGCCCTCCGCAGGCGCCGCCGGCGGTGCACCGGGCGAGCGCAACACGACAGAGGCATCGGGTTCGCAGAGCCACCAGGCGCCATATGGCTTGCTCGGGGCTGCGAGCAGAAGACGTTTCTGGCCCGCCCGAGTGAGCGACAGACAAAGGGCTCGTCGGCTCATTTCCACGGCATCGATGCGCGCGCCTTCAATGTGACGGCGCAGTTGGGACACTGCTGGGGGGGCGCTCGCCCCGCGTCGTCGCTCATCCACTACTCCGAGCCCAAGTGCCCCCGGAAGCGTGACGAGCATCAGAACCTCCCGGCGGCCCCTGGCTCGGAACGAGAGGCACAGGAGACCAGGCTCGGGTCGGTCCACGCGCGCGATCTTTGCGGCCCACTCGCTCACTCTCGCCCTTCGGATAGCGCCTGAAGCAAGCGTGCCTCTCGAAAGGATTGTCCTGATTCGATCGTGACGAACGCGCGCGAAGCGCCCGAGGCTTGGAGCTTATCGAGCACTTCGAGCAGCAGCGCGTGCGAAAATGACCGCCGCAATCCCTCCGCCCGCAAGGAAGCGTATACGACGTCTGCGTTCGGAACGGGGTCGCTCACGGCATCGAAACCGCCTACAATCGAGAGCGTCCGCGCCACGGCCTGCACAGTTGCCGGCTCCCACAGGCCGGTTGGCCTCCAGACGACGAGCCGGCCGTCGGTCCGCGCAATACGGGCGAAGTATGCGCGCAGGCGTTCTCGGTCCCGGGTCCCTGGGGTTACCTCGGCCCCCGTCGCGACGACGACCATTGATGCTTGCAGCGCGTCCGCGGCCTCGGATAGCCATTTCACGCCAGCATCGAGCTCACCACTTGGCCGCAGCGGCCCTCCTGGCGATTGCTGGCATGCCTTCGGGACTCGCAGCGCTAGCTGGAGCTCCTCCGGAAGCTTCCGCCGCCACTTGGCAAGCGTTGCCGGTTTGGGAAGAGGAGCCTTCGGGGCAATTTCCGCGAAACGAAGCTCGGAAGTGTACTTAGGCCCGGGGGGCCGTTCCAACAAGGCGCCTGCGAGGAGCTCCATCGTCGAGAGGGTAGTCGCAGCGCCACCACAAGCAAAGGCGCGCCGCCTGTTGAAATTGCCCAGCCGGGCACGCATTGACTAGGGGTGATTCGATGGCCTACAACTCCCGATAGGTTTGCCAGCATCGGGTAGGGCCAAGGGGGAACGAGGGCATGGAGCAAGCTCGCAATTACGTCTGCACGGAGTGCGCAAGCGCGGTTCCGTCCGGGCACAAGTTTTGCGGGGCCTGTGGGGCAGCTGTGCCTCCCGAAGCGCAGACGTTGGAGACGAGGTTCTTCGGCGCCCTGCAGATGCCGGGCAAGGCGCGCCTCATCGTCGTTCGCGGGGATGAGGCGATGGGTGAGGGGCTCAGCTACCTCCTGCAGGCGACCGAGCACGTCGCCGGCCGGGAAGCTGATCAGATTCCCTTCCCGAGTGACAACTGGCTCAACCCCAGGCATGCAAACTTTCTTTATCGTGGCGACAAGCTAGTCGTCCGAGACGAGGGCAGCTTGAACGGGGTGTACATCCGCATTCGAGGCACCTCTCCGATTCAGATCGGCGACCATTTCATGTGCGGCCAACAGCTGTTCCGTGTCGATGCAACGCCGAAAGACACTTCGGGCCCCGAGGCCGATCAGACCCATTTCTATTCTTCACCGCGGCGCCCGAGCGCGTTTCGCGTGACGCAGGTGCTCGAAGGGGGCATGGACGGCATGGTCTGCTGCGCCCGCGAACAATCAGTCGAAATCGGCCGCGAGGATTGCGACATGAACTTCCCGGACGACGTGTACATGTCGCCCAGGCATGCCCGCGTCGAAATGTCCGGTGAGAGTCTCGAGTTGGTGGATGAAAACTCCCAAAATGGGACGTATGTTCGCATTCGGGGCGAGCGAGAGCTGGGCCATGGGGACTATGTGTTTCTGGGTAGGAATCTGCTCCGAGTGGAGGTGACCGCGTGATCGTCTGTTCCCGGTGTGGCAAGGAAAACCAGGACCACTACAAGTTCTGTTTGGGTTGCGGCGCGGAGTTACCGCGCCAGTCGTCCAAGCCCGAACCGTTCTCGGCGTCCACGCCGTCGGCGGAGACACCCTCGCCGGGCCGAACGACGAATGCGCCGCCGGCAAGAGTCGGCCGGGCCGAAGCGCTCGCGTCCGCGCCACGACTCGACGTGGACTTGGCGCCTGTGCAGCCCGCCCGTTCGGAGCCGGTCGAGGTCGCGGACGCGCTCCCGCCCGAGCTGGCGCCGCTCGGCGACGCGACATCGCCGTGTCCGCACTGCGGCGCGGATGTGCCCGAAAACTTCCGCTTCTGTCACGTGTGTGGGTACGACTTGCATGCGGCGGCTTCAGGCGGGGCACCCGCCGCTGCGCTGGCAGACGCACCAGCAGAGCGCGTCTCGGCGCCAGCCGTCGCTGAAGCTCCCGAGCAGCCAGCGGTGCGCGCGCGGCTGGTGTTGATTCAGCCAGACGGTTCCGAAGGTGAAGCGTTTCCCCTGTCCGCAGGCCGTACGCTGATCGGTCGGAGCACAGGGGGTCTCTTCGCGAACGACGCGTATCTGTCGCCAGAGCATGCGGAATTCCGTTTCGAAAGTGACCAGCTCGTCGTCAAAGACATGGAAAGCCTCAACGGGGTCTACATTCGTATCGAGCCAGAAGTCCCGATTGAGCTGTTCGATGGCAGCATATTCCGGGTCGGACAAGAGATCCTGCGGTTCGAAGCACCGCTTGCACCAGAACCGGCCGCCGACGGTACACAGTACATGGGGAGTCCGCATTACGGATATTTGGGCCGCATCGCCCTGCTGACAGGCCGCGACACCACCGGCAACTGCTTTCCAGTGCCACCGCAGGGCATCCATCTCGGCCGGGAGCGCGGGGACGTGGTGTTTCCGGAGGATGGCTACGTCTCCGGGCTCCATTGCCGCGTGCACTCCGAGGTCGGTCACGTGTTTCTCACCGACATTGGCAGCTCCAACGGCACGTTCGTCCGGGTGTCGAACGAGTCGTATGTGCCCAGAGGGACATTTGTTTTGATGGGGCAGCAGCTTTTTCGGTCAGAGTACTAAGCCGAACCCTGGGCGAGGCCAAGCCGTGAGGAGAGAAAGTCTTCGATCCGCGTCACGATGCGATCCGGTTGCTCTACCGGCGCCGCGTGGCTCGCTTCTTCGATTATCTCGAGCTCTGCGTTGGGGATGCTTGCCGCCATCTCTCGTGCGAGCACCATGGGTGTGAACGTGTCGCGCTCCGCGGCCACGACCAACGTGGGCACATCGAGCTCCGGGAGCAATTCGCGCGCATCATGTTGGCCTGCGTGCTGGAGCATGCGTAGAAACACATCGGGGTCCATGAGGGAGGAATGTTCCCAGTAGCGATGAAAATCTTCCTCTCGAATACGCTCACCATCGAGCTCACGACCCGCGCATGCGAGGCGAAAAGCAATGGCGGCGGGAACGCGTCCCCAGACGGCGCGCGCCATGCTAGGAAACATTTGTGTCCCACGCACGAGGCCGGGGAGTACTTGATGCAGGAGGTCGGTTCCGTGAAACGTGGTCGTAATGCGGCCGAATGTTCCACACATCAGAACCAATGCAGCGACGTCGTTGGGGTCTTGCCGGTAGTATTCGAGAGCGACCTGCACACCCATCGAGTGGGCAGCGATCACGGGGCGCCTGACGTCGAGGCGCTCGCAGATGTTTCGGAGGTCTGCAGCGAGGTCTTCGATGGACAGCCGGTTACGGTCGAGCGGAGGCCCGCTTCGGCCATGCCCGCGAAAATGCCAGTGGACTATGCGGTGATTTTCGGCGAGCAGGGGAGCGAGGTAGCGCCAAGCAAAGCCGTCACAGCCAATCCCATCCGTCAGGATGATGGGAGGGTCACCCTCGCCGAGCGCCTCGAAGAACAAGCGTGTGCCATCCGCCCCTTCGACAAAGCCCTCGCGCTCGTAGTCCACGCTCCGGGAGCTTACTTCTTTGCGGTGTCTTCCGGATTGTCCGGGATGTCGTTGACGGAGGGCAACTTGCGAATCTCCGGCAGAGCGATCTTCACGCAGCGTTGGACGATCCATGAGAGCGAGCGATCTAACCTTGCCGATTCGTGCTTGATGTCGTGTAGCATCGACTCTGGGAAGTAGAGGCTTTGCTTTCGCTTATCGGTCGTGGCCATCGTGAGGAATCCTCCATTTGGGCGCCATGCTATCTGGCGAACGCCCCGTGCTCGACTATCTGGTGGTCCTACCCAGGGATAGATGCAGTGTCAATGACAAAGGTTTGAAGCTCGTGTTAGGTCAAAAATCCGAGCGCAAAATACTCCGCTGGATCATCGCTGGTACGCTGGCCGTGGTGCTCGTCGCGGCGATGGCGTCGGAAGCGCCTGCGCGTCGCAGTCCTTTCGGACCGCTGTCACTGTTTGCGCGCGCGCTGGCGTATATCGAAGTGAGCTACGTAGAGCCGGTCGATCAGGAGACTTTGGTTTACGGAGCCATTCGCGGGCTTGCCGATTCGCTCGACCCGCATAGCGTGTTTCTCGATCCCCAGGAGTACGAGATCCTCAAAAGTGACGCCGAAGGACGCTTCGCTGGCGTCGGCGTCGAGGTCTCTGCGCGCGACGGATGGCTCACGATTCTGACCGTGTTTGAGGACGGGCCCGCGGCCAAGGCAGGTTTGCGACCCGGCGACCGGTTTTTGAGCATCGAAGGCGACGACGCTAGGGACATTCGATTGTACGACGCCGTGCGCCGCATGCGCGGGGAGCCGGGGACGACCGTGAAGGTCACCATCAGGCGCGAAGGGCAGGAGCAAGCGATCCAGCGCACCCTGACGCGAGCGTTCATCGACATCGATCCCATCGAGATGCAGGCCCTCGACGAGGGCGTGGTCTACCTGCGGATCAAGGTATTTCAGGATGGGACAGCCCGCTTGTTGAGTGATGCGCTCGACGAGGCGGTGGTCGAGCTAAACAGGCATGGCGGCGTGCAGGGCCTGTTGCTCGACCTGCGGGACAACGGAGGCGGCTTGCTTCACGAAGCGGTCCGGGTGAGCGATCAATTCCTGAAGTCGGGTGTCATCGTCAGCACCCGCGGGCGCGGAGGCAAGGTGATTAGCCGATACTCGGCGCACCGGGGGGGTACTCGACCCAAATGGCCCATGGTAGTTCTGATCAATGAGAACACTGCGAGCGCTTCGGAGATCGTCGCAGGTGCGTTGCGCGACCAGCAGCGCGCAGTGCTGGTCGGGGTGCGATCGTTCGGCAAGGGCAGCGTGCAAAACATCTTCGAGCTTCCAGGCGGCAGCGCGCTCAAGCTCACCACCTATCGTTATTACACGCCTTCGGGCCGTTCGATTCAGGCAGAGGGAATCACCCCCGACCTCGTCGCCGAGCAACCTCGCATGGAGGGCGAACCAGCGCCGATTCGAGAGGAGGAGCTCGACGCTCATCTCGACGCTCAACCACAGACCGCGCGCGGGTCGAAGGAGCCGCCTATGCGCAAGGAGGCGCCCAAGGCGACTGGCCGAGTCCCGGCGCTGTTTGCCGACGATCCTCAGGGCATGCGGGGGTACCTGGTGCTGAAGGGGCAGATCAAGTCGCGGTAGACCCGCCCCAGCCAGCGACCGCAACGGTGCCAGCGTCAGTGCCGACGCGTTGCTCGCGAGGCCCGCTTCCGACGCAGCAACCGAAACACCACTCCGGGCGTCTTTCCCGCTCGGCTCTGCACCTCTTCGAAATCCGACAAGTCCGTTGGAAAGTAGGTGTCGCCCTCGACGTCTTCGTCCACGGTCGTCAAGTAGAGCTCCGTGGCGAGCGGGAGAGCCTCTTCGTACAGGCTTGCGCCACCGATGACGAATGGGCAGTCATCGGTCGTTCTTGCCAGGCCGATGGCCTCTGCGATTCCCTGGGCGGTCTCGCAGCCAGGGAACAGCGCGCCGGTGGCTCGGGTGACGACGATGTTACGGCGCCCCGGCAGAGCACGGCCGATCGAATCGTGGGTCTTGCGCCCCATGATGATGGCGTGGCCGTCGGTGGTCTCTTTGAAGTGCTCCAGGTCTTCGGAGATGTGCCAAGGCAAAGCGCCACCTATGCCGATCACGCCGTTACGCGCGACTGCTGCTATCAACGCGAGCGGGGCCGGAGCCATCTTAGCGTCGGTCACACCGCTACCGGGGCTTGGATGCGGGGATGCGGGAGATAGTCTTTGAGCTCGAAGTGCTCGTATTGGAACTCGAACAGGTTCTCGACCGACGGATCGATCAGCATCGTCGGCAGCGGCCGAGGTTGACGCGAAAGCTGCAGCCGTGCCTGTTCGACGTGGTTGCTGTAGAGGTGCACGTCGCCAAAGGTGTGAATGAAGTCGCCCGGATTCAAGGCTGAAACCGAGGCGATCATCATGGTTAGGAGCGCGTAGCTAGCGATATTGAATGGCACGCCTAGAAAAACATCTGCGCTGCGCTGGTACAATTGGCAGCTCAGCCGGCCCTCATGAACGTAGAACTGAAAGAGGGTGTGACAAGGCGGCAGGGCGACACGCGCGGCTTCCGACGGGTTCCAGGCCGAGATGATCAGCCGCCGGCTGCAGGGGTTGTCGCGGATCTGAGCGAGCAGGGAGGCGAGTTGGTCGAAGCCGTCCTGCGCGTAAGAGCCGTCCTGGCGTTCGGTAGCGCCGAAGTTGCGCCACTGATGTCCGTACACGGGACCGAGGTCGCCCTGCCTTCGGCCGAAGCGAGCAGTCTGCTCAGCGGTCGCCCATTCGTCCCAAATCGAGACCCCCACTTCTTGAAGGTGGCTGACGTCGGTTTGTCCGCGCACGAACCACAGCAGCTCGTGGATGATCGATTTCAGGTGAACCTTTTTGGTGGTCAAGAGTGGAAAGCCCTCGAGAAGGTCGACACGCATATGGTACACGAAGAGGCTTCGCGTTCCGATACCGGTCCGGTCTTCGCGCGTGACGCCTTCGTCCAGCACCTTCCGAAGCAGATCGAGATATGCCCGCATCGTGTTACTCTTCGGTGACTTCGACAGGCTTGCGTGGCTCGTCGCGCCGGATCGAGTAGCGGACAAGCGCCCGAAGAATGTCATTGCGCTGTAGATCGCCGACCAGCCGCTCGATGTCCTCGTAGATGGACGGGTCGACCAGCAAGGCGCCGATGGTGCCTTTGCCCTCGCGTGTTTCTTTAGTGAGAAATGCGATGTCGTCGCTGGCGCTCTGCAGATTGCTCATGAATGACTCGCTGAGCTCGCCGTAGATGAGTTGATTGACGGCTCCGTGGCCTTCTCGGACCTCGCTCAAGATGGTGTTGAGCTGGCCGAACGTGTCTCGAATGTTCTGAATCGCTTCGGTGCCTTCGGTCCCGTAGAACAAAGCGTGCGCAGTGCCTTCGTTTGTCTGGATGTCTTTGGTGATCTGGTTGAGATTCTTGCTGAGGGCTGCGACCTGTTTCCCCGCCACCCGGAGCTCCTTGACAGCGCCTTTTACATCACGGCCGAGCTCCACGTCGTTCATCAGGCGGCCGATCGTCCCTTTCCCGCTCGCCACCATCCCGCTCGCCTTCGCGAGATTGCGCGCCGTCTCCTTGAGGTCGTTCGAGAACTCCTGATCGGCAAAAGGATCACTGGCGAGCCGGAGGTTGCGCGCCGTCCCCTCGGCTTCGGTCAAGGTGCGCTCGGCCAAGGCCATGATGCCGCTGCCGGGCGCAACCGGAATGGCCTCGTCGGGATCCCACTCGGGATACTCGTTTGAGCCGACCGTAACCTCTATAATGCGGTCACCGAGAAGGCCCTTGCTGCCGATGGCGGCAAAGCTGGGCTTTGGCTCCGTCCCGGGAATCTCCGCCCCGGGCTGGCCTCGGATCAGATGAGCCGCATCGTCGATGACCCGGAAGTACACTTCGATGCGACCCGACCCGCCGATGACGACGTCGGTGACCGAGCCCACATTGACGCCGGCCACACGCACTGTATTGCCTCTTTGCAGGCCCCCAACATCGTGAAAGATCGCGAAATAGGTCGTCTTTGGCTTGAAGACGTTTTCCTGTGCGCCGATCGCAAAGGCAATGCTCGCGCCGATCACCAAGGCGACCAATACGAAAATGCCAACGCGAAGGCGAGTACTGGCGGTCGTCTTCATTTGCTGCCCAACCGAGCCCCTTACCCAGCACTCCTTAGCAGAGTTTCCGTGTCCTCGTCGACCGGAGCGTTGCCTTCGATGAAGTCGCGAACACGGGGGTCGTCCGAGGCCTGTAGCTCCTCCGCCGTGCCAGAAAAGATGACGAAGCCATCCTGAATCATGGCGATCCGATCGCTGATCGCCAGCGCTGTGTCCATGTCGTGTGTCACCACGACCGAGGTCACGTCCAGGGTCCCGTTCAGATATTCGATCAGATCGGCGATGCGGGTGACGTTGATCGGGTCGAGGCCGGTCGTGGGTTCGTCATAGAGCAGGACCTCGGGCCGGATCGCAAGCGCCCGCGCCAGCGCAACCCGTTTCTTCATGCCCGCGGACAGGTCGGCCGGCCAGGTCTCCTCGGTGCCTGGCAGTCCCACATAGGCGAGCGACTCACGGACGCGCTCCGAGATCTGCTTTTCGTTCATGTCGAGCTGCTCACGAAGGCCGTACGCGACGTTTTCCTTGGTGTCGAGCGAGTCGAAGAGCGCGCTGGCTTGGAACACCATCGCGACCTGGCGCCGAACTGGGGCGTACTCCGCTTCGGTCATCCCCGAGACCTGCCTACCATCGAAGTAGATGGCGCCGCTGTCGACGTCGAGCAGGCCGATCAGCATCTTGAGCATGACGCTCTTGCCTTGGCCGGAGCCGCCGATGATGGTCAGCACCTCGTCCTCGTTCACGTCCAGGTTCAGATCGCGATACACGACCTTTGGTCCAAAGGCCTTCTTGACCCCACGAAATTCGATGAGTGCCATCGCCCCGACTTTAGTTGGGCTTGGCTGTTTCGTCGACTACTGTAAGGGCCATGTGCCGTGGTTTTCGAAGGCCCTTTCTCAGCATTTGGCTGCCGGTACTCCTAGCGGGTTGCACGGCCAGAGCCGAGGCGGTCCGGGCCGCGCAGCCCTATATCAAGGACTTTGGCGAGTTGCGTTCCAGAGGACTCAAGCTCCTCGAGCTTCGCTTCGACGTCGAGCGGCGGCGATTACTCGCCAAGGCCCTACAAGCAGATGCAGGGGCTGTTCCAGACAACTTGAGGCCCATCCTCGAGCGGATGCGTGCCGAGCGGGTGCAGATCAGCGACCAAGAGCTCGAACATGGAGAAGCGCTGTTTTGGCGTATGCTCGACTACGCGTTCTCGGACAATCCGAACGTGCTTCAGGCGGAGATCGTCTTGCTCGACAAAGATGGCTCAGTATCCAGGTTTCGCTATCCAAGGGAACGTGAGCTGCCGGCCGGCGTGAAGTGGTACGGGCTACGCGAGCCTCGCGTGTTCACGGGGCTGGCCGACTGTGTGACCGATGAGGGGTCCGAGGCGTGCGTGTTGTTGCAGCTTCGGCCCAGAGACTATGTGGGCAGTGCAGGGTTGACGGTCGCGTATCGTCGTACGCCCCTCGAGGTTAAGGACGACGGACAGTCAGGTCGATGATCTGATACGGGATCGTTCCGGGGCCACTTTCGGCTTCGAAACAACCGACCGCGCTCATCTCATCGGTTGCATGCCGGAAGCACAGATTCGGGTCCATGCCGAAGCGCGAAGCCAGCTCGGCCTGGTCGGTTTGGCCGAGCGGAACGGCCGAGGCCTGCTCGGGGTTCGCCAGCGCCCGAAGGGTACCCTCGTCGAGCGAGCACGCCAGGTTGCGGGTTTGTGCGGGCACGTCGGGGTGGAACCAGGGGAGGGCATCTTCGCTGATCACCCCGTCAGAGCAGGTCTTGCGCGTGCTCTGGAGGGCACCGACGAGAATCGTCCTCGATGCCCAGATCTTGGCCTCATCGTCCCGTCCCAGGATCCACCGCCAACCGTAGGACTGAGCCCAAAAGGTCAGAAGGCACACCGAGAGCACGAGCACGCCCAGACATACAAGGCCGACCCAGAGCGTGCTGTTTCGTGGTGGCGCCTGTGGCGTGTCTTCCATCATCAGGGCCGGGAGTTACCACTGTTCGGCCGAGCTTGACAGGGAAGCCACACGGGCCTAGCGTCCGGGCGCCCTGCTATGGCATTTGCGCTTACGCCGGAACGCGAACAACAGGTCGACGACATTTTGACCCGCTATCCCGAGCGTCGAGCGGCGCTCTTGCCGGTTCTGTGGCTGTGTCAGCGACAGAACGGATGGATTAGCCCAGAGGTCGTCCAATACGTCGCGGAGCGCCTCGGGCTCTCGACTGCGACCGTCAAAGGCGTGGTGACGTTCTACACGATGTTTTTCGACGAGCCGGTTGGGGAGAACATCATTTGGGTCTGCCGGACGCTTTCATGCGACCTGCGCGGGGGCAAGGCGATTCAGGAGCACCTGGAGAACCGGCTTGGCTGCACGGCCGGTCACACCAGCTCGGATGGCAAGTTCACCCTGCTCAAGGCCGAGTGCCTGGCGGCCTGTGGGCAGGCCCCGATGGTCCAGATCAACGACCGCTACTACGAAAACCTCGATGTGGACCTCCTGGACCGCATCATCGATGCCCACGCCAGCAAGGGTTGCGAAGCGGCAGCGTCGGAATTCTCTAGTTTTGCAACATTCGGCACGCCACGAGGGAGCAGCAGCGCTGGTGGCGTGACCTCCACGCCGCCTGCGCCGAGCGCGGAGGCCGTCAGGCTCGCATCACAGCCTCCGCCTGCGTCACCAGTCGACACGACGGGCGAGAAATCATGAGCGAGCCGTTCGTTGCCTTGCTGACCGCGCGATACGGGGTCGCAGAGGGCTGGAAGCTTGCGGCTGCGGAGGGTGCCGGCGCGTACCAGGTTGCCAGGCAAGCCCTGACGAGCCGCCAGCCCGCCGAGCTCAAGGCAGAGGTCAAGAAGGCCAATATTCGCGGCCGTGGCGGCGCGGGTTTCCCCGCCGGCGTGAAATGGGGCTTCGTCAACCCGCAGGAAGGGGAGCAGGTCTATCTCGTCGTCAATGCGGACGAGAGCGAGCCTGGAACCTTCAAAGATCGCAGCATCATGGACCTGGATCCCCACCGGCTCATCGAAGGGGCGATCATCTCCTGCTTCGCGATTGGCGCGCACGTGGCGTACATTTACGTGCGGGGCGAGCTGGCCTTTTCGGCCGCCCGGCTCGAACAAGCCATCGCGGAGGCGCGGCAAGCAGGCTACCTCGGCGAGCGCCCATTCGGCATCGAGCACCCCATCGACATTTACGTTCATTCTGGCGCGGGTGCATACATCTGTGGCGAGGAGACAGGGCTGCTCAACTCGCTCGAAGGGCGTCGCGGCGAGCCCCGGCTCAAGCCGCCGTTCCCCGCGGTCAAGGGCGCGTTCGGCATGCCGACCATCGTGAACAACGTCGAGACCATTGCTTCGATTCCCGGCATCATCGAGATGGGTGGCGATGCATGGGCTGCGCTCAGCCGGCTTCCCGGCGACGGCGGAGCGCGCATCTACGGGGTTAGCGGGCACGTGAAGAACCCCGGCCTCTTCGAGGCGCCGGTTGGGATCACGATGCGCGAGCTCATCTACGAGTACGCTGGTGGCATGCTCGGCGATCGTCCTCTCAAGGCGGTGATCCCCGGCGGTTCATCAACACCGGTGCTCGATCCGCAACGCAAGGTCGATGCTCCAAACGAGGACCATCCGCTGCACAAATGGCACGGTCAAAGCGAAATTGACGTACCGATGGGGGTCGACACCTACCGGGCGCTCGGCACGATGCTCGGCACGTGCTGTGCCATCGTCATGGACGACACGGTCAACATGGTTGATGATTGCCGCAACCTGATGCGCTTTTACAAGCACGAGTCGTGCGGACAGTGCACGCCGTGCCGCGAGGGAACAGGCTGGTTGGCCGACGTGCTCGACAATCTGTGCGCGGGCCGCGGCAAGCCTGCGGATGTCGACCTGCTGGTCGATATCGCGAACAACATGATGGGCAACACCATTTGCGCCTTTGCGGATGGCACGGCCATGCCGATGCTCGGGATGGTGCAGAAGTTCCGCGACGAGTTCATGGCAGCGGCGATCCGCGGCCTGCCGGAAGGCGTCCGGCATGACGAAAGCGTTCGCAGCATCGTAAAGGGGAGCGCATGACGGGCGCCGGCGCGACTCTTTTCGTCGTGACGGCGATCTTCGCCCTGGTGGGCGCTGTGATGACGATCGCGTCACGTCGCCCGCTTCGGGCCGCGATCGGCTTGCTCGTTCACATCGTTTCGCTTGCGGGGATGTTCCTCACGCTCAACGCTCAGCTCTTGGCCGCGCTGCAGCTCTTGGTGTACGCCGGCGCGATCGTGGTCTTGTTCGTGTTCGTCATCATGCTGATCGGCCCGGACACTGAAGTAGGCCCCATCCCCGGGCGTGTGGTCTCGCGGAGCTTGAGCATCGCGTTGACGGTTGCCCTCGTCTTGGCGATCGGAACTTCGCTTGCCTATTTCAGCACCCCTTGGGAGTCGGTTTCTGCGGCCTTCGGAACGGTAGAGGGTCTGGGCAGGGCCATTTACACGCAAGCGCTGGTGCCGTTCGAGCTGATCTCCATCACGCTCCTGGTTGCCATCGTCGGCGCGATCACGATTGCCCGGAGTCCAACGGAGTAAGACGCGATGGGGATCGGCACATATCTGGCGTTGGCCTCGGTGTTGTTTGGGATTGGCGCCGCCGGATTCCTCGTCCGCCGCAACATGCTGATCCAGCTCATGTCGATCGAGCTGATGCTCAATGCGGTCAACGTCGTGTTGCTTGCATTCAATCGCGCGTACCCTGGAAACCACGATGGGCAGGTCTTTGCCTTTTTCGTCATCGCTATCGCGGCTGCAGAGGCGGCTGTCGGGCTGGCGATCATCATCGCGTACTACCGCATCAAGAAGACCATCGATAGCGACGATGCGACCCTGCTGAAGTATTGAAGCCATGCACTTAGAAGCTCCTCAGCAGATCTTGCTCCTTCTGATCATCCTGTTCCCTCTGGGAGGAGCGATCATCAATGGCTTGCTTGGGCGCTATATGACCAAGGGGCTTGTCACCCTCGTTGGCGTAGGGTCCGTGACGGTGTCCTTTGTGTTGGCGGTCACCGCCTTTGCCGAGCTTTACGGCCTTCGTCACGAAGCCGAAAACGCCGCATTGGTCTATCACTTCTACGAGTGGTTCTCCTTGAAGCTTCCCGGCGCCGCCGCCGTCTCCATCAACGTCCGCTTCGTGATGGACGCGCTGAGCGGCATGATGGCGTTGATCGTCACTGGCGTAGGAGGCGTGATCCATCTCTACAGCGTTGGCTATATGGGCGAGGACGAGGGTTACCCCAGGTTCATGAGCTTCATGAACTTGTTCATGGCCTCGATGCTGATCCTCGTTCTGGCGAGCAGCATGCCGGTCATGTTCGTCGGTTGGGAAGGTGTGGGGCTCTGTTCCTATCTGTTGATCGGCTTCTGGTATGAACACCGCGACTTCGCCGTAGCCGGTCGAAAGGCTTTCGTCGCTAATCGCATCGGCGACTTCGGCGTCTTGGTTGGCATGCTCATCTTGGTGGGAGTGGCCCACTCGTTCGAGTTTGCCGACATCAATGGAGCCGCGACAGCCGGCGCGTTCCAGTCCGGCTTCCCGGTCCGGCTCTTGGGCGTAGCTCCAAGCGCCGCGACCGTTGCCTGCTTGTTCTTGTTCCTCGGGTGCACCGGTAAGAGCGCGCAGATTCCGCTCTACGTGTGGCTTCCGGATGCAATGGCGGGCCCCACTCCGGTTTCGGCTCTCATTCATGCAGCCACCATGGTTACCGCTGGCGTTTATCTGTGTTGCCGGCTCTCCCCGCTTTTCATCACGTCGGACGTGGCCATGTCCGTCATCGCCGTCATCGGAACCCTCACCGCGCTCCTGGCGGCCTCCATCGCGGTGGCCCAGCGCGAGATGAAAAAGATCCTGGCTTACTCCACCGTGAGCCAGATCGGCTTCATGTTCGCCGCCGTGGGCGTGGGTTTCTTTGCCGCTGGTTTTTTCCACGTTTTCACCCATGCGTTCTTCAAGGCTTGCTTGTTCCTCGGCGCGGGCTCGGTGATGCACGCGGTGAACGCCCACGGAGACGCTGACATTTTCAAGCTCGGCGGTCTCGAGAAGCGCCTGCCAATCACCCGTTGGACGTTTTTGGCGAGCTGCTTGGCGATCGCAGGCTTCCCACTCACCAGTGGCTTCTTCTCGAAAGACGAGATCTTCCTCGGCGCTGCCGCTCAGATCTACCGCAGCGACGACGTGCTCATGACGTCCGTCGGCTGGTTTGTCTTGATCGGCCTCACGCTCGCCGCCGTGATGACCGCCCTCTACATGTTCCGGCTGTACTTTCTCACATTTACCGGCGACTACCGAAGCGCCGACCAGTCGGGCGACCACTCGTACGACGCGCATCCCCACGAGTCACCGCGGACTATGACGATTCCGTTGGTCGTGCTTGGCACCGGCGCGCTCGTGGTCGGCTTCTTGGGGCTCCCGCACGTGTTGCCGATCACGGGGACGGACCTTGCCCCATACAGCTGGTGGAGCCACTGGATGGACGGATCGCTTGCCAGCAAGCCGGTTCCCGAGGCAATGGACATCGTGAATCTCGCTTCGGGCCTCGCATTCGCAGCGATGGCGATAGGCATCACCGCTGCTTGGGTGCTGTATCGAAACAAGAACGCCGACGCGCTCATCAACAAGGTCCCCGCTCGCTTGTACCAGCTCGTGCTCGACAAATGGCGCGTGGACGAGCTCTACGCGGCTACGATCATCAACCCAATCAAGAAGATCGCCACCGTCGTGGGCCATGCAGACATGACCTTCGTCGACACGCTGCTGACGAGGTGGCCGAGCTTCAATGTCCGCGAGACCGGGCGCGTCTTTGCCCGCATGCAGGACGGCGTCGTGCAGATGTACGGCGCCGTGATGTTGGTCGGTGTCGTTGGGGTGATGGCCTGGTTCTGGACCCCGCACTCCAATATCCAAGCCGCCTTCGAAGGCACCAGCGTCGAGCTCACGACGCCGCAAGGCCTTGGCTACGAGTACCGCTGGGACGCGGATTCCGATGGACAGTTCGAGACGCAGTGGGAACGCACCCCCAGCACGACGTTCGAGTACGACTATGACGACGTTCGGGGCGTTGCGGTGTTTCTCGGCAACGCGTACTCGGGCATCGAGCGCAGGATTGAGGTGACCGAGGAATGGACGCCGCTCCCAGTCGAGTCGGTGGTTCCCGTCGAGCTCCTGTCGCCGAGCGACTTGGGGTTCGATGTGCGCATAGATGGTCATGACTTGCTGTTCCGCAAGCCGTACGCCCTGACCAAACTGTCAGGTAGCAAGGAGATTCGATTGCCCATGGGCAAGCAAGGCAAGCTGGGTAGCGTCCGCGTCTTTACCCGTCCGCTCGTCGAAGCGACGCTAGAGGTCCGCAACGCGTTCGGCAACACGCGGCGCGCCACGAAGAACATCGCCTTGCCATTCTCCGTCGAGGCGCCCGCGCAGGCCTCGTTGGTGCCGCGGGCTCGTGAGGTGGTTCGATGACGACCCATTACCTCACCTGGCTCCTCGCCATCCCTGGCGTCAGCGCCTTGTTGGTGCTTTTGATGCCCCAGAGATGGGAGGTCGCGATCAAGCGCTTTTCGATCGGCGCGATGTTGATCGAGCTCGCTCTCAGCGTTCGCTTGGTTTTCGCCGACTACTCAGACGCGGGATATCGTTTGGTCGAGCACGTGTCCTGGGTCCAGTCCTTCGGGATCTCGTACACGGTCGGCATCGACGGCCTCTCGCTGTGGCTCGTCCTCTTGACTACGTTGCTCTCCCCGATCGCGCTCTATGCATCGTGGGGGAGCGTCAAGACCCGGATCAAAGGATTCGCTCTGTCGTTCTTGCTCCTAGAGCTTGCCGTGCTCTGCGCATTCGTCTCGCTCGATCTCTTTCTGTTCTACGTGTTCTGGGAGCTGATGCTCGTGCCGATGTACCTGCTCATAGGCGTCTGGGGTGGCAAGGAGCGCATCTACACGGCGACGAAGTTCTTCCTGTACACCATGGTCGGAAGCTTGTTGATGCTGGTCGCCATCCTGTATCTGGTTTCGAGCTACGAGAAGCTCGCTGGACACTATACCTTCGACCTTCAAGAGCTCTCGAGCATCGTCTTGCCGGCTTTGCCACAATACCTGCTGTTCGGCGCGTTCGCGCTGGCGTTCGCGATCAAGGTGCCGATGTTCCCGTTCCACACCTGGTTGCCCGACGCGCACGTCCAAGCCCCGACTGGCGGCTCGGTCATCCTGGCCGCGGTTCTGCTGAAGCTCGGGGTATACGGGTTCATCCGCTTTGCGATGCCGCTGTTTCCGGTTGCCAGCCAGGCGATCGGCCCGGTGCTGGCGGGTCTCGGCGTCGTGGGGATCATCTATGGCGCCTACGCAGCATGGGTACAGCGCGACCTGAAGAAGCTCGTTGCGTACAGCTCGGTGAGCCACATGGGTTTCATCCTGCTCGGGCTTTTCGCGATGAACCGCAACGGGATCTCGGGCGCCATGCTGCAGATGGTCAACCACGGCGTCTCGACCGGGGCGCTCTTCTTGCTGGTGGGGGTCATCTACGACCGCCGGCACTCCCGTATGCTCGACGACTTTGGTGGGCTCGCAAAGGTGATGCCCTGGTATGCGTTGTTCTTCATGATCATCACCTTGAGCTCGATCGGCCTTCCCGGCACAAATGGCTTCGTCGGCGAGTTCATGATCCTGGCCGGGTCCTTCTTCTCGCGCAGACCCATCGGCTTGGGCTCGCTCTGGTTCGTCATGACGCTCCTCGCTGCGACCGGAGTCATCTTCGCAGCGGTGTACATGCTGCACGCCGTGCTTCGCATTTTCTGGGGCAAGGTCGTGCGCCCGGAAAACGAGTCCCTCGCCGACCTCAACCGACGCGAGGTCTTTTCCCTGGTTCCGCTCATCGTGATGGTGTTTTGGATCGGCCTCTATCCGAAGTTCTTCCTCGACAAGATAAATCCCTCGGCGGATTCATTCGTGGAGGATTTCACGGCTCGGTACTACGCAGGCCGCCGAGCGGCAGAGCCTCAACTGGTCGATTTCGAGGAGCTCAAGCAACAACTCGAGGCGGCCGGCGCTTTTGCGATGACGCAGCCAAGCGCTGACGAGGCGCAGCGATGAGCACGCTCATGGGAGTTTCGCCACTGCTGCTGCTCGTTGCGGCGGGACTCAGCATCATGCTGGTCGACGCGTTCAGCGAAGAACGCTCGGAGCTGGCTCTAGTCACCGCCATGTCGCTCTTCGTGGCGGCCGCGCTGGCGGGGGTCATGTTGGGCAGCGGCAATCTCGTGCCCGCGCCCGAGGTCGTCACCCGCTACCTCGCGGTCGACCGGCTCGCGTTGTTCTCTGACCTCGTCATTTGTGTCGGCGCCGGCCTTTCTGCGCTGCTTGCGGGAGGATACCTCCGCGAGCACGGCTTCGAGCGAGGCGAGTTCTACGTGATCCTGATCTTCACGGCTTTTGGCGCGATGGTGCTCGCGCGCGCGGTCGACCTGCTGAGCATCTTCTTGGGTCTCGAAACCATGTCCCTCGGAGCCTACTCGCTCGTCGCCTATCGTCGCACGAGCGCCCGTGCGGTTGAAGGTGCGGTGAAATACTTCCTGCTCGGGTCCTTCGCCGCCGCGATTCTGCTCTTCGGCAGCGCGTTGCTATACGGCGCTACCGGTCACACCGATCTCGTTAGCATTCAGCATGTCGTCGCCGCGGGCCAGGCCGACCCAACCCTGACCATCTTCGCATTGGCCATGCTCATCGTTGGTCTGGCGTTCAAAGTGGGCGCGGTGCCGTTTCACATGTGGGTTCCCGATGCCTACGAGGGTGCGATTACGCCCGTGACGACCTTCATGTCGGTTGGCGTGAAGGCCGCTGCCGTGACCGTGCTAGTGCGGGTCTTGGCGGGCGCGTTCGGTGATCCGGTCAGCACAGGCCTTTATACCGGCTGGACGCCCGTCATCGTGCTGCTTTCCATCGCCACGATGGTCTATGGAAACTTGGCGGCGCTCGCGCAGACCAGCGTCAAACGAATGCTCGCTTATTCCTCGATCGCGCACGCTGGATATATCTTGGTCGGTCTGGCGGCAGTGCACGAGGTCGGCTCTTTCGCTGTGAGCTCGGTGCTCTACTACATTGCAGCGTATACCGTCTCGAACGTCCTCGCGTTTGGCTCCCTGATCCTCATGGGCTCGAAGGGCAAAGAGGCCGTGAGCTACGAGGATCTCGCAGGAGCAGGCCGCCGTCATCCGGTGGCCGCGGTGCCCTTCGTCATCGGCATCCTTTCGTTGCTCGGGATGCCCCCTACGGCGGGGTTTTTCGGCAAATACTACGTGTTCAGTGCGGCGGTGCAGGCAGGCGGACCGATGATCTGGCTTGCGGTTCTGGGGGTCCTCGCAAGCGCGGTGGGCGCTTACTACTACCTCAAGGTCATCGTGTACCTCTTCATGCGCGAGCCCGCGGAGGGCCAGCCCATTGCGGTCCCGATGCGATCCGCCTACGTCAGGGTCGCTTTGGTCGTGGCGGGCTACTACGTCGTGAAGATGGGAATTGAGCCGGGGCGTTATCTCGATTGGGCCGTCTCGGCAGCCTCCAGCTTTGTCGGCTAGCTGGCGCGGCCCAGGCGGTTCCCGGGGCGGACGAGCATGCGACGCGGGCGGTCCTTGGGGAGCGCTTCGATCGCGCGCTTCCAGTCGGCGAAGCGGCCGCCTGCATGGATGGCATCGAGCACGGCCAAGCCCTCGGCGCGTCCGCCCTGCGCGAGCATGTACTCCACCCAAGCCCAGCGGGCACTAGTCGCGCGCACCTCGACGCGCCCGCGGACCCCGCGGCGGAGCCGTCGCAGGCGGGCCTCGACCCGCGACACGCCTGCAAAGGGAGCGCCGTCGAGTGGAGTGTTCCGCTTCGCGACGAAGGGCGCGACGCCGAGGGACAAGGGAATCAGTGAGGAGAGCTCCTTGCCAAGCTCGATCAGCTCATCGATGTCGGCATCGGTTTCATCCGGCAGGCCGACCATGATGTAGAGCTTCAAGCGCTTCATGCCGTGACGCCGCGCGAGCCTAGCAGCCTGCCGAAGTTGTTCCTCGCTGGTCCGGCGCCGGATGAGGTCGCGCAGGCGCTGGCTCGCGCCGTCGCTTGCCGTGGTTAGAATTCGGTGACCGCCTCGGCGGAGCGCCCCGACGAGCTCGTCGTTCAAGCGATCCGCCCGAAGTGATGACAAGCCAACCTCTCGTCCGGTGTCTACGAGGGCATGGATCACGTCCGTGATCTGAGGGTGGTCGGTGGTCGCTGCGCCAACCAAGCCGACACGTTTCGCGTCATCGGGGATCAACGACAAGATCCGCTCCTTGTCGACCACGCGCATGCCGTCATTGGTGGAACGGCGCATCACACAGTACGTACAGCCACGGTGGCAGCCGCGCTCGGGCTCGATGAGGAACATATTGCGAAGCTCGGTGTGTGGCGTGATGATCTGCGAGAACGCGGGAAGGGTGCTGCTGTCTGTTTTGTCGATGGGAGGCAGAATATCGCCGTGCGCGCTCGGCACGAACACGTGTGGATGCAGAGACAGGGCGCGGATGGCGCTGTCTTTGGAGCCCGAGCCGAAGATCACCGCAAGCACGGTGTGCACGGATTCATCCGCTTCGCCCATGAGCACGGCATCGACGAACGGCGCGAGCGGAAGCGGATTGCTAAACGTGAGTGGTCCACCGGCGAGGACGAAGGGGTGTTGCTCGGTGCGGGCTTCCGCCAGAGGCGGGATCCCTGCCAGCTCCAGGGTTTGAATGAGGCCCGCTAGCTCTGCTTCGTATGCAACCGAAAAGGCGACCACAGGATAGTCCGATACAGGTCGCAGTTTTTCATACGTGACCAGGGGCGCGCGCGACTGTCGCCATGCCTCCAAGTCGTCGGGAAGAAATGCCCGGTGTGCAGCTCGACCTTCCGACAGATTGATCGAACGATAGATCGTCTGATACCCGAGCGAAGACATCGCCACGCGATATGGGCTCGGATACACGAGCGCGACGGCTTCAGGAGCGTCTTTGTCGATCGTACCGACCTCATCGCGCATCCGCGCGACGATT
>Ga0114931_10003023_pt1 | contig 21371 bp, 13 predicted proteins | sample 2SBtaG_FD_89579 | JGI IMG/M metagenome (GOLD analysis project Ga0114931, IMG submission 89579) | Deep subsurface microbial communities from Kolumbo volcano to uncover new lineages of life (NeLLi) - 2SBTROV14_V59a metaG | ecosystem: Environmental > Aquatic > Marine > Volcanic | place: Kolumbo...
CACCCGTGTCGCCCCCGACGCTCATTGGCCCATTGTCGCTCGTGAAAACCACCAGCGTACGCTCACGAAGCCCCATGGTATCGATTGCTTTCAGTAGAGTTCCCGTCTGTCGATCAAGGTGTTCAATCGCCGCTTCGTACGTCGAGAGACCTTTTTTCTTGCTACCCTCGGGTAGTGTGATGGGGGGATGGGGGAGCGTGTGATTGAAATAGAGAAAAAACGGTCGGTCGCGGTTCGCCTTAATGAATTGAATTGCCCGGTCGACCAGCCGCTCGGTGATGTTCCCCACTTTTCGTCCTGGAAGTCGTTCGACGATCTTCTCGTCGCGATACAAAACCGTGGGCAACATATCCATGCTATAGGGCAAGCCGAAATAGTGATCGAAGCCGTGCCGGGTTGGTAGATACTCGACGTGATCTCCCAGGTGCCATTTACCGACCGCAAGCGTCGCATAGCCCTGATCGTGCAGCACTTCGGCAATGGTGATTTCATCAGCCGGCAAACCCGAGGGACTATCGGGACGCAGCACATCGACGACACCCGCGCGAAACGGCTGCCGTCCGGTGAGAAAGGCAACGCGCGAGGGGCTGCATACCGTGTGTGCCACATAATACTGTGTGAATCGCACCCCATCGGCGGCAAGCCGATCGATAGCGGGTGTCTTGATCGTATGATTTCCATAGCAAGCCAGATCGCCATAGGCCAGATTGTCGGCCCAAATCCAAACGATGTTCGGTGTTGCCGGGGCGTTTTCCTCTGCCGCGCAGGTGGTGAGAAGCCCCGCTGCGCCATACAAAGAAACGATCGCGGACAAGACCCTGGTCGCGGCGTGTCGCTGTCGCATGAAACCCTCGTTTCGAAGAACTCGAAGTGCTGCGTTCTCTAGTGTTGCTGCCAACGTTTCCACGCCAACCCGGGGCGGTCGACACGAAATTGCACGATGCGGCGGTGTTCGACTTCAGTGACGTATACCGTGCAACCATCGGGACCGCCGAAGCAAAGGTTCGACGGTTTGGCCCCCAAGACGTCGATCTCGCGTAGCAATTTTCCATCTGGTGTGATCACCGCGACGGTTCCCTTGCCGTGACGTGAGACATACAGCTTTCCATCCACGTCGCACCGCATGCCATCTAAACCGTGATCGTCGAACCGGCGAATGAGCCGCTTGTTCGTCAAGCCACCATCATGCCCAACGGCGAACGACCAAATGTTTCGTTGCACGCTTTCGTTGACAAACAACGTGTGTCCGTCTGGGCTGAGTTCGATCCCGTTGGTCGTGCCCATGTTCGATGCCACGCGGCGCACCTTTCCTTTGCGATCGATGCGCCAGATTTGCCCGGTGCCATGTTCCCACGCCGGATCGCTGGCATACAGCGTTCCATCGGTGGCGATCGTCAGATCGTTGGGCTGATTCATCCCGTCCTCATGGGCAAAGACGCTGAGTTGCCTGTGGTCGCGTGGCAGGCGAAAAATATTGTGGTTCACGTAATCAGCGATATACATCGCTCCGTCGTGGTCGAAGCGGATACCGTTTCCGACACTGGCACCGGGGAGTCGGAAAGCAATTCGCGCCACCCCCTTTGGAGTCACCCTGGCGATCGTGCCTTGCTCTTGTAGATTCACCGCATAGATCACCCCGGCGGCATCACACGCTGGCCCCTCGATGCCGGCGGTGAACATGTTTTCCGCTGTCAGTGGATGGGCGACGAACAATTCATCATTGGCGATGGTAGGTAGCACGAAAGTTGTCCATGGAACAACCACGCATAACAGCGCATTGCCCCATGCGGTCGAAGATCTCGTTCTAGTAACCATGCGTGGGACCGACGGGAAGAAGCGGTAAGACGGTGGACGACGCGGACAATCCGGGAAGGCAACCGGGATGACAGTATACGATGAGCTACATCCCCTCGCAAAAATCTCTCATGTGTCACGGATCGAATCTTTGATCCTGGCTCCGGCATGGTCTACGATCGTGACATCTTGTGGCTGCCTCCCGAGAATCACTTCGACACACCACCGCAGGAGAACGATATGCAATTGGCCTACATTGCGATACCTCACGGACGAACCGTGTCGTACTTCACCCTTGTCTTGGTGTTGTTGACCCTCACGTCGTCCGCGATCTCCCAGGCGGACGAAGGGCGGAAGTATGTTCGTTTTGAAAAAGACGGCGCCGTCAGTTATGGACTTGTCGAAGGTGAACAGGTTCGGAGGCTCAAGGGAGATCTGTTCGGCACTTGGAGCAAAACCGATGAACTTTTTAAGTTGACCGACATTAAGATCCTGATCCCGTCGGTGCCGACCAACGTCATTGCGTTGGCGGGCAACTATCAAGATCATTTGGGCGACCGTCCCGCGCCCAAGACGCCGGAGCCGTTCTTCAAGACACCATCATGTCTGCAACGTCACGAAGGCCCCGTGGTGCTTCCTGTCGACGCCGGCGAAGTGCATTATGAGGCGGAACTGGTCATCGTGATCGCCCGTAAAGCGAAAAATGTACCCGAAGGCAAGGCACTGGACTACGTGTTGGGTGTCACGTGTGGCAACGACATCAGCGCTCGGCAGTGGCAGCGAAACGACGTGCAATGGTGGCGGGCGAAGGGTTCCGACACCTTCGGTCCATGTGGACCTTTCATCGCCGCGGGAATCGACTACAACCATCTCGACATGCAACTTCGCGTCAACGGCGAAGTCAAACAAAAAGCGAATACCAAGAATCAAGTTCACAACGTCGCCCAAACAGTGAGCTTTGTCAGTCGCTATGTAACGTTGCAACCCGGCGATTTGATCTTCACGGGCACTCCCGGAAAGACGAAACCTCTCCACGCGGGCGACGTGGTCGAAGTTGAAATCGAAGGCGTGGGCATTTTACGAAACACGGTGGAGTAGGCGTTGGAAATGGAAAGAATCAAAATTGGTCAAATCGGCGTGGGGCACGCACATGCCGAGGGAAAGATCGCCGCGCTGCGCGAATCGCCGGACTACGATGTTGTCGGAGTGGTTGAACCCGATCCCGAATTACGGCATGCCGCGCAGGGACGCGCGAACTATCGCGATCTACTCTGGATGACGCAGGAGCAATTGCTCAACACGCCCGGGCTGAAGGCAGTGGCCGTGGAAACCCGGGTTGCCGATTTGCTGGCAACCGCCGAAACGTGTGTTAACGCGGGGCTGCATATCCATCTCGACAAACCTGCCGGGACATCGCTTTCGCATTTCAAGCGGATTTTGGATTCCGCCTCACGGCAGCATCTTCTCGTTCAGATGGGCTACATGTACCGCTATAGCCCGGCCGTTGTATTGATGCGAGAGTTCCTAAACAAGGGTTGGCTGGGCGAGGCTTTCGAGGTCCATACCGTGATGAGCAAAGTCGTGTCACCGCGGAAGCGGCGACGGCTGGCGGCGTTCTCTGGCGGAATGATGTTTGAGTTGGGGTGCCACATCATGGATCTCGTTATCGGGGTACTGGGGAAACCGAACTCCGTCACGGCTTTTCATCAACATGCCGCGGCCATCGATGATCCGCTGGAGGACAACATGTTGGCGGTGTTGACCTACCCGAAGGCGTTGGCCACGGTGAAGTCCTCCGCGATGGAAGTGGAGGGTTTCGCTCGTAGGCAGTTCACGGTCTGCGGTACCGGAGGCACATTCCATATTCAGCCGCTGGACGCGCCGGACGTCCGCGTCGCACTCTCGGAGGTTCACCAGCGCTACGGTCGCAAATATCAAACGCTCCACTTCGGCCCCTACGACCGTTACGTGGGCGATGTGGCCGACATGGCAAAGGTCATTCGCGGTGAGAAGGACGCCGACTTCTCGTACGACCATGACTACAACGTGCAGGCCGCCATTCTTCAAGCATCCGCAATGCCGCTTGATGCTTAAGCGAGATTCCTATCGCGAAAGTTTGGCGAAACGAATTCAGTCGGGTGCCCGACCAAACTCCCCGGGTATGTCGAATCCGAGTTGCCTGACAAGCGCCCGATATTCTTCCGGCCGGTTGATGTTCCGTAGACTCTCCAACGATGGGTCGACGGTCTTCAAGGCATCTCCTTCGACATAACGCACATTGATTTCGCCTAGAAAGTCTCGCATGCTCAACTGGCCTGAGTGCAGTTGCCGTGCCAGCGTTTCACGCACACGCTCGTGATATACGGCTACCAAAGGGTGCGGTCTCCCATCGATCAGCGGTACCGCGGCGTCGTACCCTGTCAGGCAATGGACAAGATGTTGTACCAGTGTGGTCCGTAAGAGAGGCACATCGCACGCGACGACCATCGCGATTTTTGCCGAGTGGCCTATCGCGTTAAATCCCACGGCAAGTCCTTCCAAGGGCCCTTGATCGGGCGTGCGGTCATGGACCACAACCACTTGCGGATCCAGTGGTGGGAGCGATTGACCTTCAGAGGATACAGCCACAATTGGCGAACAAACGTCGGAGATCAATCGAACAACACGCTGGAGCATGGTCTCGGAACCGCAAGGGAGCCATGCTTTTGGCATTCCCATACGATTGCTCTGACCGCCACATAGCACGATCCCTGCCGTGTTTGGAATTCGGTTTCGGGGCGTCTCTGGCGCGAATGTCATGTTACAACCGCTGGAATTATGTACTGCATGTGTGACCCAATTTCGCGACACTCCCCGACGACGGAAAAGTGTTACACTCCTCGCCCACCCGATGTGGTGGACACGGCACCTCGGACACCTGACCAATCCTCCAATTTTGATACATTAAGGGTTCGCGGGGCAGGCTCGAATCATACGATTAGGTGGATCATCGTGCGTTTCTTTACGCTGGTTTTCAAGAATGTGACGCATCGTCGAATCCGATCGGGTTTGACGGTTACGGGAATGGCAATTGCTGTCGCGGCAGTGGTCGCTTTGGTCGGCGTTGCCGATGGCTTCAAACGTTCCTTTTTGGAACTTTATCAGGGTCGCGGCGTCGATATTGTTGTCGTAAGGGCTCGGGTTGCCGACCGAATGACAAGCGTATTGGATGCCTCGATGGCCGATCAGATTGCTCAAATCCCCGGGGTCGCCTCCGTGGAACCAACCTTGCTCGACGCCGTTTCGTTCGAGGATTTGGGGTTGTATGGGGTCGTCGTCCAAGGGCTTCGTCCTGGAGCAAGGCTCACCAACGATCACAACCGAATCGCGGGGCGCGATCTGCGACAAGGCGATCGGCGCGTCGTGATGCTTGGTCGCATTCTAGCGGATAATCTTGATAAGCAAGTCGGCGATCGGGTCGAAATTTACGAGGAAGAATTCTTCGACGTGGTCGGTATCTACGATCGGTTCAACATCTTCGAGAACGGCGCGATGATCATGCCGATCGGCGAATTGCAGCGTTTGCTCGGACAACAAGGCCACGTCTCGGCGTTCAACGTCATCGTCACTGATGGGACCGATCCCGATTTGATTCGCCGAACCGTCGACCAGATCAATGAGGCGTGTGTTGGCGTTTCGGCGATGGCCACTGATGACTACGTAGGCACCGATGCCAAGATCCAAGGCGCCACCGCGATGGCGTGGACAACGTCGTCCATCGCGCTGATGATTGGCGCCATTGGGATGCTCAACACGATGCTAGTTTCCGTATTCGAACGAACGGCGGAGATCGGAGTGCTGCGGGCAATCGGTTGGCGGAAGTCACGCATCGTGTGGATGGTGATGCTGGAATCCTGCCTGCTTTGCCTGATCGGCGCGGTTCTCGGAACGGCGCTGGCGTTGGTGCTGACCGACCTTCTCAGTCGACTACCCACCTCAAGCACGATTGTCAGCGGGCGCGTCGCGCCGCTGGTCGTCGTACAAGGATTCGTGATCGCCTTTTCGATCGGACTTCTTGGCGCGACCTACCCTGCCTATCGTGCCGCGACTCTCCTTCCCACCGAAGCAATCAGGCACCATGGCTAAAACACAACCATCGCAGCGAGTGGATCGAAGGTCCACGTCGCGCCGCGAAGAATCAATCGACGCCATCCCCTTGCAAGGCGCGGGCCAACACGGGCTCAACGCAAACAGTCTTTCGGAGCTGTTTCGCGACCGTGCCGACGCGCAGCCGGACCAGATGGCTTACACCTATCTGGTCGATGGCGAAGATCACACACAGGTGGCCACTTACCGCGAAATCGACCAACGCGCGCGTGCCATCGCCGCGCGGCTGCAACAGTTGGGAAGCCGGGGCGAACGAGCGCTGCTGCTCTATGATTCGGGGTTGGAATATATCGCGGCGCTGGTTGGCTGCCTTAACGCGGGCGTTGTCGCGGTGCCCGTCTACCCGCCCGACCCCATGCGGATGGCTCGCATGGGACCACGCTTGCAGGCCATCGCGGGCGATTCCGGCGCGCGGCTGGTCTTGGGAATGGGTGAAGATCTCCAGCGATCCGCACCGCTACTCAACACAGCCGAGCAAATTGAAACACGATTGGCGACCGACGATATCGACATCGCACTGGCTAACGCTTGGAGCCCCGTGCCGTTGGATCGCGAGAGCTTGGCTCTTTTGCAATACACCTCCGGTTCGACGGGGACGCCCAAGGGGGTAATGGTCCGACATGGAAACTTGCTCCAGAACTTGTCGCAGATCGAGCAGACCCTGGATATTCCGGGCGCTGTCGCGGCAGCTTGGTTGCCACTTTATCACGATCTAGGGCTCATTGGATTCGTGCTTCAGGCGTGGTATAGCGGTCGCCCCATGATCCTCATGTCTCCGGTGGCATTCTTTCAGCGACCCATTCGCTGGTTACGCACGATTTCAAAATATCGGGCAACGACCACCGGGGCACCCGACTTCGGATACGACCTGTGTGTTCAGCGTATCAAGCCGGACGAATTAAGAGACCTCGACCTTAGTTGCTGGAAGATCGCCATCAGTGGCGCTGAACCGGTTCGCGCCGAGACGATCGATCGCTTTGTCGAGAAGTTTGCTCCCCATGGCGTGCGGCGAGAGATATTTCGCCCTTGTTATGGGCTTGCCGAGGCAACGTTGATGGTCACCCGTGCCAAGCCGATCTCCGGCGAAACGGCCCGATGGTTCGACGCCGATGCTCTCACCGCTGGACGAGCCATACGCACGGCGGAAAATACAGAGCATGCACGATGCCTTGTTCGCTGCGGTCGAACTCCCCTCAGACAGAGTATCGCGATTGTCGATCCTCGCTCCACGGTGGAAGTTCCCGAGATGCATATTGGTGAAGTCTGGGTCAGCGGGCTGAACGTCGCGGGAGGATATTGGAATCGACCCGAGGAAACCGAAGCCACGTTCAACGCCTTTTTGCCCGACGGACGAGGGCCCTATTTGCGCACGGGTGATCTTGGCTTTCTTGACGGCGGAGAGTTGTTCCTCACGGGCAGGCTCAAGGACCTGATCATCATCGCGGGAAGAAATCACCATCCCGAGGATATTGAGCGAACGGTTGAGAAGAGTCACGCGGCGCTGCGTCCTTATTGTGGTGCCGTGTTCTCCATCGATCACGATGGTCGCGAACGGATGGTCATTGTTCACGAAGTAGCCCGACCGAAACGACACGATCTTGACGCCATTTGTGACGACATTCGTTGCGATGTGTTCACGAGACACGACATTGTCGTCGACCGCGTGGTGTTAATTTCCTCGGGCACGCTCCCCAAGACAAGCAGCGGAAAGGTCCAACGCAGTACCTGTCGCGAGTATCTGGAGAGCGACCGGCTAAGCGTTCTCCGTCAATGGAGGGGGCCTTGTTTCGCCGAGCCGAATCAGAACCAGCACCAAGAGCAAGTGGAATATGTCGGCCCTCGCAACCAAACCGAAGCGTTGATGGCATCGGTTTGGGTGGACGTTTTCGGTCTGCCCCGCGTGGGAATCCACGACGACTTTTTTACCCTGGGAGGCCACAGTCTGCTGGCCGCCCAACTCACCTCGCGCCTGGAACCGCAACTTGGTATCACCATCGACTTGAGTGAGCTGATGGAGTGTCCGACGATTGCCCAACTTGCGAAACGCATTGATGCAATACAACGTGAGCAGGAACACGAAGAGGCCGCGCTGTTGGATCGCCTGGAATCGATGTCTGAATCCGAGGCCGCCGCGCTTCTAGCCGAGCAGGATGAAATGACGGAACCCATGACCACCAGCACATCATCTCGAGCATCGCAACAGGTTGATTATCTCATTATCGGCGCGGGTCCCGCTGGTCTCCAATTGGGATATTTTCTCCAGCGCTCCGGACGTGACTACGCCATCCTTGAACGAGGTGCTGGAGTGGGAACGTTTTTTCGCCAGTATCCGCGACATCGAAAGCTGCTGTCGATCAACAAGATTCACACTGGCTGCGACGACCCTGAGGTGAATCTGCGATGGGATTGGAATTCTCTCCTGACCGAAGACGCGACCAGTACCTTCGGCAAGTATAGCAACGAATATTTTCCCGACGCCGACGACCTAGTGCGCTATCTGGAAGACTTCGCGCGTGAAACGGAGCAAGACATACACTGCAACGCCGATGTCGTGAACATCGTCAAGAAAGATCGGTTGTTTCACGTCACGTTGGCCGATGGCCGCTGTTTCACTTCCCGCGTGTTGGTCGTGGCGACCGGTTGTAGTCAACCCTATGTGCCGCGCATCGATGGCATCGAACTGGCGGAGAATTACTCCGATGTGTCGATCGATCCGAACGATTTCCTGGACCAGCGTGTCTTGATTTTGGGCAAAGGAAACTCGGCGTTTGAAACCGCCGACCGCCTGATCGCCACGACATCGCTGATCCATCTAGTCAGCCCCGACACGATCAAGTTGGCATGGAAGACTCACTTTGTCGGCGACCTGCGCGCCGTGAATAACAACTTGCTCGATACCTATCAATTGAAATCGCGGAATGCGTTGCTCGACGCAAACGTCCAAAGTATTCGCCAAGTAGGCGATCACTTCGAGGTGGCGTTCTCCTATGCGCACGCCTCCGGTGAGCAGGAAACCATGGCGTACGACCGCGTCATCGCATGCACGGGCTTTCGCTTCGATCCCGCGTCGTTCGATGCCTCGTGTCAGCCTGATCTCGTGTTCGACGATCGACTTCCAAACCAAACCAGCCGGTGGGAATCGACGAACGTGCCCGACCTGTTCTTCGCCGGCGGACTCATGCAGGCACGCGACTATAAGAAGAAACAATCCGCGTTCATTCACGGATTTCGTTACAACATTCGGGCATTGAGCCGGATTCTAGCCGAGACATACGAAGGTGAGCCGTTGCGGTACGTGACGCTACCGTTGGACCCCGTGGTCATCGCCGAGCATATGCTAGACCGCATCAACGGCAATTCGGCGCTCTGGCAGCAGACGGGGTTCTTCGGCGATCTGCTTGTCGTCGATCACTCCACCGACACGGCCCGATATTATGAGGAACTGCCCGTGGATTACATCCACGAAAGTGTTCTTGGCGAGTCGAGTCATTACTTCGTTTTGACCATGGACTTTGGTCAAGAACGTATCGATGCGGAACCAGACGTGTTTGCCATCGCGCGGGTTCATAAACACGACGCGACGAGTGCGGAGCAAAGCACGGCGATCCATCCCATCGTACGAGGGTTTTCCCATCGGGAACAACGGACCGAACATCACGTGATCGAGGATCTGCTCGCGGTGTGGAGAGAGCCCGTGCATCGCGATCCGCTAGTCGATTACCTGCGGTCGGAGTTGGCCACGTCCCACCGTAGCTTCCCCGTCGCAGTGGAACAGACGAAGGGTCATGCCAGTGCTCCCGCCGAATCACGCTGAGCGTGCCGAGCGACTTTCCCCGGCGAAGCGAGCCTTGCTCGAGCGGTGGAAAGCCTCGCGATCGAACAACGTCTCCACGCATCACACGATCCCACCGCGCGATGCGAATGGCCCCGCGCCGCTAACGTTCGCACAGCAGCGGTTGTGGTTTCTCGATCAGTTGTCGCCGGGCAGCCCGCAATACAACATCGCGACCGCCTTGCGTCTTGGCGGAGCGCTTGACGCGCGGCGACTCGAGCGGTCGCTACGCATCATCATCGGGCGACACCAGGCATTGCGCACGGCTTTTCGCATTGAGCGGGAAGTGCCGGTGCAGGTTGTTGTCCCCGAGTGTCGGTGGGACTTGAAGACAATCGACCTGACGTCGGAAACGGAGATAACGCGAGAGATCCGCCGCGAAGAAATCGCCAAGCGTGAAGCGTTGACCTCCTTTGACCTTGCCTCACCTCCGCTGTTGCGTGCCACCTTGTTGAAGATCGCGGAGCAAGAACACACGTTGCTGCTCACGGTGCATCATATCATTGCCGATGGCTGGTCGATGGCGGTGTTGGCTGATGAAGTGGCGCAATGTTATCAGTCGCTCTCCGCGGGTCGCGAACCCGAATTGTCGCCGCTGCCGATTCAGTTTTCTGATTATGCAGTGTGGCAGCGCGAACAGCTTTCGGCACATCGGCTGAAGGAACTGCTTGCTTACTGGAGCGGGCACTTGAGTGGCGCGGCGGGGTACCTGGAACTTCCGCACGATTTCCCGCGCCCCGCCACGCAGACTTTTTGTGGATCGGTACAACGTCGCACAATATCCGCGGAAGCGACCAAGGCTCTGCGGGAGTTTTCGCGAGGCCAAAATTCCACGCTCTTCATGACGCTGTTGGCCGCGTTTCAGGTTGTACTGGCCCGATTCAGCGGTCAGCACGATGTGTGCGTTGGCAGCCCGATCGCCAATCGTACGCGGCCGGAAGTCGAACGCTTGATCGGATTCTTCGCCAACACGCTGGTATTTCGAGCGAACGTCTCGGCGAATCCAAGCTTCAGCGATTTCCTTGCCCAAGTCCGCCGCGCGACTCTAGAGGGCTATGCACATCAGGACTTGCCACTTGATCGCATTGTGGAACATTTGCAGGTGGAGCGAGACCCGAGCCGCACTCCCATGTTTCAAGTGATGTTCGTCCTGCAAAACATCCCTCTGGCACCTCGTGAAATCGACGGACTGACCGTAAGCGACATTCGGTTCGATCACGCGCCTGTATCAAGTTTCGACGCAACGCTCAATATCGACGAGCGTGACGACCGCTTGAACGTTTCGTTCGTCTACAACACATCGCTATTCGAGCCCGACACCGCCGCTCGCGTACTTGCCTCGTACGAAGAAGTGCTCCGGCAGATTGTCACCGATCCGACCCAAAGGGTGCTTGAGCTCTCGATTGTTCCGCCAAGAGAACGGCATCTCCTGTTAAGAAAATGGAACAGCACGGAATCCGCTCCTCCGCCAGACAAAGGGATTCACGAGTTGATTACGGGACAGGCCGCGCGTACGCCGGATCGTGTCGCGGTGGTCGACGCGAATGTCTCGATCACCTACCAAGGGTTGGACGCACGGTCGAACCAGTGGGCTAGATACTTGCAACTCCGTGCGATTGGCACAGGCAGCGTCATCGCCATTTGCATCGATCGTTCGGTCGATATGATTGTCGCGTTGCTGGCTGTCTTGAAAGCCGGCGCGGCATATTTGCCGCTCGACCCCGAGCAGCCGTCGCGAAGGATCAGCGCCATGGTGGAAGATGCTGGCGCGGAATCGATCCTCACGACGATGGCCCATGCGGGTCGATTCACTGGAACTGCCGCAAGCATTGTGGAAGTCGATCGGCAGCGCGAATCGTTAGAATCCCACTCCGCCAGTCCGATCCAACCGATCGCCGGCCCCGACGACTTGGCGTACATCGTTTACACTTCCGGTTCGACGGGCACGCCCAAAGGGGGCGAGATCGAGCATAGCGGTTTGGTCAATCATGCTTGCGTCTTGGCCGAACGCTACGGTCTGGTTCCTGGCGACGGCGTGTTGCAGTTCCTTTCTTTCGGATTTGATGCGGCAGGCGAAGAGGTGTTTCCAACGCTGGTCAGCGGCGCCACCCTGCACATTCATCCGACACCACGCGAACTGATCGGAGCGGATCTGCTCGATTGGTCGCGCCGGTACAACGTGAATGTGTTGCACATTCCGCCCCCGGTATGGGACTCCGTTCGCATGGCGATCGATAACCTGGGAGCGGATTCCGCCAAACATTTGAAGACGGTGCTTACCGGAGGCGAGGGGATCGCCCGGGCAAAGTTTGAAAGCTGGCAGAAGTTGGTCGGCGACCGCGTGACACTGTTGTACGCCTATGGGGTGAGCGAAGCGACGATCACTTCAACATTGTTTACAGCCACCGACTTCGAGGCACCGAGCGCGACCGAGCGAGTGCCCATCGGGCGTCCAATCGCCAATCAGTTGGTATTCGTACTCGACGAGTTCCAACAACCCGTGCCGATTGGAGTGCCTGGGGAGTTGTACATCGGCGGCACCGGCGTGGCACGCGGGTATCGCGGGCGCCCGGAATTGACCAGGGAACATTTTGTGAATGTCGAGGTCGATTCTCAGCGGCATCGCCTCTATCGCACGGGCGATCTTGTGCGGTATCTGAATGACGGCAATCTTGAATTCCTGGGCCGTATCGACCATCAAATCAAGATTCGCGGCAGCCGTATCGAACCGGCTGAAATCGAATCTTCCATCAGCGAGCATCCCGCGGTCAACGATGTCGCGATCGTAGCCCACGAAAATAACACCACGGGAATACGGCTCGTGGCCTATCTGGCAATCGACCAGGAGTGGTCGCTTCAGCCGGAGACGATGAGGACATTTCTCGCTTCACGTCTTCCTAATCCGATGATTCCCTCGGAGTTTGTCGTGTTAGACGAACTGCCGCGTGGCAGCACGGGAAAAATCGATCTCTCCGCGCTGCCCGATCCGCCAGCCATCGGTCACGACATCACACGGCCCTTTCGAGCACCAGCGTCAAGGAATGAACGCGCTCTAATCAACGCATGGGAGAGCGTTCTCGGGCAAACACCAATAGGCGTCGACGATAACTTCTTCGCCTTGGGGGGCGATTCGATTCAAACGATTCAAGTGGTCGCCAAGGCCTCCGACGCCGGGCTATGCGTGACACCAAGGCAGATGTTCGAGCATCAGACCATTGCCGAGCTTGCACGGGTCGTTGAGCCCATCACGGAGTCTCGCGTCGACCAAGGACCTGTCACGGGGCAGGTGATTCTCACGCCGATCCAACACGCCTTCTTCGACGAGAACTTTTTCAATCCGAATCACTTCAACCAGGCGGTGCTACTGGAACTCGATTCGGCCGTTTCACACGAAACAATCGCGAAGGCAGCCGAACAACTTGTCACGCGCCACGACATGTTGCGCGGACGGTTCCAGCGCGATGCGACTGGGATGTGGCAACAGCGGATCTTGCCGCCGACGAAACCTTGCGTCGAACGGGTCGACCTGTCTCATACTTCTCCCGGCGATCTGGCCAAGACGATCGAACAAGCAGCCGCTCAATGGCAAGACAGCTTGGACATTACCGCCGGTCCACTCGTTCGTTTTGTCTATTGTGCTTGCGGAGAGGCACATTGTCCAAGGTTGTTGATGGTCGCACATCACCTGGTAATCGATGCCGTATCGTGGCGCATTGTTCTTAATGATCTTGCGATTCTATGCCGCCAATATGTCAACGGTACTCAAGCGGTGTTGCCGCCGAAAACAACTTCGTTTCAAACGTGGGCAGAGGAACTCCGGCACTATGCCTCTACAGGTGAAGCCTCTCAAGCCGTGGCTTTTTGGAAGTCGCAGTCCCCGGCGATTGCGAGCGGAGTAGGTACCGACTCCGCGAATTCACGAAACACATACGCCGCGGCCAAGACGGTGCAACGTCAATTGACCATTGATGAGACACGGCGATTCGTGCATCAAGCCACCAAGGCGTATCGCACGTCACCCGCGGAGCTGCTCCTTACTGCGGTGGCCAAAACGACTGCTCCTGCCGGAACGCACTCCGTCTCGATCGCCATGGAAGGTCACGGTCGCGAGGAACTGTTTGACGATGTCGATCTCTCGCACACCGTTGGTTGGTTCACGTCACTCTATCCCCTGGTCTTTCAAACGCCCCTGTCACGGGACTTCGAGGCATGGATCATCGCCATCAAGGAACAAAGCCGCGCCGTCCCGCGACACGGCATTGGCCATGGCGTTCGGCGATGGCTTACGGGGGAAAACGTTCGTTCGGAACTTGTAGCCTTCGGAAAGCCAAAAATTGCCTTCAACTACCTGGGTAGCTTCGATCAACTGCTGCCCAAGGATTCCCTTATTCGTCCGGCGAAAGAACCAGTTGGTCCGCTGTGCGATCCACGGAATGTACGTCCCCACCGTTGGGAGATCATCGCTTACATCCGCGATGGCCAGTTGTGCATCGAGTGGACGTTCAGTGAGGCGCTGGATGATCGACAAGCGATGGAGAGCAAAGCCGACCGGCTAATCGATGGGCTGCGGCTCCTTTGTGAATATTGTCTGAAGGAAACCACGGGCCGGGCCACGCCGTCCGATTTTCCATTGGCCGCCGCCGATCAACAGGAACTTGATCGCGTCGCGGAACTGCTGCAACTGGGAGAAACACGGAGTGTCGCTCCAACGTGTTCCCCATCGACGCGGCACGTTTCGATGAAAAATGTCGACGACCTCTACACACTCACCCCCGTGCAGCAATCGATGTTGGCCCATGCGCAAAGTGGAGGGGACGCGACAACGCTCATCGAACAACTGTCGTGTACGATCGAGGGCCCCTTGAACGTCGACCGATTCAAACGCGCTTGGCGGACAACGATCGCCCGACACGGTGTCTTACGCACTTGTTTCGTATGGGACGACCTTAAAGAACCGCTGCAAGTTGTTCGCGGAGAAGTTGAATGTCCCTGGAAAGTCGATGACCTTCGCACGCTATCTTCCAAGGATCGTTCGTTGCGTTACGATGCGATTCGACGGAGTGAGAGACACCGTGGATTCGATCCGTCGCGCGCTCCACTCATGCGATTGCGTCTACTCCGCACGCAAGATCAACAGTGGCGACTGCTGTGGACGTGCCACCATCTGATTCTCGATGGGCTGTCCGTCCCGCTCATCTTTCGCGACGCCCTGACCGCCTATGCCGCGCAATGTGAAACCGGCGTCGATGCCGTGGGTGGTGAGTCGGGTGCCACGATCAGCAGCCAAGGACGCTTCTCGTTTCGCAATTACATCACATGGCTGAACAAACGAGAGGATTCACGTTCCGAGGTATTGTGGCAAAAGACACTTGCCGATCTGCCCAATCTGACGCGTTTGCCCATCGCACGGCCTTTGCAACCTTTCGCGGTACGGCACGAAAGCCAGATCGCTTCACAAACTCTCACCCGTGACGAATCGCAGCGACTGCGAGATGTGGCGGCGGAATTGAAAGTGAGCGTCAACGCCGTGGTGCAAGGTGCTTGGGCGCTGCTTCTTGCCCGCTACACGGGTGAGAGCGACGTTCTTTTCGGGGTGGGCATGTCGGGACGCCCAGACGATATGCGCGGCTCCAGCGAGATGGTCGGTCCGATGTCGGGGATCGTTCCGTTTCGTGTTCAGGCGATCAACGACGTTGAATGCGCGACTTGGTTACAACAACTGCACGCCACGCAGAACGACTTGCGGCAACATCAATACACCCCGCTGGAAGCGATCGCTCAATCGGCTGGCTTGCCGGAGGGGCGACGGTTGTTCGAAACGCTGTTGGTGTTCGAGAGCCATGCCGCGACGATCGCCGATCCACTGCCATTGGGCGATATCTCCATTCGCGAGATTCAGGGAACCGCGAGTTCCGCATATCCCATGACCGTCGTCGTCTTGCCCACCTCTGCCATCGAACTCCGCGCGATGTTCGACCCGATGGTTTTCGATCTCCCCGTCATCGAGCAACTGCTCAACCATCTCTCGACGCTGCTCAATGGAATTGCGACAAACCCGTATGCCCGCTTGGAAGAGCTGTGTTTACTATCGCGGCGAGAGCAGGTCGAGATCCTGGAAATCGTTTCCAGAAAACCACGACCGTTGGTGCTGGATATTGCTGGCCAAATCGCCCCGGTCGATGTTCCCGGTCGGTTGTATCGTGTGGAACCGCTTCCAGAATTGTGCGAAACAGTTGGCCGCGATCCGAGTGGGGAATGTCTTGCGGAGAAACTGTTCGGCTCCGACGCCATGCTTCAACTAATCGCCACGGGGCAGCGCGCGGTGCGACGGATCCATGGCAAGATTGAGCCATTGGGGTCCTTCGACGCCCCCTTGCGGATCGGGCATTACGGAGTTGATCCGGTACTTGTGGAGACCGCCCTTGGTAAGCATCGCTTGGTCGCGGACGTTGCCGTGGTGGGACAGCCCAACCGGCAAGGAGAAACTCAATTGGCGGCGTTCATTGTCCCGGCACGCGAAACCCGGCTAGCGATTGCCGGGGAAACCGGTTCGCTGGTTGTGAGTCAATTGCGAAACGAAGTGGCGTCGTCGCTTGCTCCACCGCTAGTCCCTCGACTGTGGTGTGTTGTCGACAAGATCCCCCGTCGTCCCGATGGCAGTATCGAGATTGGAGCACTTCCCGAGGCATCTCAACCACGCGATCCGGTGCTGGGCGATTATGTCCCGCCACGGAATGAAATCGAGGAAACGCTCGCCGGAATCTGGTCGGAGATCCTGGGAGTCGCGCCGATCGGGATCGACGACAGCTTCCTCGAATTGGGGGGCGACTCAATGTCGGCGGTGACCTTGCTTTCAAGATTGGAGACCGACTTCAATCGCAAGGTTCCGCTCGTATCTCTGTTTTAGCAACCGACCATCGCGCATCTGGCGACATCGCTTCAAAGCAATCCCAACGAGACGACGAGCGATACATTGATCCCCCTGGGCAGTCACGGCGGAAACGACGCGACGCCACTGTTCTGCGTGCATCCCGCCGGTGGAACGGTCTTCTGTTATCTAGAATTCGCCAAACGCCTTCAGCACCGATGCCCTATCCATGGAATTCAAGCACAAGGTCTCGACGGCTTGCACCCGCCCCACGAATCACTCGCGGAGATGGCGGCACACTATGTCCAGTCGCTCAAATCAGAGCAGCCTCAAGGGCCATATCAAATCTGCGGTTGGTCCTCTGGCGGCGTGCTTGCCTTCGAACTTGCCTGTCAGCTTGAGGATGCCGGAGACGAAGTCTCGCTGTTGGCGTTGTTCGACGCCGGTATCCCGCGCCCGGGCGATACGTTCGACGAAAGCGATATCGTTCCGATGTTGGGGCTAATGTTTCCCGGCGAAAGCCCAGAGCAGATCGAAGCCCTCCAGCAGGCTGGTCCACAGCGGCAGATGGAGTTCTTTCGCGAACGAGCGGAAGTCGCGCGGATTCTGTTTGCCGGATCGCCCGGAACACAAATCCAGCATGTTTACGACGTGTTCCAGGCGAACATGGCGGCGGTCGTGGCATATCAGCCACGAAAATTCCAAGGGCGGGTCCTGCTCTTCCGCGCGGCCCAACGCGCGACCCCGATGCACGAAGACCCCGCACTTGGCTGGGGCCCTTGGTCCACCGCCGGAATCGAGGTCCACGAAGTGCCCGGCAGCCATCTGAGCATGTTCCAGTCGCCCGGTGTCGAGAAGCTTACCGCGATACTGGACCGGTATTTGAATCGCTGATAAGAAGCGTTCTCGAATCGAATCTACTGGCTCGCCTTGCGTAGCTTTCGGCGGAACTTTCGTACACCGTCCCGCACCATCAGCGGCAACTTCGACCGCAGCAGGTTGGCCCCGTCGAACCACGCACGCGGTTCGTCGAAGACCTGATGGTATTCGACGAAGATCGCCTCCGGTGGATCGTGCAGACGAGTGTCCTTGAGGTAGAACCCTGCCGCTTGATAAGGCTGCTTCGCGCCGAATTGGAGACGCCCGAGCTGATCGCGCCTCAGCGCGTTCCAGGCGGTGGGATAGTCGGGGTCGTCGGTGAATCGCTTGTCGAGCAGCGACGCAACCAGAATAGACTCCGACGTTCGCGTGACAAAGGCATGTCGCGTTACGTGTAGCTGCACGCGGTCGAATAGACTGAACGTGCTATGGAACCACACTTCGCGCGCTGTTGCCGATTCCGTTGGCACCAAGGAGCGTTCTCGCAACTCCGTCTCTTCCAGAAAAACCATCTCCGTCGGCAACTTGGTTCCCTTGCGATCTTCCGATTGCCTGGCCAAATCGCGGAGAAAGTCGTCATCGCCCAGCATCGCGAGATCGCCATATGCCACGAACCAGACGTCGACTCGCCGCGCGGGACGATCCGGATTCGACGAGGGGCTCTTGCGAATCTTCAGCACAAACGGCGCGACAATCGACGGTCGCATCAACTGCGTCACCGGGTGATTCAGATCGGCAATCGTTGCGATCGCCTCCTGTTGGTCTTTATCGCCCAAGCCGTCCCGCAGAGTTGGCGCCGGGAGAGGTATGAGACGTTCGTCGCCGAACGCCACTCCTCGAGAAACCAACGCGGTAAAGACGGGGTTTTGGTGCTTGGCGGCGGCTTCTAGTGATGTCTGAGCGGGGAGGGTAACGAGTTGGGTGACAACAGCGGCAATCCACATAGATCCCATACGAAGTACCCTGACTTTCTCGCGAATCGATTTTCCTTGACGTCGCTCTGAATTCTACCTCGTCGATGCCACGAGATTAATCCCGATTGATGCCATTGGGTGGTTTTGAGGAAACCGAACGTTCGGATAATTCGAGCGATTCCCTTTCAAAAGACGTGTCCTTGAAGCTGATGGCGGATCAACGTGTCGGCACACCGGCGGCGTTGGAGCAACTCAGCGATAGAGAACTTGAAAAGCCCGCGTTCGAGACGATCAAGGCGATTGTCACGACGGTTGCCCACCGTGTTCCCCGCACGGAACATGCACTGAATGATGCATGTCGAACAATGGGCCGTTGCGCGGCATGAATGTGGCCGCGCGGCGCTGCTCTCGCGTGACTTGGAAAAACGAAAACGGCGGATCGAGGATCTCACACGACGACTTGCCGCCGCATCGTCACCTGGGTTCAGCACCAATTTGCTTGGGGAAATGCTCCAAGGCGGCCTGCTTGTTGCCCTGTCGAAAGATCTTCACGATCTCCGCGTGTTCACGGTAAACGTCCATCAGGTCACGGTATTGGGCATGCGACTCTCGGAAATGTGCCCGAACTTGCGCCACGATCAGCGACCAGATTGCCAGCAGGTTTGGTTCCCCAGCCATTGCAAGCAACGCACGATGGAAGCGGATATCCTGCTCGGATACTGCCGGAAAATCGCGTTGCTCGCAGGCAAGTTTCATCTCCGCCACGATCGCGTCAAGCTTCCGAAAATCTTCTTCTCGCAAGCTGTCGAAGCTGAGTTGCAGGGCGTAGGTTTCGATGGTCCGTCGTAGGGGAACCAGAAATTCTCGTGTTGAATCTGGCGCGAACTCCGCCACGGTTACGCCGCAGTTGGGCTTGGCGACCAACAGCCCCTCGTTGGTCAACTGAATCAACGCCTCTCGGGCGGGCGTGCGGCTGACGCCAAAACGATCGACAATATCTTGTTGACGAATCGGCTGTCCCGGCGAAAAGCGACCGCTCAGAACATCGTAGCGAAGACGGTCGACAATTTGCTCTCGCAAGCCCCGCATCAACGGTTTATCGAGTTGTTTCATTGGGTCGCCGCCGGGTCGTGTCATAAGAGAGTTTCTTCCTGCGCGTGTTCGTTCACGCTACGTGACTTCGCGCGACGATGATTCCTTGCTCCATGGAACCGGAAAGAACGTTGCCGGCGACAAGATGCCCCTGGTTTAAGATTTCCCATTGTAGAACCAGCCCAGGGCGACAGCAATTCAGCGTCCCGTGCTCTCTCTCGCCACCGGTCCAGGTACAACAACAGCTCAATCAACGCTGAATTTTCGCAACGCATCTTGATTAAGCTCAATTCCCAAGCCCGGTTTCCGCGGAAGGGAAACGACGCCTTGCGAAAGCTCCAACTCGTCGATCACCAACTCCTTGCGAAGCGGCGAATCGCAGAGGTGCTTGGGGAGAAATTCGATGTAGGGGCAATGAGGTGTCACTGCGGCAAGATGGGCCGTGGCGGCAATACCAATCCCCGTTTTCCAGCAATGGGGCACGATGCGAAGACCGCGCTTCGCGGCCATGTGGCACACGCGGCGAGCCTCCGTCAGTCCTCCCACGCGCCCCACGTCGGGTTGGGCAATATCGATCTTGCCAACGTCCATTAGTTCCGCAAATTCGAACCGCGTGTTTTGCCACTCGCCCGCGGCAATGGGCATCGGCGCCTCATGGTGTAGTTTTGCGTAACCCTCCAAATCGTCGATCGCCAGCGGGGTCTCGACGAAAAAAATGTTCAGGTCTTTCCAGTCGCGCAACGTGCGCAACGCGCGATCGGCATCCGACCAAGTGTACTGCACGTCGACCATCATATCGAAGTCGGGCCCCACGGCTTCTCGACAAGCCGCCACGACTTCGGTAATCTTCTCGTCCGGCGCGCTGAGCCCCTGATGCTTATAAGGCCCCCCGAAGCTGACTTCCATCTTGCCTGCCTTAAACCCATATTCACGCGCGCGGCAAGCCCAATCGACGAGCGATTGTTTGTACTGTTCGAAGCTCGAACCCGACGGTTGGAGTGAGGCATAGGGAGTGATGTGGTCCTTCGCTGCTTCGCCCAGCAGTTGCCAACACGGTTTGCCTTCTGCTTTGCCGCGTATGTCCCACAGTGCCATATCCAAAGCGCCCATCGCGCAGATCAACGCGCCGCGGCGACCGTTCATCGCGCTACCCACATACAACTTCTCCCACAACCGCTCGGTGTCCAGCGGACATTCTCCGATGAGCATCTCCTTGAGACTCTGCCCCATCGTGTGGGTACCCGGTGCCTCGATACACGCCCTTGCGATCCACGGGTTCACATCGGTTTCGCCGATGCCGGTGATTCCCTCGTCGGTATGGATGAGCACGACAATGTCGTCCTGTGCCGAGGAGGTCGCGTTTTTGTGGACCTCGGGAATCAACAGCACATGGCACTCGATAGCGGTTATTTTCAAGGAAACATCATCCAATTGTGAAGAAGGTACTCCGGCGACGAGGGTTGTCACCGTACTGCGTTTCAACCCAAGACGAAAACCCAATTCGTGTGCAATCCCTCGGCTCGATTACGCCGCGAAGTTCCCGAGAGCCCAACAACGCAACATAACGGGGGCACACCGTAAGTAGCCAATCGCTGCCTGGGGACATTTCCTTGGCGCGGATCACCACATCGGGGATGATGGAGCCATCGCCCGAGACGATCAATGCCCAGAGTATCGCGCGGTCACCTCGGATTCGAGCTTCGCGAAATAGCGGAGTTACCCAGTACCGAAGGGGTAGCGGCTTGACGTGCATATTGTATCCAATATAGAATCTTTCGCTAGTTGACCACCCTGGTCAGCATCCCACCTTGATTCGTTGAGGTTTTCTCGCCATGCCTCGCCCCAG
>Ga0114931_10003024_pt1 | contig 21371 bp, 15 predicted proteins | sample 2SBtaG_FD_89579 | JGI IMG/M metagenome (GOLD analysis project Ga0114931, IMG submission 89579) | Deep subsurface microbial communities from Kolumbo volcano to uncover new lineages of life (NeLLi) - 2SBTROV14_V59a metaG | ecosystem: Environmental > Aquatic > Marine > Volcanic | place: Kolumbo...
TCGTCGATGAAGAGGATAATCTGCCCCTCAGACGCGGTGATCTCCTGGAGCACGGCCTTGAGCCGTTCCTCGAACTCGCCCCGATATTTGGCGCCCGCGACCAGTGCGCCCAGGTCCAGGGCCACCAGTCGCTTGTCGCGCAGGCCCGTGGGCACGTCGCCGTTGACGATGCGCTGGGCCAGCCCTTCCACGATCGCGGTCTTGCCCACGCCCGGCTCGCCGATGAGCACCGGGTTGTTCTTGGTGCGGCGGCTCAGGATCTGGATGACCCGCCGGATCTCCTCGTCGCGGCCGATGACCGGGTCCAGCTTGCCCTTGGCCGCCTCTTCGGTCAGGTCGCGGCCGTACTTGGTCAGGGCCTCATACTGGGATTCCGGGTTGTCGGAGGTGATGCGCTGGCTGCCGCGTACGCTGGCTAACGCCTGCATGATGGCATTGTAGTCCACGCCGTGGCGCGCCAACAGGTCCTGGACCTTGCCAGGGGTGGAGGCCATGGCCATGAGCATGTGCTCGGTGGAGAGATACTCGTCCTTCATGTTGGACGCGATCTGGTCCGCCTCGCGCAGGATCGCGGAGGTGGTCTGGCCCATGCTCACCTGCATGGCCGCGCCCGTGGCCCGGGACATGGCCGCCAGCGCCTGCTCCACGCTCTGCATGAGCAACGCGGGGTCGGCGCCGATGCGGTTCAACACTGCCGGCACCACGCCGCCCTCCTGCTGGAGCAGGGCATAGAGCAGGTGTTCCGGCTCCAGGGTCGGGTGGTTGTACTGTTCGGCCACATGCTGCGCTTCCAACAGCGCCTCACGGGCCTTCTGGGTAAATTTATCTGAACGCATAATAATGTCGTCCTCCTATTTTTGATTTCTCGTAAATGCCAAACGCCGGCATCCTATCAATGACGGCAACGGTTCAATTTTCACTATCTTGCTTTCGTAACCCATCTTACATCATCCATGTTAGATGAGCATCGGCGTTTCGTTAGCGCTGTGTATCAAAAGGGGCGAGTGCGTCCCACGCCATCGGCCAATTCCACTGGCCGGCCTCATCCCATGGCGTGGGATGGACTGGCCTTCTCCCAACGGAAAAATCATTTGCAGACTTGTAGCATTTATGCTACAATCGAGTCATGAAAAGTGCCCCCTACACGCTGGAAGAGTATATCACCGACACAGGGAAAATTCCTTTTCGCGAATGGCTTCGCAGGCTTCGTGACGTTCGGGCACGCGCGAAAATCCGGGTCCGTCTCAACCGCATTCGTCTTGGCAATTTTGGTGATGTCAAATCTGTAGGCGGAGGCGTATTCGAACTACGAATTGCGTATGGTCCGGGATACCGGGTCTATTTTGCGCGATCGGGCAGCCATGTGGTGTTGCTGCTCTGCGGTGGTGATAAGTCCAGCCAGAGACGGGACATCCAAACAGCTAAAGAATATTGGGGCGATTATCGCCGGAGGACATCATGAGAAAAGCGTCCGTCACATACGAAGAAGGCCTACACGAAGACCTAAGAAACCCAGAAGAGGCCGCGGCCTATTTGAACGCCGCCCTGGAAGAAGAATCGCAAGCAGTTTTTCTGCTGGCGCTGAGGGACGTTGCCGATGCGCGCGGCATCACACAACTTGCCCGTGAAACATCGCTGAACCGGGAAAATTTGTATCGCATTCTCTCCAAAAATGGCAATCCTCAACTTTCCAGTTTGAAAAGCCTGCTTGAAGCGTTGGGATTGAAGTTAGCAGTCGAGCCAGAACACACCCCAGCATAACTATATTGTAGACGTGGCGTAACAAGATCCCGGGAAATATACGTAGGTCGGGCATCCCTGCCCGACTGCGACGATGACCAGAGCGTCACGCAAGGATGCGCGACCTACAAACCATTGTGCGCTCAGTTTAGACCAGAGCGTCACGCAAGGATGCGCGACCTACAAACCATTGTGCGCTCAGTTTAGACCAGAGCGTCACGCAAGGATGCGTGACCTACAAACCATTGTGCGCTCAGTTTGGTTGTTGTACAACGCCCCCTGTGATCCACGCCACATCCTCCCTGTGCGCCTGCGAATAGAAAACTCCTCTCACAAACGCTACACTCCAAAGCGGACCATCTTCCCCACAGCAGCCGTCACGAACGATCCGTGACGCATCAACCGCAAAGGAGACACCGCCATGCAAACTCAAAGACATCGCAGACGCTTTCTGTCCTGGCTGATTCTGTTATCGCTTTTCCTTCAACTGCTGATCCCGGCCGGGCGCGCGTACGCCGCGCCCCCATCGTCCCCCCGCAGCCAGACCGGCCCCCTCGCGCCGGCCAGCGCCCACGCGGAGACGCCCGTCCAGGCCCTCTTCATCCATGACCAGGATGACGCCACGGTCAACGAGCTGGAAACGCTCCTGACCCAGAACGGCGTGGCCATGGACGCCTTGCGCCTCTCCGAACCGGGCGGGCCGACCCTCAACAATCACACCTATCTGCCCCTGATCCAGTCCGGGCCGGGCGGCGGAGGCAAAGCCGGTGCGCGCTTCAGCGCCGCGGACCCGCCCAATATCAACGACTACGACATCGTCATCCTCTCCGCCGACCTGGACAAGGACGGCGGCCTGGCCATGAGCGACGACCTGGTCCAGGCCATCTTGGCAAGCGGGCGGCCGGTCCTGGGCTTCGGGAGCGGCGGCGCGCGCTTCTTCGACGTTCCCCAACTGGCCCTGGGTCTGAGCAAAAGCGTCCCCGCCAGTGGCCGTCAGGCCATGCGCCAGGACGGCAACGCCAGCCTGCCCCTCTACAGCGGCCCCAACCCGGTCCCGACCGATGGGAGCATCGACCTCTACACCGGCGACCAGAGCGGCGTGGCCATCCCCATGGGCCAGCCCAAACCCACCATCAAGCGCTACGCCAGCCTGGCTTCCGCGGCCGACCAGATCATCATCGCGCGCCAGGGCGAACGCTGGGCCCTGTGGGGGCTGAGCGGCGGGCCAGACGCCATGACCGACAATGGGCGCAATCTGCTGGTCAACCTCATCTGGCAACTGACCGGCGACGCGGTGGAGATCCCCATGGCCGCGGGCGCGCTTTCGCCGGAACCGGGCGTGGAGCCGGCCCTGGCCGAAGCGTTGGCCGGCGGCCAGCCCCAGTACGCGCTGGTCCAGCTTTACGCCCAGCCCACGCCCGACGTGCGCGCCACCCTGGACGGCTTCGGCGTGCATCTGCTGGAATTCCTGACCGGCAACGTCTACAGCGCGGCGATTGCCCCGACCACCGACCTGAACAACCCGGACCTGCTGGCCCTGGTGCGCTTCATGGGCGCGTACAAGCCCGATTACAAGGTCTCGCCCGCGCTCAGCCAGAGCACAGCCCGCAGCGCGCAGGAAGAGCCGGTGATCTACGAGGAGGTGGGGGTCATCTTCTTCGACAACGTCAGCCTGGAAGCCATCCAGGAGACGCTGGCCAAGTACGTGGGCAGCGACTATCGCCAGGGCGCGACGCCGACTGAATGGATCATCGCCAACCAGCCGGAGACCGTGGCCCAGATCGCGCAGGAGCCGATCGTGCGCTTCATCGCACCCTTCACGCCGCCCGCGGACTTGAACGACACCGCCCGTCCCTTGGTCAACACCGACGACGTTCAGGACGCGGTCATCAACGGTGGAAGCATCCAGTACCTGGGCCTGACCGGACAAGGCGTGCGCGTCGGCCACTTCGAGCGTCGGGCCGACGTCGCCCACCCTGACCTGGCCGGGCGCATCGCCATCGGCGCCAACGCTTCTCCCAACACCAGCGACCACGCCACCCACGTGGCCGGCATCATCCTGGGCGACGGCGGTGACAGCGCGGCCAACGGCGGCAGCGCCTTCCAGTTCCGAGGCCACGCGCCCGAAGCCACCATTGTTTCCGAGAGTTACGCATCCAACGCCCCTGACAATTTCTCGGACGCCTATCGCAACTTCGATGCTGAGCTGAGCACCCACTCCTACCTCCAGAGCAACACGATCTATGACGCCTCGGCCCGGACCGTCGATCGCGTCGTGCGCGGCGACGCCACCGACAGCAGCAGCAATGCGATACCGGCCCGGCCGGCCATGTGGGCCGCGGGCAACAACGGCTCCATCGCCCAGTACGGCAATGAGGAAGGCTTCTACAGCGTCTTCACCTCGGCCAAAAACTCCATCAGCGTGGGCTCCATTGACACCGTGGACTCCATCCCCAGCGACTTCAGCAGCCGGGGACCCACCTTCGACGGACGCATCAAGCCAGACGTGACCGCGCCCGGCTGCAACGACAGCGGCCCCGTCCCATCCATCGGTATCCAGTCCACGTCCATGGGCGGCGGCTATGTAGGCAAATGCGGCACCTCCATGTCCACACCCCTGGTGGCCGCCATCGGTGCGCTGATGATGGAGCAGTATCACAAGACCTTTGGCGCCACGGCCATGCCCCTGCCCAGCACCATCAAGGCCCTGCTGGTCAACACTGCCGCGGACATGGTGGGGACCAGCGATTTCAATGACCCCGACTGCAACTGCACCTTCAACTACGCGGCCGGCCCGGACTGGACCACCGGCTATGGCATGGTGGACGCCGAGGCCGCGGTGGCCGCGATGCGTTCCAAGTCATTCCTAGAAGATGAAGTCTCACCCGGCGACCTGGTGGACGAGTACACCATCCAGGTTACGGCCGGCCAGCCGGAGTTGCGCTTCACCCTGGCCTGGGACGACGAGCCGGGCGACACCAGCACGGCCGAGACCGCGGCCAAGTTGGTCAATGACCTGGACCTGCTGCTCATCGCGCCCGACAACACCCAGAACTTCCCCTGGGTGCTGGACCCCCTGCCGCTGACGGCCAACCCCGGCGACGGCGCCCAGGACCCCATCAGCCAGAATGACATCAACAACAACCCGGCCCGCCGGGACGTCAACGACCGCGACAACGTGGAGCAGGTGGTGGTGAACAACCCCATGGCCGGCACGTGGACCATCCGGGTGACCGCGTCGGCTCTGCCCAACAACAACGCCCAGCCCTACAGCCTGGCCGGCGACTTCCGCACCCTGAACATCGTCGATCCCCAGACCGGCAACGTGGCCGAGGCAGGCGACCCCGCCAACCCCAACACCATCCTGGTGGTGGTGGAGGCCGTCCAGCCCTACGCGACCGACACCAGCAGCTCGCTGGTGGACGCGGAGGCCGGCGACTTCGCAGTGGAGATCGATGGGACCAGCGCCAATGTGATCAGCGGCCTGCCCGTGGGCGACCAGTTCTGGCTCAACGTGCGGCCCCAGTCGGGCGTCTACAGCGCGGGGAGCAAGTATGATCTGACCGTGCGCTGGCTGGGCCACGGCGCGGACTCGGAAACCCGGGCCGTGCTTTTCACCGAGCGCGAGGTGACCGACCGGGCCATCGTCCTGGACCACTCCGGCAGCATGTCCTCCTATGACAAGATGGGCGCGGCCCAGAACGCGGCCCGCCTCTTCATCGACCAATCCCTGGTGGGCGACCGGGTGGCCGTGGTTGGCTTCAGCACCAACACATCCACGCCCTACGCCACCACGGAGGTCTCCAGCGACCCGACCACGCCGGAACTGAACGCGGCCAAGATCGCAGTGGACAGCTTCTCGCCCACCAACATGACGGCCATCGGCAAGGGGCTGTTGGAAGGTCAGACCCAGGTCACGGCCGCGCCCGCGGACTTCAGTCTGCTGGACGTGATCGTGCTGCTCAGCGACGGTATGGAGAACGTGTCGCCCTACTATGACACGCCGGCCGTCAAGGGCGTCATCGAACCGACCGACACCATCGTCCACACCGTGGCTGTGGGACCGAGCAGCGCCGGCCATCACGCCCTGTTGCAGCAGATCGCGGCGGACAACGGCGGCGAGTTCCGGGCGGTGACCGAGGACGGCGCGGCCCTGGCTGCGGCGGCAGTGACCGGAGCCAATGCGGTCAACGCGGCCGACGCTGCGCCTGACGCTGCGGCCGGCGCGGAGAGCGCGGCTGCGATCCAGACTACAGGCATCGACGCCTGGCCGGCCACCCTCCCCAACCGCCTGGCCGACAACTACAAGCAGTTCGCGGAGGACATCCTGGCCGAGAACCGCATCTTCCAGGCCCAGGCCGCGGCTGTGGCCCAGAATGGCCGCCATGACTATTCGATCCAGGCGCCGGACGACCTGGTGCGGCTGACCTTCGCGCTCAACTGGTCGATCCCCTCTCACATGCTGCGGCTGGTGGTGACGGATCCGGCCGGCAAGCAGTACCAGTACGATCCCAAGGCCAACCCGTTCTGCCGCACCGACGCCACCCACGAGACCTGCATCATCGACAAGCCCCAGGGCGGGACTTGGCGGATCACGGTCCTGTTCGTGGAGACGGGCAAGGATAATGAGTACATGCTCTGGGTCAGCGCCAAGACGAGCGTCAACTTCCTGTTGAGCATCGGCACGCCGGCCAAGGACCAGATCGTGCAATCGCCCATCCACATCATCGGCTTCCTGAGCGAGCAGGGCAAGCCCCTGGCCGGCCAGAAGGTGATGGTCAACGTCTTCGGTCCCGCCTCCTTCCAGGGTGGCGACCAACTGGTCCTCTACGACGACGGCATGCACGATGACGGGGCCGCGAATGACGGCATCTACGCCAACCACTACATGGATGGACGGCGGGAGGGCGCGTACGCGGTGCGAGGCGTGGCCACCGGCGACACGCTGGAGGGTAAGCCCTTCGAACTCTATGCAGAGACCGGCTTCAGCCTGCGGCCCCGGGTTCTCTACGTCTACGAAAACGACGAGGAGACCGGGCGGGCCTACGAGCAGCTTGTGGAGGCCAACGGCGTGGGCGTGGATGTGGTCCCGGTGGACGACGTGCCTGACCAGGACCTCCGGCGCTACAGCCTGGTCATCGTCGGGCCGGACACCGGCAATCAGGACAAGTGGGGCAGCGACGAAGCGTTCAGCCACATCGTCCGCAACGAACGGCCGGTGCTAGGGCTGGGCGAGGGCGGCTACGCCTTCTTCGGCAAGCTGAAGCTGACCCTGGGCTATCCCAACGGCGCACACGGCCAGGGGACCACTATCCAGGTGACCAACTTCGGCGACGCCATCTGGGACTACCCCTACGAGTTCGATATGAACCGTTTCAAGTTCATGCAACTCTATGAGGAGAACAGCCCGCGGGTGGACATCTTCACCAACAACGAGACCCCGCCCGGCGTGGTCATCTTCGGACTGAACGACAACGACAGCCGTTATACAGACCTGGCCCAGGAAAGCGGCTGGTGGACCTTCTGGGGCTTCCAGGACGGGCCAAAGCAGATGACGGAGGAGGGGCGTCAACTGTTCGTGAATACGGTTTTCCGGGCTATGCAGTAGGGTAACAAGGAGAGGGCGGGCGACGCTATTGGCATCGCTCGCTCTCTTCTGTGTTTATCATACGGTTTATCTATGATTTCATGCACTCCCCTTGCGTCGGGCCCTATGTGCCTATACATAGGAACACGTTGTTAAAGCGTGTCGTCTATGTGTTTGACCGGCCATAATATGGCATCTTTAGTTTTCAATGGTGAGCATACCGTTAACGGAGAAACAATGACCGTGAACACATACAAAAAGTCGTGTATGGCGGTCATTTTGATATTTCTGAGCCTGATAGCGACCCTGTCTTCGCTGTCGATTCCCCACACCATTCATGACAACAGTGAACTCAGAGTTTTACGTTATGGATGGCCAATCGATTTTGTTGTTCAGGATTCCAGCCGTTACTCTCTGGGAGGCGATGGCCCGCCTCTGCCATACGTGTGGCGGATTGCGTCGCCTTGGGAGAATCCAACCACCTTTCTTCCAGCCCCGTTCCTCCTTGATCTCATCTTCTGGTGTGGTTTCCTTGCTCTCCTGGGCTGGTTGATCTACAGAATTTCGAAGGGACAACGCTGATCCTTTTCGGGGGAACATTCACGCATCGTGTTCATCCTTGTTGATAAGGCGAAGAAAACACTCCTCATGTTTTCAACGGCATACCCAGGGAGGCGCACAGGCCTTCATCGCCGTCGATGAGAAGGGGACGGAAGCCGCCGCGGCCACCGGTTTCAGCGCGGAGCCATCCTCTATGCCCTTGAACGTGGAATTCAATCACCCCTTCTTCTATCTGATCCAGAACGTGGAGACCGGCGAGATCCTCTTTCTGGGGCGGGTTATGGACCCGTCGCAGTAATTCGCGATAAATCCGACCTTCCTGGAAGCTGGCAGCTTCCAGGAAGGTGTTACGCCACCACCTCTCCCGCGCCAATCGCCTCTGCGAAAAGCCGCCGGTAACGCTCGACTGCCACCTCCGTCACCACATCCACCTCGGACTGGGACCTCTTCCACCATTCCACCAGATCCGCCCGGCGGCGGACGGGCCGCCCTCCAAACGCCGCCAAATATTTTTCAGCAAAGCCACCCGCTCACCCCCCTTTCCACAATAAAATTTTTTCAAAACCCTTAAATAACAGAATAATATTTTGTACTTTTTGTAACTAACAGAACAACCATTGATGAATAGCGAAGAATATGCTATAATTATTAGTAATGAGCGATTTAGACAAGCTCGACCGCGCGATCTTGAATATCCTGCAAACTTCGGGGCGTATCAGCAACGCTGATCTGGCGCGGCGGATCAATCTGTCGCCGCCCGCCACCTACACCCGCCTCAAACGGCTGGAGCAGGACGGTTACATCGACGAGTACGTGGCCCGGCTCAATCGCAACAAACTGGGATATGACATGCTCTGCTATATCCACATCGGCTTGCAGGGCCATCATTCTGAAGAGTTGGAAACCGTGCGCCGCCGCCTGCGCGATATGCCCGAAGTGCAAGAATGCAGTTTCATCACCGGCGAGTTCGACTATATCCTCAAGGTCGTTTTGCGCGACCAGGCGGATTTAGAACGGTTTATCTTGCGTGAACTGTCACCGTTACCCGGTATTGCACGCATCTCCACCAGTTTGGTTGTGTCCGAGATCAAATCATCGACCTCGTTGCCGATCATCGACGAATAGGATTGCAATAGCAGGAACAACAAAGCAATCACCGGCAATGACGCCGGCGATGGTCGTCTGAACTCTGGCTTACAGCCACGCCGCCACGAATTGGGTACGCTACATGCGCCCTGGCCGGCTGGTGGATCTGTGCAGATGCAGAAATTGAAGGGAGACCACCATGACGACGTTGCTTGAACCCAAACTGCTCAGCGCCAACTTGCTTGGCGTCAGGCAGTCCGGCGCCAGTCCTGACACATCGGTCGACGAAGTCGCTGAACGGCAGCGCGCCTCCGTCCCCCACCGCATCGCCATCCGTCCCCAACACTCAACCAATGAAATTCTGGCCGATTACCGGTTGGCGTTCCTCAGCCGTCAGGCCAGCCTGGTGGGCCGGCGCGAGGTCATGAGCGGCCACGCCAAATTCGGCATCTTCGGCGGAGGCAAAGAGGTGGCCCAGATCACGATGGCTAAGTTCTTTCGCCCCGGCGATTTCCGCGCCGGCTACTATCGGGATCAGACCCTGGCCCTGGCTCTGGGGATGACCACGTTGTCCGAGTTCTTCGCCCAACTGTATGCCAACCCCGACCCGCATGAAGAGCCTGCCTCCGGTGGGCGCTCCATGAACGCCCACTTCGCCACCCGCTTCATCGACGAGCAGGGACACTGGAAATCCCAGGTGGAGCGCTACAATTCATCCGCCGACGTCTCGCCCACGGCAGGGCAGATGCCGCGACTTGTGGGGCTGGCCTATGCCTCGCGTCTCTATCGCCAGGTGGAGGAACTGAAGCAGTTCGCGGACTTCTCCCACAACGGCGACGAGGTGGCTTTCGGGACCATCGGCAACGCCTCCACCGCCGAGGGCGTCTTCTGGGAGTCGATCAACGCCATCGGCGTCCTGCAAGCGCCGGCCGTCATCTCCATCTACGACGACGGTTACGGCATCTCGGTGCCCAATGACTACCAACTCACCAAGGGCAACTTGAGCGCGTTGCTGGAAGGCTTTCGGCGCGAACCAGGAAGCGACAAAGGCTTCGATATCTACACCGTGCCCGGCTGGGACTATGCACGGCTGGTCAAGACCTATCGTCGCGCAGCCCACAACGCCCGCACCCGCCACATCCCGGCCCTGGTTCACGTGACTGAGATGATGCAACCTCAGGGCCACTCCACTTCCGGCAGCCACGAGCGCTACAAATCTGAAGACCGGCTGAAGTGGGAGGCCGATCACGATCCCATCCCCCGCATGCGCGCCTGGATCCTGGACAACGGCATCGCCACCGCAGCCGAGCTGGACGAACTGGAAGCCGAGGCTAAAGCGGAGGTCCAGGCTGCGCGCGACCGGGCGTGGAACGCCCTGCTCTCTCCCCTCCACGCCGAGGCCAATCAACTCTGTGACCTTCTGGAGCAGGCCGCGCTCTACTCGCATCGGGGCGAGGAGTTGAACGCGCTCAGCGAGGCGCTCCAAAAAGCTGAAAAACCGGAGCGTCGCATGATGCTGACGACGGTGCGCAAGGCCCTGACTATCATCTACGACGAGGAGAACCCATTCTGGGACGATCTGGTGCGCTGGAAGCAGGGGCGAATCGAAGAGAACCGGCGGCGCTACGGCGCCTTCCTCACCAGCGAATCAGAGCGGGCCGCGGTCAAGGTTCCGCGGGTGGCTCCGGTCTATCCCGAACGGCCGCGCATGGCCCGGGGGTTCGAGATTCTGCAAGCGAATTTCGATGCCCTGCTGGCCAAGGACCCGCGGGTGATCATCTTTGGCGAGGATTCAGGCTATCTGGGCGGGGTCAATCAGGGGCTGGCCGGGTTACAGGCCAAGTACGGGACCCTGCGCGTGTCGGACACAGGCATCCGCGAGGCGACTATCATTGGTCAGGCCATCGGCATGGCCATGCGCGGCCTGCGCCCCATCGCCGAGATCCAGTACATCGACTACATTCTCTACGCGCTGGCTACTCTTTCTGATGATTTGGCCACCGTCCAGTGGCGCTCGGCCGGCGGACAGAAGGCCCCCGTGATCGTACGCACCCGCGGCCACCGGCTGGAGGGCGTCTGGCACTCTGGATCGCCCATGGGCGGGCTGCTCCACTTCCTGCGGGGCATGCACTTCCTGGTTCCCCGCAATATGACCCAGGCCGCCGGTTTCTACAACACGCTCATGCAGGGCGACGACCCGGCCCTGGTGGTGGAGGTGCTCAACGGCTACCGGCTGAAGGAAGCCATGCCCGAGAATCCGGGCGAGTTCACCGTGCCCCTGGGCGTCCCCGAAATCCTGCGCGAGGGCGAGGACGCGACCCTGGTCACCTACGGGGCCATGTGCCGCATCGCCATGAACGCGGCCGAGACCCTGGCCGATCTGGGCGTCTCGCTGGAGGTCATCGACGTCCAGTCGCTGCTGCCCTTCGACCGCCATCACATGATCGTGGAGTCGCTCAAGAAGACGGGGCGGCTGATCATCGCCGACGAGGACGTACCCGGCGGCGCGTCGGCTTACATCCTGCGCGAGGTGATGGAGAAGCAGCACGGCTACTACTGGCTGGACGCGGAGCCGCGCACCCTCACATCGCAGCCCCATCGCCCGGCTTACGGCAATGACGGCGACTATTTCTCCAAGCCCAACGTAGAGGACGTCATCGACGTGGTGCTGGAGGTGATGCACGAGGCCGAGCCTGCCCGGTTCAAGACCATGAGGTGATGATAGAACGCAGATGACGCAGCTGGGCGCGGATTTGCGCAGATCGTTCGATGATCCAGCCTGCGTCAGGAACAGAGCATGGGGTCCTGACGTTACCTTTAGCGACTGTTCGACCCACCTTCCAGGAAGCTCGCAGCTTCCTGGAAGGTTCCCAATCTGCGTTTTATCCGGAGCACACCATGACTGCATCAAGAGCTTGGCTGCGCGACAACCAACGACTGTTTCCTCCGCTGTTCGCCCTGGCGGTTTCCTCGGCCATGAGCGTTGCCCTGCTCGCGTTTCGGATCTACTATTCGGAAACCATCACCTTCTACTTCCTGGTCTGGAACCTCTTTCTGGCTTGGATTCCTCTGCTCTTCGCCCTGGCTATGCGCCAGACCGGGCAGCGGGCGCGCCATTCCCACATGCTCATGGTGGTTCTCTTCTTCGGATGGCTGACCTTCTTCCCAAACGCACCTTACATCGTCACCGATTTCCTGCACCTGAGTCCGCGCGCGTCCGCGCCTCTCTGGTATGACCTGATGGTGATCTTCTCATTTGCGTGGAATGGGCTGATCCTGGGGTTCACATCGCTGTGGATGGTCCAGCAGCAGGTGCAGCGATCCTATGGGACGGTGGCCGGCTGGCTGCTGGCTGCTGGCGTGCTCGCGCTCAGCGGCTTCGGCATCTACCTAGGCCGCTTCCTGCGCTGGAACAGTTGGGACCTGATCGCGTCTCCCCACGCCCTGGCCGCGGACATTCTGGAGCGTTTCCTCAATCCCCTGGCCCACCCCCAGACCCTGGCCGTGACCGTTCTCTATTCCGGTTTCCTGCTGGTGGCTTATGTGACGGTGGTGTTGTTGACGGATGCGGGGGGAAGATTAAAGATTAAAGATTGAGGATTAAAGATTGGACATCGGGAGATTCGCCGCTTCCCGACAATCCCCAATCTTTCCAATCTCTCCGCCAACCAATCTTCAATCCTTCAATCTTCAATTTCCACTAACACCCTTCCCCGCTCCACCACCTGCCCCGCTTCGCAGCCGACCATGGAAACCACGCCGTCCGCGGGTGCGGTGATGCGGAGTTCCATCTTCATGGCTTCCATGAGCACCAGTGTATCGCCCTTGACGACTGCATCGCCGGGCGCGACCAGTACATCCAGCACCAGACCGGGCATGGTCGCGGTCAGCGCACCTGCCGCATCGCCGGCCCCGCCCGAACGCCGTCGCCGGGATTCCGGTTTCGAGAAGATCCATGATTGGCCGTCCAGCCCCACGTAGGTGACATCTTTGGAGCGATCTTGCTGCCGGGCCACGTAGGCGCGTAGCCGCTGATCGCCCACGCCCATGTCGATGCGCCCCCGGTCCCCCAGCCTGGCCCGCACCAGGTACTCTCGATCGTCCACGCGCACCCGGTAGCGGTCGCCATCGCGCTGGACAATGACGGTCACCGTTCCGTCGCCGGCCTGATATTGCAGTTCCCTCTTCATGCGAAACCTCGAAGTAGAATACGAAGAGCGTTTTTAATAATGAATGCTGAACTGCGAACTGCGAATGGTTAATTACCGATGGGCGCCATCATTCACCATTCGCAGTTCACCATTCGCCATTAATTATTAGCATTGGATTTATCACGACCCGATGCGGAAACCATTCATCGCCTGCCAGGGGCTGAAGGGATCGCCGTCGGCCTGCACACCGGCCGGGACCGGCGCGGTCGATGCACTCATCACCTCCGCGAGCGCAGCCGCAATCAGGGCCATGTCAGAAGGCGGGCTGTCCTCGGGCCGCCAGTCCGCGAAGTGCGCATCCACGAAATCGGTGGTAGTCGCGCCGGACGCGAAACGAGGATGCGCCAGCACATCGCGCAGGAAGGGGATGTTGGTGATCACGTCGCCCAAAATCACGTAGTGATGAAGCGCCCAATCCATGCGCCGGATGGCGTCAGCCCGGTCCTCGCCCAGCACGATCAGTTTGGCGATCATGGGGTCATAGTGGAGGGTCACCTCATCGCCGCTACTCACGCCCGCGTCCACGCGCACGCCCGGGCCCACGGGCTCCACGGCCTGGAGGACGGACCCGATCGCGGGCAGGAAGTCGTGGGCCGGGTCCTCGGCATAGATGCGGCATTCGATGGCGTGGCCCCGCTGGCTCAGCTCCGCCTGGGTGAAGGGCAGCGGCTCGCCGGCCGCGATGCGAATCTGCGCCTTGACCAGGTCCACGCCCGTCACCAGCTCGGTGATGGGGTGCTCCACCTGGAGGCGGGTGTTCATCTCCAGGAAGTAGAAGTTGCGCGCCTCGTCCACCAGAAACTCGATGGTCCCGGCGTTGACATAGCCCACGGCCTGGGCCGCGGCCACCGCGGCCTCGCCCATGCGTTGGCGCAGGGCCGGGTTCAGGAGAGGCGAGGGCGTCTCTTCAATGATCTTCTGGTGGCGACGCTGGACCGAGCACTCGCGCTCGAAGAGGTGGACCACATGGCCGTGGCGGTCGGCCAACACCTGAAATTCGATGTGATGGGGTTGCTGGATGAGGCGCTCCAGGTAGAGCCGGTCGTCGCCGAACGCGTTCATGGCCTCCCGGCGGGCGGAGGCCAGCGCGTTGGGCAGGCCGGCAGCGTCATCCACCACGCGCATGCCCTTGCCGCCGCCGCCGGCCGTGGCCTTGACCAGCAGAGGGAAGCCCAGCGCGCGGGCCGCCTGCATGAGGTCCGCGTCGTCGCCGGAAGCCTGGTAGCCGGGGACCACGGGCACGCCCGCGGCTTCCATGGCCGCGCGGGCCGCGATCTTGGACCCCATGGTGCGTATGGCCTGCGCGGGCGGTCCGATGAAGACCAGGCCCGCGGCCTCTGTCATCTCCACGAAGGCGGGGTTTTCGGAGAGGAAGCCATAGCCGGGGTGGATGGCGTCGCAGCCCATGCGTCGGGCCGCGTCCAGGATGCGGTCGCCGCGCAGATAGGAATCCGCCGGCGGGGGTGGGCCGATATGCACCGCCTCGTCGGCCAGGGTGACGTGGAGGCTGCATTCGTCCGCGTCCGAGTAGACGGCCACGGTGGCGACGCCCATCTCCTGGCAGGCCCGGATGATGCGCACGGCGATCTCGCCACGGTTGGCGATCAGAATTTTATTGAACATGAGATTCCAGCAGCGTCCTGGTTTTTGAGCATCTACTATAGCTGATTGGGCCAGCGTTCTTACGCCCCAGACGACTGCTTTTCTTCGCCGTCGTCTTCGGCTTCTTCAGCGTCCTCATCCGTCAACACGCCCGCTGCATAGGCGACGGCGTCATTGGTAATCGCCACGCCTTCCGCGGCCACGCCTTCCTCGGTGATGACCACATGCTTGGCCGCCGCGACGTCATCGGTGATCACGCCCGCGGCATATTCTGCTGCGTCGTCGGTGATGGTCACGCCTTCCGCGGCCACGCCCTCCTCGGTGATGACCACATGCTTGGCGGACATGCTCTCTTCGGTGACCACGGCTGCCGAGTGCTCGATGGACTCATCGGTGAAGGTGGTGCTACTGGCCTGGATTTCATCCTCACCCGTAGCCAGGCGGCTTGTAGTCAGGCTGTCGTCATCCGATAGCGCGGAATAGGACACATCGCGTCCAGCAGCCAACTGCTCGGCGATGTCCGCGGCGATGGCGGCGGTCATCACGTCGGCGCTGGCCTCCGCCAGTTCATCGCTCAACTCTTCGACCCATGTATGCTCGATGACGGCCACCAACGCGGACGTACCCGGCTCCAGGGCATCCGCCACCTGATCCAGACGTTCGGGTGAGAAACGCTTGTTTTTCTTACGCTTGCCGATCAACGCGCCAATGGCTGCGCCGCCTGCGCCCAACGCCAGGGCTGCGCCGCCGGTGACAACGCCCAAAATCACGCCTAAGCCGGCGCCGCGCGCCGCCCCCTTGCCTGGCGTCAACTTCACATCCTTGGTGTGCAGCTTGCCCTTCTCATCCCGGCGCATGACGACAGCGGCCTGAATGCCGATAAGTTTCTCTTTCTTGGCGGCTTTCAGCTCATCCAGCGCCTGCTCTGCGCCGCGCTCATCCTGGAACGCGGCGATGATCAGTTCAATTGGTGATTCTGTGTTACCCATGGTGTGTTTCTCCTGATAGGATATTTTGTTCAATTACGCTCCATTGAAAGTATCATACAACATCATAGGCCATAACAACAGATCTAAAAAGGCGTAAAAAGGATGTAGATGAACCTCCTCCGCAACCATATAGTCCTTCAACCGTAGGCGCGGCTTGCAGCCGCACAAACCACGCCACCCCGACATCGTGCGCTTCCAGACCGCACCTACGCGTCACCTGTCACTTCCTCGCCATCACCCGCCGCACCCACTTGTAGACCTCAATCACCACCAGCACGCCAACACTGACGCCTAGGCTGATGGACAGATCCCGGGCGGAGAGAGCCTGGGTCGCGAAAATGCGGTGAAAGAAGGGAACATAGAGCAGCACCAGTTGGAGAACGAAGGTCAGCAGCACAGCCCAGATCATCATCATATTGGAGAATAGACCTACGCTGAAGAGTGAATCCCGGGCGGTGCGCGTGCCCAGGGCGTTGGCCATCTGTGCGATGGTTAGGGTGGTGAAAATCATGGTCTGCCACGGGCCGTTGGGGTTGATGGACCAGTAGATGTAGCCTACGAGCAGCGAAGCGATCCCCATGAAGAGGCCGATGCCGATGATCTCCGGCCCGATGCCGCGGCTGAAGACGCTCTCCGTGGGCTTGAAGGGCGAACGCTTCATGACCCCGCGCTCTGCCGGCTCCACGGCCAAGGCCAGGCCTGGCAGGCCGTCGGTCACCAGGTTGATCCACAGAATCTGGAGGGGCAGCAGGGGCAGGGGCATACCGATCAGCGGGCCGACCAGCATCAGAAAAAGTTCGCCCGTGTTGCTGGAGAGGGTGTATTTGATGAACTTGCGGATGTTGTCGAAGATGACCCGGCCTTCTTCCACCGCGGCGACGATGGTGGCGAAGTTGTCATCCAGCAGGATCATGTCGGCGGCCTCCTTGGAGACGTCGGTGCCGGTGATGCCCATGGCCACGCCGATGTCCGCCTGCTTGAGGGCCGGCGCATCGTTGACGCCATCCCCCGTCATGGCCACGATCTCGCCCTTCTCCTGAAGGGCCTGGACGATGTTGAGCTTGTGTTCCGGCGCCACCCGGGCGTAGACCGCCACATCCTCCACCACCTCTTTTAGTTTCTCCTTGGACATGACTGCCAGTTCCTGGCCGGTGATGAACTTGTCATTGTCGGTGATCTGGAGATCGTGGGCGATGGCCAGCGCGGTCAGGGGGTGGTCACCCGTGATCATAACCGGGTGGATGCCCGCCTGTTTCGCCGTCTCCACCGCGTCCTTGACCTCAGGCCGGGCCGGGTCCATCATGGCGACCATGCCCACGAAGATCATGTGATCTTCCAGGTTCTCCGTGATCTTCTCCGGCAGTTCCTCATCCTCCCAGACGCGCACGGCCATACCTAGCACACGCTGGCCTTCCAACGCGTAACGCTCGTTGGTCTTGATGATTCGGTTCCGAAGCTCGTCGTCCAGGGGAACGAACTCTTTGCTCACCAGCACCGAATCCGCGATCTCCAGCAGACCGTCGACCGCACCCTTGGTGAGGAAGACGTAAGGGCTGGCCGCCCAGGGGACGTCATGCGCATACTGTTCGGCCACAGGCGTCATGCGGTGGATGGTGGTCATGCGCTTGCGGTCGGAGGTGAAGGGGATCTCGGCCACCCGCGGCCACTCTTCCTGCAATGTGTCCAAGTCCCAGCCCAGCTCGTGCGCGGCCAGGATCAGCGCGCCCTCGGTCGGGTCGCCGATGGCATGGACGCTGCCGTTCTCCTCCGCTTCGAGGACGGCGTCGTTGCAGAGCGCGCCCACCCGCACCACCATGCTGAGCGCGGCCAGGTCGGGTGCGGACTCGTTGAGCAGGCGCGCTTCCAGCAGTTCGTCGCCCCGCTGGGTGAGAGTGTCGAAGCTCTCGGTGTTGCCGGCCACATCCAGCAGCGTCACCGTCATGCGGTTCTCGGTCAGAGTGCCGGTCTTGTCAGAGCAGATATAGGTGACCGAGCCCAGGGTTTCGACCGCGGGCAGCCGACGCATCAACGCCCGGCGCTTGAGAAGCCGCTGCGCGCCCAGGGCCAGGGTGATAGTGACCATGGCGGGCAGGCTTTCGGGAATGGCGGCCACGGCCATGGAGACGCCGGTGAGGAAGAGGGTCTCCCAGTCGGTGTGCAGTTGCACCCGGCCAATCACCACCACGATGGCGATGATGCCCAACGCGGCCCAGGCCAGGGTCTTGCCCAGATGATCCAGCCGCCGTTGCAGAGGCGTCTTGGCATCTTCCACGCCGTAGATGAGGCTGGCGATCTTGCCCAGTTCGCTGTCCATGCCCGTCTCGGTGATGACCATGGCGCCGCGCCCGTAGGTGACCACCGTGCCCAGATAGAGCATGTCGCTGCGATCGCCCAGCTGTACATCCTCGCCAATCACCGCCTCCACCGACTTCTCCACGGGTTCGGACTCACCCGTGAGCGCGGCCTCCTGAACTTTGAGATTGACGCTCTCGATGATACGCCCGTCGGCTGGGACCAGGTTGCCCGCCTCCAGCAGGACGATATCGCCCGGGACCAGTTCTGTGGAGGAAACTTCGGTCACCTTGCCGTTGCGGCGCACGCGCACGGTGGGCACGGAGAGCTTCTTGAGCGCGGCCATGGCCTGCTCTGCCTTGTACTCCTGGGTGTAGCCGAGGATGGCGTTGAGGACGACGATGATGGCGATGACTGTAGCGTCGATATATTCGCCCAGCAAGGCCGAGATCAAGGCGGCGATGATCAGGATGATGACCATGATCTCCTTGAACTGGGCCAGGAAGATGGAGAGCTTGCTCTTGACCTGTCCTTCTTCCAGTTCGTTCGGACCGTATTTGCTCTGGCGCGCCTGAACTTCCGAGTGCGAAAGTCCGCTCTCAGCTTCCGCGCCCAGGGTGCGCAAAACGTCCTCAGCGCTCATTTGACGCCAGTTTTGTTTTTCTCCTGACACAGCATCTGGCGTTTTCTGGGAGCGATCTTGTGTTGCACTCATTGCGCGATATTCCATTCGATAGTGATGGGGTGGGTGGTGGTTGTGATGGGAAAGAGCAAAAGCGCAAAGGCGAACCGCCTGTCATCGGGTCTCTCGCCTGCGGCGTCTTGTGCGTTTCGCTGGCATTGTACCAGAGAACAAGGAGAGGATGCAATTGCGCTCGGATTTTCGGACGCGCGTCAGCCTTGAAATGAAAGCACAGTATCGCCTCAAAAAGTGGGGACGCACCCGAATCTTTTGCACACAGCCTGACACCATCTCGTCATCGCCCCCTTCACGCTAGCGGCTCGAACGCCTGCCGCCGCGCCTCTCTTCGCCATCCTGGGGCTGACAGCCCTGGGAGCGGGCACCTGGTTTTTCACCCGCTGGCTGGAACGCAAGGCCGTGGCTGTATGGCCAGGGTTGGGGGAGGGATGAGGAGAAGAAGAGACGAAGGCGTCTTACGCGTCCGCTGTTACACGGTCGCCCTCGTCCTCACTCCGACAGCCTGCTAGGGGGAGAGGACGAGGGCGACCGTTACTCCGCTGCGCAGAAATCGCCGATCTCCACATCGCCCAGGGCGCGCATCAGGTCCGCGCGTTGCATGATAATGCCTACGCCGCGCACGCCGGACCCCATGGAGATCTCGTCCTGGGCCAGCACGCTTTGATCCACCAGGATGGGGAGCCGGGTGGGCATGCCAAAGGGTCCGACCGCGCCGATGGGGTAGCCGGTGACCGCGAGCACTTCGTCCTTGGATGCCATGGTCAGGCGCGAGCGGCCCAAATGCTGACGCAGGGCCTTCCACGCGATCTGCTGGGGCCCGGCCACCAGCACCATGGCGTATTCGCCCTCCCCCAGCCGGAAGAGGATACTGCGCACCACCTGCTGCGGCTGCTGCCCCCGCTCGGCCGCGGCCTGCTCCAGCGAGCGGATGGGACCGGCGTGGCGGAAGACCTGGTGGGGAATGTTCATTGCGTCCAGGGCCACGCTCACGGGCGGTTGATTTTCCATGGGTCACCTTCTCTTTTTAGGATAATCATACGAACGCCGGGACAGACGTCCCGGCGTTCGTATGATAGTTCGGGTGGGGGTGGGTTGTCAATATGACGACGCAGAATCGACCCATTAAAACCCGTTCTTCAGCACCCGCCCATCCTTCACCACTAACTTGATATTGTCCACACTCTCCAGCGAACGAATATCCGCCAGCGGGTCCGTGGCCGCGACCACCACGTCAGCCAGCTTGCCCGGCGTCAGCGAGCCCAGCCGGTCGCCCCAGCCCATGCAGTCCGCGGCCACCTGAGTCGTGGCCACGATGGCCTCCATGGGTGACATGCCGATGCCGCACATGAGGCCCAGCTCGCGCAGGTTGGTCCCGTGGGGCATGACGCCGGCGTCCGTGCCCATGGCGATCCTGACGCCGGCCTGGTAGGCGCGGGCGATGCTATCGCGGTGGGCGTCGATGGTGGCGCGGGCCTTGCGCACGCCATACTCCGGCATGGCCCCACTGCCCTCGACCGCTTCCAGCACGGCCAAGGGAGCCAGCAACGTGGGCGCCAGGTAGGTCCCCTTCTCCAGCATGAGGCCGATGGTCTCGTCGTCCAGGAACATGCCGTGCTCGATGGAGTGGATACCGGCCAGGATCGCGTTCTTGATCCCCTCGGTCCCCTGGGCGTGGGCCATGACCTTCAGCCCCCGCCGGTACGCGGCCTCCTGCACCATGACGCTCAGTTCCTCCACGGTGAACTGGGTGAATTCGGGGTGGTCGGTGGGACTGAGGACGCCGCCGGTGGAGCAGACTTTGATCACGTCCGCGCCGGCCCGCAGCACCTCGCGCACCTTCTTGCGCACCTCGTCCACGCCGTCGCAGATGGGGGAGGGCATGCCGGGGTATTCGGCCATGAGTGCGAAAGTCTGGCCGGAAGGCATCCAGCCGTCCACATGGCCGCCGGTGATGGAGAGGGGGGTGATGCTGATCTGCATGCGCGGGCCGACCACCAGGCCGTCCTCCACGGCTTTCTTAAGGCCCAGATCCGCGCCGCCGGCGTCGCGGACAGAGGTGATGCCGGCGTCGATGGTGCGGCGCATGCGGTCCATGGCCAGATAGAAGTTATAGGAGAAGGGCGTGCCCATCATCTGGGCCATGTTGACGCCTTCCAGCATGAAGTGAACGTGGGTGTCGATGAAACCGGGCAGGATGAAGCCGCCCTGGGCGTCGATCACGGTCGCGTCCGCGGGTGCGGAGATGGCCGCCCGCGGACCCGCCTCCTGGATGAGGTTGTCCTGGATCAGCACGGCCGCGTCCGGGATAGGGTCGCCGCCGCTACCGTCGATCAGGGTTCCGTTGTGGATCAGTGTGTAGGTCATGGGTTGTCGCCTTTCGTTGTGTGAAATGGACGGTAAGTTGCCCCCAATGTCAAAAGCACGACAAACCCCTGCGCGGTAAACTGGCGGCTCACCGCTTTGTCAATACCGCGTTTGGTGTCGATGACAAGGGCAAGTGGTTGATGGGGTGTCATCAGTTCTTCTTGCTTCTTTGCGTAGGTGATAAGAAGATGTTCAAAAAACTTGCCGGGTTCAAAATTTTGACCCCCTGATAAACGTCA
>Ga0114931_10003025_pt1 | contig 21368 bp, 16 predicted proteins | sample 2SBtaG_FD_89579 | JGI IMG/M metagenome (GOLD analysis project Ga0114931, IMG submission 89579) | Deep subsurface microbial communities from Kolumbo volcano to uncover new lineages of life (NeLLi) - 2SBTROV14_V59a metaG | ecosystem: Environmental > Aquatic > Marine > Volcanic | place: Kolumbo...
CCTTCCATGTGGCTGCGAAGATCGAAATCGCCACGGTGGGCGATGCCTTCCAGCTCGCCGTATTCGCCCTCGGGGAGAAACGGGAAGGCGTATTCGATGTCGACGGTACCGGTACTGTAGTGGCTTAGTTCGTCGGTGGCGTGATCGCGAAGACGCAAACGCTCGCCGGCCAGCCCAAGGTCGGTGTACCAACGCATGCGGCGATCGCGCCAGTATTCATACCACTTGCGCGACGTGTCGGGGTGGCAGAAGAATTCGATTTCCATTTGCTCGAATTCCCGCGAGCGGAACGTAAAATTACGCGGCGTGATTTCGTTGCGAAAACTTTTTCCGACTTGGGCAATGCCGAAGGGGATGCGCACCCGGGTGCTATCGACGACGTTTTTGAAGTTAACGAAGATACCCTGGGCCGTCTCGGGGCGGAGGAAAGCACGGCCTTCTTTTCCTGCCAGGGCACCGATGGTCGTAGGGAACATCAGGTTGAAGTCGCGGGGCTCGGTCAGGGAGCCGACTTCTTTGGCCTCAGGAGCGAAGACGGCAGAGATGTCTTCGATTTTCTCAAGCGACATGACTTCGCCGTCCCAGGCTAGTTGCTCGACGTCTTTGTTGCGTAAGCGGAACGCTTTGAGGGCGCGTCGCTGCAGATCTTCGTTTTCGGTCTCGGCTTCGGCGAGTGTGGTGATAAATACGCGTTTACCCTTGGCTTCGACCCAGCGACCGCGTAGTTGGTCGAAGCGATATCGGCCTTTCGTTTCGCGGCAGTCGACCATCTTATCGCAGAACAAATCATAATGCCCCGATACCTTCCAGACCTGCGGGTGCATGATGATCGTGCAGTCGAGACCGGTCATCTCATGCGTGCTGGGGGCGCCGTCGGCGACGGTGAGTTCGTCGTGCGAGGTGACCATATCTTGCCACCAGGCTTCTTTGATGTTGCGTTTGAGCTCGACGCCCAACGGGCCGTAATCCCAGAAGCCGTTGACGCCGCCGTAGATTTCGCTTGATTGAAACAAGAAGCCGCGCCGCTTGCAGAGCGAGACGAGTTTTTCCATTTCCATTTGATAAACTGCTGTTTGCGTGAGGCAATTACGGATTGTGAAATATGGAGATCGAGTCAGCATTCTACAGGCGCTGGCGGGCGAGCGTCTACGGCAAGCGAATGATGCCTTGCTGGAGATCCATTTCGGGGACAACGTTGAGCGTGTCGAGTTGGGCGCAGAGCACGAGGTCGGTGTCGTAGCCCAGCACCAGTAAGTTCATGCCGCCGGGGGTAACGCATAGCTCTAGCGACAATTGCTGAGAGGCGGTTCGGCCTTCGGTTTGGGCAAGAGTCAACAGTTCTTGCCATTCGCCAAGCGCTGCCTCGGCCCATTCATTGGTTCGCCAGTGCTGGGCCGACGTTTGCGCGAGCAGTCGGTCGCAGATTGCCCCAGCGGCGAGGATATCTTCCCGGGTGACTTTTCCGTCGGTACCGGCACAGAGAATGTCGACCCGTGGGGCAGCGGCAAGCGTTTCTGCCAGCGCCGTCCGATTGGCGGCTGCTCCGATGAGAACCCGGCTGGCGAGCCGGGCGTGAGCCAGGGCCTTGGTGCCGTTGGTGGTAGTGAACAGCACGGTGCGGCCAAAAACTTGGTCGGCGGTGTAGTCGGCTGGCGAGTTGCCGAGATCAAACCCCTCGATCCGTTCGCCGCCCCGCTCGCCTCCCAACACGATTTCGTCCCGCGAGAACTGCTTGGCTCGAAACCTGGTCTCGTCGATTTTGAGACAGGGCATCACACACTTGGCACCCGACGCTAAGGCGTGGCAGATTGTGGTCGAGGCGCGTAGCAGGTCGACGACCACGACCACGCTGCCTGCTAGCTCCGACTGGGGCACGAATTGGGGCAGGTAGTGGACGTTGAGGTCGGGCAATGGGTTAATTACACAGAGTTGGAGACAGTTAGTGCTGGCGGGAAGAGCATTCTACTGCAATACTCTTGAATGCGGAATTCGGATTGCGGAATGTGGAATTTTTACTTGCTTGTACGACGGGTTTTTTACTCTCACACTTTCAGACCTTATGTCTACGACCGTCGATAAATCGGGTCCGCGTGTGCGGAAGATGTTTGGGGAAATTGCCGGTCGGTACGATTTTCTCAACCATTTGCTGTCGCTAAACGTCGATCGCTACTGGCGGTGGCAAGCGGTGCGACGGGTGCCGCCGGGGCCGCGGGCGAAGATACTCGACTTATGTACGGGCACTGGCGACTTGGCGTTGGCCTACCATCGGGCGGCCGGCGGGGAGGCTCAAATTATTGGGGCTGATTTTTGCCATGAGATGCTGGAGATTGGTCGGCTGAAGGCTGCCAAGGCCGCCGCTGACCAAGCAATCACGTTTATCGAGGCCGATGCCCAGCATCTGCCCCTCCAGAGCAATCAGTTTGATATCGTCTGCGTTGCCTTTGGTCTTCGCAACGTTTCGGATACCGACGCGGGGTTAGCAGAAATGGTGCGCGTCTGTGCCCCGGGCGGTAAGGTGGCGGTGATCGAGTTTTCGACCCCTACTTGGCAGCCGTTCCGAGGCGTTTACGGCTGGTACTTTCGCAACGTGTTGCCGCGGATCGGACGATTGTTCTCGCGCAGCTCGGCCGACGCGTACAGCTATCTTCCCAATAGCGTCGGCGAATTTCCCCAAGGCGAGCAGCTTGCCGACCGGATGCGAACAGCCGGCCTGACCGAGGTTACGCATCAAGGTCTTACCCTGGGAGTCGCAACCCTTTATGTTGGGGAGAAGGAGTGAGAGTTGAGAGGTCAAAAAATAGCCGCGATCTGATAGATCGCCGGAGTGGAAAAATCAAACATGTCAAAAAACATCTGCCTAGGAATCACTGGCGCAAGCGGTGCGCTTTATTCGATCCGTCTTATCGAAGTTCTGCTAGCGACTGGCTACGATGTGCATCTCTCGATCAGCGAGAGCGGTGCCGAAGTGATCCGTCAGGAAATGGACCTGAAGGTCAATCTCAAGAAGTTCAAACCGGCCGACTTGATGCTCGACGAAATCGATTCGGCCGGCGATAGCAAGATTAAGCTCTTGCAGAAGAACGCGGGCATTGGCTCGGCCGACAGTAACGTGCTTTCGGTCGACGCGGGTCGGCTGGGCGAGTTGATCTATCATCATTACCAAGATTTTTATGCTCCGATTGCCAGCGGCTCGTTTCTCACCCACGGTATGGTCGTTTGTCCCTGTTCTGGCACGACGCTCAGCGCGATAGCCCAAGGTGGGGCAAGCAATCTAATCCAGCGAGCTGCCGAAGTGCATTTGAAAGAGCGTCGCCGGCTGATCGTCGTGCCTCGCGAGACGCCCTTGTCGCTGCCACATATAAAAAATATGCGCCGTGTGACCGAGTCGGGGGCTGTGGTGATGCCCGCTTCGCTGGGCTGGTATCACGGCGCGACGACGATCCGCGACTTGGTCGACTTTATGGTGGCAAGAATTTGCGACCAGCTCGACATCGATAATTGCTTGATGAAACGCTGGGGAACAAAGTGATTTTCAAAAGCGGAAAGCGGAAAGCCGATAACTGCGATGCCACGCTCACAACAATCCGCCATTTCCTATCGCTAGTTCGCTTCAGCCATACGCTGTTCGCGTTGCCGTTTGCGCTGTTTGCTGCGGTGATGGCTTGGGTGGAAAGCGGGTTTCTCTGGCAAGAACTCCTTGGCATTATGCTCTGTATGGTGACTGCCCGCAGCGCAGCGATGGCGTTTAATCGATTGGCCGATCGTAAGATCGATGTGGGCAATCCCCGCACCGCAGGGCGGCATCTTCCTGCTGGCATCTTGAGCGTCGCCCAAGTCACAGCGCTGACCATCGCTTGCGGTTTCGCCTTCGTCGCCAGCACGCTGCTGTTCCTGCCCAACCGCCTACCGCTCTACCTCAGCCTGCCGGTGCTCGCCTTCCTCGGCGGCTACAGCTACACCAAACGATTCACGCCGCTAGCTCACTTTTGGCTGGGGGCCGCCCTCGCACTGTCGCCCATCGCAGCCTGGATCGCAATCCGCGGCGAGGTCGTGCTTCAGCACACCGGGGATCTACTCCCGGCACTAGTGCTCAGCGGAGCCGTACTAGCCTGGGTCTCAGGTTTCGACATGATCTACGCCTGCCAGGATCTTCAGTTCGACCGAGAAGCTGGCCTGAAGAGCATTCCGGCGCGTTTTGGTATCGCAGGTGCGTTGCGATTGGCTGCTTTTTGCCATGCTGTCGCTGTTCTGCTGTTCGCGCTGCTGCCGCTCGCCTACCCGCCGCTGGGGCCCATTTATTGGGCGGCAGTCGCGATCGTGGCTGCTCTGTTGGCCTACGAGCATGCCCTGGTACGGCCCGACGACCTCGATCGGGTTAATGTCGCCTTTTTCAACGTCAACGCGGTGATCAGCCTGGGGCTGTTTGCGATGGGGACCCTAGACCTTTGGCTCGGCGGCGGGTGATAATGGACAAGTGTAGCGATTTTGCTCCGGCAATCTGTCAGATCGTGGCTGTTTTTACTTTTTTTACGCAAACTGAAATTTTATGCTCCGTACTTCTAGCCCCATTCTCAAACCGATTCGCGAAAAAGTCGAAGCCGGCGAGCGGCTATCGTTTGATGACGGCGTGTTGCTTTATTCCGACGAAGTGCCGCTGCCGGAGCTGGGCGAGTTGGCCAACTTGGTACGCGAGCGAAAAAACGGCAACTTCGCTTACTACAATATCAATACGCATCTCAATCCGACGAACATCTGTGTTTATCGCTGCACGTTCTGCGCTTTTCGTGCTGATCTCCGCGAGGAGAAGGGCTATTGGATGTCCGACGAGCAGGTTCTTGCTCGTGGTCAGGAAGCAGTCAACGCCGGCTCGACCGAGATGCACATCGTCGGCGGGCTACATCATCAAGCCAAGTACGATGATTACCGTCGCGTGTTGAGTTTGCTTCACGAGGCTTACCCATCGTTGCATCTCAAAGCGTGGACGCCGGTCGAAATCGATTGGTTTTGCCGCCTGACCAACAAGCCGATTCGCTGGGTGCTGGAAGACATGATCGATGCCGGACTGGGGAGCCTGCCCGGCGGCGGAGCCGAGATTTTTCATCCTGAGGTGCGTAATAAAATTTGCGAACACAAAGCCGACTCGAGCCGCTGGTTTGATACCCATCGCACGGCACACGAACTTGGCTTGCGCACCAACTGCACGATGCTGTACGGACATATCGAGCAGGCTTATCATCGGATCGACCATCTCATCCGTTTGCGAGAGTTGCAGGACTCCGTGCTGCAGGAAGGATGGGGCGGGCTGCAGACATTTATCCCCTTGGCGTTTCATCCCGAGAACACGGGGCTAAGCCACATTACCAAGGCGACCGGCCCGATGGATTTGCGCACCATGGCCATTAGCCGACTGATGCTCGACAACGTACCGCACATGAAAGCCTATTGGATAATGCTCGGGATCGGCACAGCCCAGGTGGCGCTTGCTTATGGCGCCGATGATCTTGATGGCACCGTGCGGCACGAGCTGATTTATCACGACGCCGGGGCCGAGACCCCGGAGATCCTGAGCGTTGAGGCGATCCGCAGTCTCATTGAAGAAGCGGGGCGTGAGCCGGTCGAGCGCGACACACTCTACCATCGGGTTGAGCGGAAAGGGACTGCGTGGCAGGCGGGCGAAGCGATCGCAACAAATTAGGCGAGCCGTCGGCGTAAGCCGCCGGATTAACAAGACGACAAGACGACGAGACGACGACAAGGCCAAATAGTCCGCAACAAGTTAATCCGCAGGCTGACGCCCACCGCTCGCCTTGAAAATGACCAAGCCTCAATAACCAATGCTCACTCCACTCGAACTGCGGCTGCCCGAGCTCGGTGAATTTATTACGGATTGATCAGAAGCCGTGAACGGCTACAGTCCGATGAACCCAAAAAAAGAGGGCCAGCCGCAATGGCTGGCCCCCCGTTGAGATTTTCTTGTTAATAACCGACCCACTGTCGGTCATCAGCTTCGGCCTTAGGCGGCACGGCGACGTCGGCCCGCAACAATACCGATCAAGCCGATGCTTGCCAACAACAGGCTGGCTGGCTCAGGAATTACCGTAATCGTTGTTCCGGCGGTGTCCGAACCCAGGCTGTTAGTTACTCTTACGCTCACTGGGAACGCAACACCAAAGGCACCGAACTCGGCGAAGGCGTCAGCTATTGGAAGCTTGCCATCCGCAGGACCGGCCACAAAGCCACTGCCCAAGTCCCACTCGAACGAAAGCGGGCCATCGCCTGTCGAAGGACTCGCATCGAGCGTAGCACTAAAGTCCGAGCCCCCAACAGTACCAACCGTATACGGTGCACCTGAAAAAAGAGCCGTCGGGGCAACGCCGCCGGTGCTGCCAACTGCAAATGTACCTGATTGGGAATCTACCAAGTTTCCGTTGTCCGCGAAGTTGAACGTCCAATCGCCGCTACCGTTTGTTCCCGATGGAAAGACGGCCTGAGCGAAATCAACGGGCGCCGTGATGTCTGAGCCAAGCGGTCCACCTGCCAGAGCAAGTTTATTCGCGTCGTCAAACGTTCCTAAGATACTCCAGCCCATTGCCACTGTGTTGAGTCCTAACACATCGGTATCGTCTACTGTACCGGCGGCCGCGAACAGAGTTGTAGCTGGATTCGTTTCCGTGTTGGCAAACCCCGTGGTGGAAGTCAGCGTTAAGTCGATCGTGTCATATGTCACGCCATTAGGATCAACATTGAAAACAAACAGGTCAGCACCGCTAGTGGTTGTTCCCTGAGTGACAGTAACGATCGGTTGTGCTTGGGAAACACCTGCTAGGGCAATTAACGAAGCAAGTACAGTAACAGCAGTAGTAATATTTCGCATGTTGTAATCTCCAAAAAAGCAGTTTTTAGTTTGTGTGGCCTCAACTCATGTGGAAGCCAATTAATTTTGGACGGCAAATTTCCTGTCTGCCATTTGTGTTTGAACTTATAAACAACGATCCTTGGTGTTTATTAAAAGTGGAAAATCTAGATGATCGCAAAGCCGATCGTCCAAATTGTCCTGCCCGTCATCTCTGAAAAGAGTTGGTTTGACGAGCGCGTTAATAATCCATGAGACGAACCTCTGTTTTAAAAGTAGAACTTCAACAATATTTCACGCTATGTTTCCAAGGCTTACTTTCCTGAATCAGAAGAAAGTCCTGCTTCAGGATCGCTTGCCACAGCTCTTATGCCGTCGTGTTCGAATATGCCACTAACTTGTGGCAAAAATTGCGACGAGGTGGATGCAAACAGAACCCAAAAACGCCGAATATAACGACATAGGAGCGGAGGCATGCAATCGAAAGACGCTGCCATCAGTGAAAAAACGAAGACTCTACCCGAGGGGGAGCAGTTCGTTTTTTTAGATATTCACTGGATCATGCCAAAAAAGAGAACGAGTGGCGTACCCGTCAGGCACACCTTACACATGCATTCTACTAACGATTGCAGACCTTGCAAGAGAATTTATCTAGAATATTAAAAATTTTCCCGAATAGAGAAAAAACCTCTTAAAAACAGTGAAAATAATGTGGTAAAAGATTTATGCAGCTCAGCTTGGTAGGAATTGTGAGGTGGCCCAGACTTGACGGGCAACTCAAAACGCTAACCGCTGCCGTCTCGAATTATCAAGATGCCGAAGTAACGATTCGACATGCTACTTCACTGCATGTGTCGTACAAAGGGGCCCTATAACACAGGCCTTATTTCAGCACTACTGCGTTGTGATGGTCAAAGTTCATGGACACGTTCAGTAATTACTCACACATGAGTTGGCCGCTGCAAAGGCAAACTAAAAAAACCCCCATCCAAACTAATGCTGGATGGGGGCATTATTTACACAAAGTCTATTTCAAACACTAGCTCTTGCGACGTCGGCCAACAAAAGCTCCTAGCAATCCAAGGAAGCCAAGTGCCAAAGTACCAGGCTCGGGGATGGTGTTTCCAAAGTCGCCAGAGGTATTACCGACCAAATTGCCATTGTCTGCAAAGTTGAACTCGTAATGCCCGCTACCAACGCCGTTGCCAGCAAAGACAGCTTGAGCGAAGTCCACCGGTGCGAAGATGTCTGACCCAAGAGGCCCGCCTGCCGCAGCAAAAGTGTTAGCGTCGTCAAAGGTTCCAAGTATACTCCAGCCCAACGCTACTGTGTTGAGGCCCAATACGTCGGTGTCGTCAGAAAGACCAGCAGGGGCAAAAAGGACAACGCCTGGGGTATTTTCCGCTTGTACAAACCCACTCGCAGAGGTCAGAGTAATATCAATCGTGTCATACGTGGTTCCATTAGGATCGACATTAAAGACGAATACATCGTTGCCAGATCCTGTGAGGCCTGGATTCACTGTCACAATCGGAGCAGCCTGAGCAGCGGTACTGACCATTACTGCTACTGCCACTAACGATACAGTTGTTAGAATTCTTTTCATTAGATCTTCCTTTTACTTAAACGAGAACACTCAATAGTAACTAAAACAGGTTTGCCTCAACTCCAACACCTAGTCGTGACTACTTTCTGCGTCGAAGCCCGACAACACTTAAGCCAAAGATAGCTGCCAGGACAACCGAGCTAGGCTCAGGAACTGTACCAGCATTAAGAGCTGGTGGGCTTGTGCTGCTCCCAAAACTACCAGACAACGCACTGAAGTCGAGGAAGTCAACATCCGAATCATCATTAAAATTGCCGATATCCCAGATAGGCTCATTCGGGGCAACACCCGTGGCACCGAAGCCACCTGAGAGAGCACTGAAGTCCAAGAAGTTAACAGTTCCATCCCGATTTGCATCACCTGCTAAAATGCCGGTGCCCGCCGAATTCTCAAGACCCAGAGAGTCTAGCGAATCGCCACGCACGGTGGTCGTGGTAGCCAGCGGCGAAGCTGCGCTGTCCGGAGCCAAAGAGTCAAAAATATTACTGGCAGTTGAGGAACTACCGTTAGTGGTAAACGTCGGTCGAGTCGCAGTGGAAAACGTTCCAGAAGCAAGCAGAGCGGCGTTGTCCCACGCTGTATTGCGAAGTACGTCAACTCCGTTATCGCCAGGAGTACCAACACCCAAACCAACACTAGCTGTCGCACCAGCCGAAATGTCCTGGCCGTAGATCAGGTCAGTAACTGTGGCGCTAATGGCGAGATAGGCCGGACGCTCATTAGCTCCGCCTGAATCAATCGGATCAATCGCACCGATGCCAGCACCCAAAGTGATGTCATTGGGGGCAATGCCATTGTCAACGTCAGCAAGAATGGCATTAACTGCCGCAATACCCAGGCCTGAGTCGACCTTACCAACTAGTTGCCAGGTACCCCCCTCGGAGGGGTCAAACGGATCGTTGTAGCGAAGGTTCAGACTCACATCTACTGTTTCCGTCTGAGCCTGAACAGCCGTGAGGCCAGTTGCCACCAAAGCAACGGCGCAAAGACCAGTTAAGAAATTACGATACATAAACATTTCTCCAATCCCCGGTTCTATGTCATTAGGTCGAAAAAAAACTAAAACAAAAAAAGTTACTTTGCCTGTTGGGGCGGTTCCAGTCGATTTATTGGTTCTTCGTCTTACGGGTGCGCGAAGTTATCAGTAACAGAGCGAGACAGGTCATTGCCCTTCCGCGAATTACCCCGTCCATCATTAAACAGGACCCAGGTAGACGCGACCAAGTTGCGGTGCTTCCGCACAAATTTCTGCTGTCTCTCTTCTTTTTCGAAAAAAAGGCCTGCAAATCAGATAAGTCACCCGCTAAGCAGCCCACGATGGGCCACTTCTCTCCCCTTACTTTAACAAGGATTGCCGGCCTTGCAACTATTTTGAACGGATTGTTCAAAATATCTTTTGAAAAAATCCGGCTTGCCCAACCGTAAAAACCCTTTCTTCTTGCTGCTAAAGCACTTGCGACATCAGACCTCTGGTTCATTTCTTTTCGAATCGACAGAGAAAAAATCCCCGGTTGAGCTTCACATTCGCATCCCCGGCGTGGGCCCTACCCACAAAATGCTACTAATCGCCTGCAATTACCCCTCAAAAGCAAAATATCTGCGTATTTACCCGGATTTTGTGCCATTTCCTCTCTAGCGCAATAATCCTACTTAGCAAAACTGACGGCCTACCGCCATTCACTTAATAAACCCTCGTTTACCAAGGGATGCGGAGCATTTCTCTAAGCTCGCTTGCTAACATCTGCCCTAAGGTGCTGTGTGGCGTTTTGATCGTGGCTCGGCCCCTGAGGCCCGCAAACTGCCTCCGATTTTGCTGCTTTAGTTGCACCTGCACCAAATGATACGGCTGCAGAGCCAACGATTGAGCCGCCGAACCCTTAGGCTGCTCAGCTCGACGGGCCACTTCGAGCACCTTGCCTTCGAGAATCTGCGTCGGGGCTGAATCGAGCCTGATCCTGACCAGTTGGCCGGGGCTCACCTCGGCCACATCTTGCTGGTCAATCCTCAGCAGGGCTTCCATTTGCCCCGGCTCGGCGACCGAACACAACACGGTGCCCGACTCGACCCAACTGCCGAGATTACACCGATCCAACGGCGAGCCCGACCAGCGAGACAGGCGACTCCCCTCTTCTTCCGCATGTTCCACGTCTGCCGCACCGACAATCACACCAGAAGCCGGTGCCGTCACGGTCAGCTCCTCGCCCTGCGATCGTAACTGAGTCAGCCGCGACTCGGCATCTACCACCGCAGCCTCAGCCGTCGGCAGCAGTTGAGACGCCTCAACATCCCAAGCTCTCATCGACTCAAGCTGATGGTAGCGCGCTCGGCGCACTTCCAACTCGCCCTCTTGCCGGGCCAACGCCATCTCGAATTCCGGTTCTGCCAGCCTCGCTATCACATCCCCCCGATGTACCCGGTCGCCCGGAGTCACAGCAAAAAGCAGCTCGCCAGCCTTGGTCGCATAAACGGCCCGTCCCTGGGCAGCAACGAACACAATCGGCCCCGTAATCTTCTGCGAAATAGGCCAATAAAACACAAGCACCATCACGGCAGCAACGCCTGCGCCAAGCAAAAAAACACGCAGCCCTCGCAAATTCTGCCGCAACCTCGGATTCCGCAACATTTGCCAAAGCCCTGACGCTGGCTTAAACAACATGCCCAACAGAACGAACACTCCCAAGGTGTACACCAGATTGTCGAAGCGAAAAGGCGCAGCCCAGGCAAGCAGCATCGCAAAAATCCCCAGCAAAACCAGCGTCAAATAAACCCGCGTGGCCACGGCATAAATCATCAGCCCCCGACGCAGGCGCCTACTCAAGAGCGGATCCTGCACGCGCGGCTGGCCCAACAGCCAATGTTTTAATGCTGTGGGCAACAACCCTTGCGAACGGCCAGCCAAGTTGGGCACTTCAACCAAGTCTGACAGAATGTAGTAACCATCGTAGCGCAACAACGGATTGAGATTTACCAGCAACGTCCCGACCGAGCAAACGATCACCAAGCTCAAGCACCAAGTGTGCAGCAATCCCGGCTCGGTATACCACCAAGCGATTAGCGCAAGCGAGGCGATCACAAGTTCAGCCGCCATGCCAGCCGCCGAAACCGCCATCCGCTGCCATTTATTCGGCAACCGCCAGACATCGGTCACGTCGCAATAAAGACACGGAATAAAAGCCAGCAACAACACGCCCAACTCATGACATCTTCCGCCAAAATGGTGGCACGTAGTCGCGTGTGCCAGTTCGTGAATCACTTTTACCGCGACAACGGTCGCCAGCCACAGCAGCCAATACTTTGGCTGTGCCAGCTCGGCTAGGCTCGGCAGCCGGGCCATCACTTCGCTACTATGCCCCAGCAAAATCCAGCAGGCATGACACATCGCCAAGACCGCAAACAGCATCGCAGGCCAAGAGAACAGCCACCGCACCATGCCATACAGTCCGTCGACAACGCCCGTCGCGTCGATGCTGCCAATCCGAAACGACAAAAGCTGCAACAGACCCTGCATACGTTCGCTACGCCGACGCCGCTCGCTACGCTCCCACAGTTCCTGCCCTTGGGCCGGGGCATCGCCCAGCAACAGCCCCTGGCTGTAGAGGTTGTTCAACCCTTGCTGCAAAGCTTCGTGGGTAACTCGGCGAGGCGCAAACCGCTGCTCAAAATCACGACGCAACTGGCTGAGCGAGATCGCCTCGCGAATCGAATCAAACAAAAAATGTTCTTCGGCAGTCAGGTGAAACAACCCAAGCGTCAACGGATCTTTCAACACATACCCCGTCTGCCCAGAAAAAGAAACCGAGGTCACACGAATATCGCCACGCGCCCGCAAAGCAAGCGGCCGATCAACCGACGACAAATTGTGGTCCCGCACAATAGTCATGGCGTACGGCTCCCCCTTCCCCCTTTCCCCTTTCCCCTTTCGACAATCTCCATCACGCCCTGCTCACCAGAACGCAACAACCCCTCAGTATTAGGAATCTCGCCCCAAACCCGAACTTGCCGCGTAACGACGTCTAATTCAGGGCTCACAAACCGCAACACCCCAGCCACAGGCTCCTCTTGCGACTCGACCCGCAGCAGTACGCGGCTACCCACAAGACTCGCCGAAGCAATGTCGGCCGGCATAAAACCTTCGGCTCGCAATTTATCCGTTGCCACCAGTCGCATGACCGGAGCACCCACCTCAACCCACTCGCCCACTCGGCCACGTACCAAGACGACCCGGCCGGCAAAGGGTGCCTCGATTCGATGCAGTTTCAGCCGCAATTGGGCCGCTTCTAACAAGTTTTGTGTTAACTGCTGATCAAACCGCGCCAGAGCCAGCTCGTGCTCCGCCTGCTGTTGTTCCAAGGTAAGTTTCTCGACTTTCAAGCGTTCGACATCGAGCTGCGACTGCGAAATGCTTTTTGCAAACTCTTCGATCGATTCCTTAGATCGCCGCAACTCGGCACGCGCCACCTCGAGTGCTTTCACCGCATATTGAATATGCACCTGATTATTGGCTTTGGCCTCGGCCTGGGCATGCTCGATTTTTGCTTGCACGACTTCGAGCTTGGCTTCGCGATCATCGAGCGTAGCCAACAGTTGCCCTGACTCGACCCGCTGGCCTTCCACTACCGCCACCGCTCGCAGCAAGCCAGTTTGCTGTGCCGGAATTTCAGCCGCCTGGAGAGGACGCAAAACAACCGCCCCGACTTGCAAATTCGGCCCATCAGCCGCGTATCCCTCTGCCGCAAAGCAGCAGACGATAAATATGGTGAGCAGTCGATAGACGATTTTGATCGAGCAGAGAGCGAGCAGCAGCTCAGAATTTTCCAACTTGGCGTACGAGTTCCTGTGTTGCGCACTTTCATTCCTGTGTTGCGCACTTTCATAACCCGACGCGTAAGCGAGGGATGAGCCTGCTAACCGTGTCATCCCTCGCTTACGCGCCGGGTTACGAAGGTAAATTCTCGTCAGCCGCTCGCAAACAGACATCAAAACACCACCCACGAATAAACGGTTTCCCATACGTCGTGCAGCCACACATATCCCAACGGCCGACTGCCACAATCAAAGCGAACCTGGGCAGTCATCCCTGGCCGCGCCGTGGGCAGCTCTTTCTCGTCAACGGTGACTTCCACGCGAATTGCCGGGGCATCTCCTTCCAGACTGGTCGTATCCAGCACAGCCACGGCGGTCACCGACTCCAAATGCCCTGCATAAACGCCCTGATCATCGCCTGCCAGCCGAAAACGCACGGGCAACTTTCCTTCGGTTTGCTCCTCTGCAGCAAGCACATGACCAATGGCACGCTGACTCACCTCGGCCACCAGCCGCCACCCCGAACTGGGGTCAGCCACCGTAAAAAGGACCTGTCCCCGTTCTACGGGTCGCGAACGCAACAGCTTTTGCACGTCGAGCGTCAACACCGTACCCGCAATCGGACTCCGCAACGCGAGTGCCTCGCGACGCGCTGCCAGTATTTCTTGCTGCCGCATAAGACTAGCCAGTTTTTTCTCCAACTGTAGCCCGTCGGCCGAAAGCGGCAGTCGTTGCTCTGCGGTATCTTCCCGCACAATCCGTGCTGTACGCGCTACGGCAATCGCTTCCATCCGCCGACGCGCAATCTCGATTTCTCCCTGCACACGTTCTTCATCCAACGTCAATTCAGGATCAAGGATCACCGCAACCACGTCGCCCGCTTGCACTCGATCGCCATGGGCAACCCGAACCTCTGTCAAAGTCCCACTAGTTGTGGCAAAGATATCTCGCTCGACGACCGGCATTAGCGTAGCAGGCGCTTCAATTTCAAAATCGTAAGGCACATAAACCAACGCCCCCACGATACCAGCCACAACCGCCCCAGCAAAAATCAGCCACAATAGCCTCCACAGCCCATATCGATCTACACTGGCAAGTCGCGCCAATCGCTGAGACCAGCACACCACCGATCGCATCGGAAATCGATCAAACCGTGTGGCCAATCGCAGTGCAGGCTCGCACAAGGCCGCCAGCTCGATCACTCGTTGACACGAAAACTCTTGCGTGGCAGCGCTAAACTGCTCAGCTATCAGCACGGCTGAGAATAGCGTTCGCGGCTTCCGGCGCTTCGCAGCTCTTTCGGCATCGTCGGCAAATTCAAACGGCACGGCCACCAGGCGTCGGGCATGCGATTGGTCAACATGTTGTTCTACCAAAGCGGCCAATTCCGGCGGCAGTTCCCGGCCAATATCTTCCCCGTCGTCTGAAGCAGCTTCGGCATAGTCGATCGGCTCGCCCCACAGCGCCGTCTTCTTCGCCAGCATTTGCAGCCGTTTGCTTGTATCTCCCCGCATTTCAACTCGGTCGACACCACTGACCGCCAACAGCCGCCACGATCGGCCCCGACGTACCAACACGCTGAGTCGATCGCCCTTCACAAAGCGTCGACCTTCGTTGGCGATTTCAAATGCGGTCTTACGCAAATCGGTCGACTTGTGGACCCGCTTCAGCAAAGCCAGCGACTGATCGTGCAGGTCATGGTCGGCACGCAACGAACGCAGCTCGTGGTGTGCATGAAAATTGCCGGCGATCTCGCAAACCGTTGCCAAAAATTCTTGCCAACCTTGCTGTACCGCCGGGCTGCTACCAGTTCGCATGAACAGCTCAACAACCGCCCGCGGCCGGTCGTCGCAAACCGCTGCCACAACCAGCACCGAATCCGTAGGATTCTCGCCCGTAGCCGCCATCCCACTCCGCGGAGAAAAAACCCGAGCTTCTCCCGCAGCCGACTGCAAAATCGCGTTATGTGCCGCCACAGCGCTCGCATCTTTGCGATCTATCACGCTCGCAAGATTCGTCTGCTGCACCAACACCCAACGCCCACAAGCATCGGGCAACCAAACCGCACCGCCAACCGCAGCTAGCGATTCGACACAACCGTCCAACAGCCGGCGATAGAACGCCGCCGTTTCGACAGGCGTACGCGCCAACTCGTGAAGTTGGTCGACAAAGTCTTCCAGTTGCTGCCAATCCGAGTCGACAGCTTCATGTTTTTGGGCCGAGAATGTCACCTTTTCAGTATATCCAAGCGGCGCTCCTGCCTTCGTTATTGTGGACCCAAGCTAGCAAAAACGTGAGAACGAAACGCTGAAACTTTGGTTCAGGGCGACTTGGTAGTTTGCGCAAAGTTTGCCGCTCGTAACGAAATTTCTGGTATTGCCAGTTGTAACGAGTCGAAAACGATAGCGAGCCCCAAATGCCTAACGCGGGGCAGGGCCTCAAAATAAACGGAGGGCCACGCCCTCCGAAACCAAACCGTTCAACAACCCAAAAAACGTCAGTACCAGCGTTTAACCCCGCAATTTCACAAATGCAAACCCACTTCGCCACGCGAAATCTGCTGTTGCTATCGCTCTGCCTGACTCTGGCAGCGGCTGCCGGCTGCCGCTGGCGCCAAGGCAGCGACTTCAAAGCTAGCGTCAACGAAGACAGCTACCGTACGCTCGCGACTCAAATCGAGTACCCAGAAGTCCGCCAGTGCAGCACCTACGATGACGATTGGGCGAGCGTCGAGCCAATCACGCTCTCCACCACCGTCGACCCCGAATATTGGGACGTGCAGCTCGAAGAAGTGATTCAGCTCTCGCTGTCCCGCTCAAAAATTCTACGAAATCTCGGCGGCATCCTGCTGAACGCTCCTTCTTCAGTGAAAACCCACTGGGACCCAGCCATCCAAGAAACCGATCCCCGCTTTGGCATCGACGCCGCGCTGAGCGCCTTCGATGCACAATTTACGACCAGCATCTTCGGCGAAAAGAACGACCGAGCTCTCAACAACCAATTCTTCGGCGGCGGCACCCGACTGCTGCAACAAGATACCCTGGCACTCCAGTCGCAACTTACCAAGCGAGCCGTCACCGGTACCGAATTCACCTTCCGACACATTGTCGATTACGATTCGAACAACGCCCCCGGCAATAGGTTTCCTAGCGCATGGAATGTCAAACTAGAGACCGAATTCCGACATCCACTGCTCCAGGGCAGCGGCATGCAGTTCAATCGCATTGCTGGCCCAAGTAACACGCCCGGCATTTATGGAGGCGTGCTCATCGCTCGAGTCAACACCGACGTAGAACTCGCCGAATTCGAAATGGCCGTCCGCGATCATGTCAGCAATATCGAAAATGCCTATTGGGACCTCTACTATGCCTATCGCGATCTCGACGCCAAAGTCGCTGCACGCGATGCTACCCTCGACACCTGGCGGCGCGTTCACGCCTACTACCTAGCAGGACGACGCGGCGGCGAAGCCGAAAAAGAAGCACAAGCCCGCGAGCAGTTTTTCCGCTTTCAAGAAGAAGTACAAAACGCACTCAGCGGCCGGCGAATCGATGGCACACGCACCGGCAACGGCTCTGATGGGGGCACTTTTCGCGCCAACGGTGGCGTCCACGTCGCCGAACGTCAGCTCCGCCGCCTCATGGGACTACCACCTAGCGATGGAAGATTGCTCCGCCCTGCCGACGAGCCAATCTCTGCCTCGGTACGGTTCGATTGGCCGGAAATCACACAAGAGTCGGTACTCCGCCGGGCCGAGTTGCGACGACAACGATTCGAAACTCGCCGTAACGAACTCGAGTGGATCGCCAGCAAAAACCACCTACTCCCTCGCCTCGATGCAGTTGGCCGCTACCGTTGGCGCGGCTTTGGCGACGATCTTCTGAACTCAAGCGGAAACAATCCGCCCTTCGACAATGCCTATGAAAACCTCACCGGAGGTAACTTCCAAGAGTGGCAGTTAGGGTTCGAGCTCAATGTACCCCTTGGCTTCCGACGAGCCTATTCCGCTGCTCGCAATGCCGAGTTGCAACTGAGCCGCGCTCGAGCCATTCTGCGCGAACAAGAACACCAAGTGCTCCACGACTTAGCCGCCGCGGTCGGAGAAGTTGGCCGAGCCTATGTCGTGTCGCAAACGACTTTCAATCGCCTGGAAGCAGCTCGCAATCAAATGGAAGCTTCCTCGGCAGCCTTCGAAGCCGATAAGGTGCCACTCGATCTGCTGCTGGATTCCCAACGACGCCTCGCCGACGCCCAAAGTCGCCACTTCCGCTCCATGGCCGAGTACGCCGTCGCAATCAAAAACGTTCATTACGCCAAGGGCACCTTGCTCAACTACGATGGCGTCTTCCTCAGCGAAGGTGGTTGGCCCCGACTGGCCTACCGAGACGCAGCTCGTCGCGAAAATCTCCGCGGCAAACGCAGACCCCTAAACTACTCCTCGGCCCATGCACCACGCGTCAGCCGCGGCGAGTATCAGTAACACATAGACGAAGGATTTCCAATCGCAAAACCATTAGAAATCCAATCCCAAGTAAAAGGCGCGCAGTGGCTAAATACACCACCCCTACCCGGCGATTCAGCAGTCGTAGGCGACGGAGTCTCGGTCGCCTATAGCACCGCCACCGACAGCCCCATGGCCGCTGCAAAATTCGTCCGACAGACCGAGCACTACACCCAAGAATTACTCCCTCTGCCACAAGCTGCTGTCGAGCCTCAATAAATCCGCTGTTGAATCTCTGCGGAAAACCCTGGGTATGGGTAAATTTAATCGTCAAGTCGCTGCACGCGCTCGATAGCTAATTCACAAGTCATTTGAAACGGGCAATGCCGGAAGGCAGGCCAACACGCATAAAAAACCGTGCGAATGCTTGCGAAAAGTGCTCCAGAAACGGTGAGTTCAATCGCCATCGCTGCCCTAATGACGCCGCGTGATCACATAAGTAGTCGATTGGGAGGCTGACAATTTGTCCAAAATCGATAACAAGCGAATCTATGTTGTCCTCAGAAGCATCAGGCGAACCAATCATGTGGAGTGAATGAACTTGTCCGCGTCTCACGCTCTCCCAGTTCTTTGTAATCTTATAATGCGGATTCGACTCAGCAAACTCTTTCAGAGTATGAATTGGGCACAACGCAACAAACTCAACTTTCTTGTTCTGCAGATCGCAACTTTGCGTAACTACAATGAGGTTCTGTGAAACTACATCAATGTCTTGTTCCTCGGCTTCGCCTTCCTGCGGCGTGGGGTCAACGAATATTGGCAAACAGCAATCTAGTAGCAAATCGCCTTGTGCCAAAAGCTCGCCTTCAATACTTTCCCACCAAGAATCGCTCATTCCAGCTCGAATTCCTCAACGTCAATCACGCGCGGCTTCATAGGATACGATTTTTTAAACCGTACCTTGATCGTCCCCACTTTCTTGAAGGGAACGTGGGTGATCGCCTCCGATTCATCCGCCGGTTCTAACGAAAAGCTGGGGCGGTTCCGCCACTGAGTATAAGCCGAATCGAACTGCTCTACGAGGTCGCGAGAGCCGTTTCCCTCAAGTTCATAACAAGGACGTACTTCCTGAATCGAAGATTCAAAATGAGGTGGTAAATGTGCAACAGCCATTAGTTGAATAGCTCCCGGGTTCTGTCGGTAATGCATGCCTCAAAAATTTCGTTCTTGCGCGAGTGAAGAATCTCGAAATACTCCCAAATCGCATTGTCATCAACAAGCACCGTTTCCTCACTGAATATGTCGATGTCGAAGATAACCGAAATAACATCAGGTTTAGTGGGTGGAGCAATGGTTTGATTAAGGACGACCGCAGCCCCAATATCTTTCTGGGGGAGTCGGACCTGCATGAACAATCCGTCTATTTGTTGTGGTAAGTCGGACGAAATTTCAGGCGATGTGCGAAAATACTCTGTCAATTCGACCGACGATTCCGGGACATTGATTTGGTTGATATAACGAACCGCCATTCGTTCAACACTTAGCGGCTTGGTTGTTGACCGATATACATCCCAAAAAGAACGAGCAAGGTCTCGAAATGGCTCCCAACTTTCATACGGAGCAAGCCGACTAAATGTAAATCCTTGTAATTGCCGCTGACAGACTAACTTGCCATCAGATGAGATCGAACGGTAACCGGTCTGATTTTGCTGTGCGGAGGCAGACGCTGAAACTCCAGGCTGTATTTGCACCATGCCTGCCACCTCGATTGTCGGTTCGATATTCGGGTATTCGACTTTTGTATCTTCGCAAAGCTGCTTGAGCGTGTCCAACTCTAAATCTGGACACGGCACCACACGGAGGTCGATGATTGCCTCAGTAATCGGTGCATTTGCGTAGATCTTCCGTTCAGTCATCACTAGTAGTATACAACAGACCTGAATTCTCTGCCACGCGGGTCTCTCTGGGTTAACCGGGGCCTCAGTCGTTCAGCAGCTAATCACCAACAGGTTCCACATCACCAACCAAAAGCTGCTCAACCAAATAAACAGCCAACTCTTTCGCTGTCGGGCAACTCCATATCACCATCGGCGGCAGCCGCAGACCCAACACTTCGTCCATGTCCTGGCTAATCTCTACCGCCGTCAGCGAGTCGATCCCCAACTCCGCAAACGGTGTATTCGGCTCCATCGCTCCCTGCTCGAGACTAGCCCGCTCTGACAACCAAACGATCAGCCACTTCTCCACATCAAGCGTCAAACGCGATTGATCGGCTTGCTTAAGATTCTCTAGAAAACTTGGCTTCGTCGCCGCGGCTGGTTTCTCGCACGAACCTTCCTTCGCATCACCCTCCACAGGCTTCTGCCACTCGGCCACTACCGACAATTCGCCCGCCAAGTATTGCTCGCAACAACGACTACGCTGCACTTTGCCGCTCGAAGTGATCGGCAAACTCACAGGCCGAATCAACACGATCGCCTGCGGATCGAGCTCATGCTCCTCAACGATGCTCGTCCGAATGGCCCGCAGCACCCCGTCCATGTCGGCCTTGCGATGTTCACGACGTATCTGGTGGACAACCACTAGTTGCTCTTCCCGATCGCCCTCGACCGAAAAAGCCGCGCCACTATCCACTGCCTCGTGGGCCCCCTGGGCAGTTCGTTCGATATCCTGCGGATAATGGTTGCGGCCACGAATGATGATGACATCCTTCAAGCGGCCCGTGACAAACAAATCTCCATCCAAAAAGAATCCCAAATCGCCTGAGCGCAGAAACCCTCCCTCTTCCTGCCCGCTAAGAGCAGCGTCAAATGTCTCTCGATTCAGACTTTCCCGGTTCCAGTAGCCTCGCGCTACTGAATCGCCGCGAATCCAAATCTCGCCCACTTTCCCTTCGCTGCACTGGATACTTGACTGCGGATCAACGATCGCTACCGCATTGCCATTGCGCGGCGAGCCACAGCTCACCAGCAAAACTGCGCTAGCATGAGAACTTTCGACGCAAGCCGCTTGATGTTTGCCCAGTTGCCGTCGGTCGACCACAACAACACGCGGTTCGGCAGGCCCTTTGCCACCCGTTGCCAGTAACGTCACCTCTGCCAAGCCATAGCAAGGATAAAACGCGCCGCGGTCAAATCCCGCGTCGGCAAACGCCTCGGCAAACCCCTCCAACGTACCCGGATGAATCGGCTCCGCTCCGCAAAAAGCCAGACGCCAATTCTCCAAATTCAGTTCTTTGCGATCCGCAGCCGTCGTTTTCTCCACCGCATAATCGTACCCAAAGTTAGGCGCTCCGCTGATCGACGCCCCCGTCTCAGACAACAGCTTGAGCCAACTCATCGGGGAACGCAAAAAAGTCGTCGGCGCCAATAGATGACACGTTCCACCCGCAAACAGAGGACAGAGAATACCGCCAATCAATCCCATGTCGTGATAGGCAGGCAACCAAAAAACACCCTGCACCTGTTGTTCACTCTGTGTATCGATTGCAAAACCTTCGCAAATTGCTGCTAGGTTATGCAACAAGTTGCCATGCGAGATCATCACGCCCCGCGGCTCCGAAGTAGAACCCGAGGTGTACTGCAAAAATGCAAGGTCGTCTCGCCCACGATCTGCCGGCTTAAATGCGGCATCCGCTGCTGTCGCAATCGTATCGGTTGCTTCCC
>Ga0114931_10003026_pt1 | contig 21368 bp, 24 predicted proteins | sample 2SBtaG_FD_89579 | JGI IMG/M metagenome (GOLD analysis project Ga0114931, IMG submission 89579) | Deep subsurface microbial communities from Kolumbo volcano to uncover new lineages of life (NeLLi) - 2SBTROV14_V59a metaG | ecosystem: Environmental > Aquatic > Marine > Volcanic | place: Kolumbo...
AAGGACGTCGTGAACACCATGCCACGCTCCGCCTCGAAGAGACCACGAGCCCTCTTCTGGAGGATCTCCTCGAAGGTTTGGAAGGGCAGGCTGCCGGCCACGGAGCCGCCGAGTCGTCGGGCGAGATCGAGGAGTACGTCGCCGGTATGGCGGCCCGCCTCCGCCGGTGTGACGAGGGGTTGCGACAGCGCCCATGCCGGATACGGGTAGGAGGGGGGTGACGGCGCGTCCTGCCACCGTTCCCAGGGAAGCAGGTCGGGGATGACAAGGTCGGCGCCTCGCGTGGTCTCATCCATGAATGGAGAGAAGCTGACCACGTGCGGGATCTTCTCCAGCGCTTCCAGCCAGAGGTCCGATCGTGGGGAACCGACCAGCGGGTTTGCGCCATGGATGAGCAGGATCTCAGGCGCGGGCCCACCGCTCGTGACCGCTTCCGCGAACCGCATGGCGGCGTCTCCGCGACCGAGGGGCGGAGCTTCAGCGATGATCGGCGGAGACCGGAGACCCGTGCGGGCCACAGCGTCGAGGCGCGTGGCGGGCAGGGGGGCGAGCGGCGGGTCCTCACCGATCAGAACCCCTCCGGGACGGTTGACGCTGCCCAGGATGACGTTCAGGCTGTGCACCGCCATGGCCGCGGGCAGGCCGTCGGGCGCCATGGTCACGTCCGAGCCGACGACGGCCACGGGACGCTCACTGGAGGCGAGTGAGCGGGCAAGGTCGGTAATCCGTTCCACCGACACCCCGGTGACCGCCGAGACCTCTTCGGTCCGGTAGCGCTGCAGCACGAGCGACCGATAGCCGGGCCTTCTCCGGCCGCGAGCGTCCCTGAAGTCCTCGAATCCGGAGACGTGCGCGCGCACGAACGCTTCGTCGAACAACCGGTCCCGCAGGATCACGTACGCCAGGCCGAGCGCGAGGACGGCGTGCGTCCCCGGCTTGACGCCGACCCAGTCGTCCGCGAAGGCCGCCGTGCGCGAGAAGCGATGATCGACCTGTACGAAAGTCCGCGCGGCGCTGCCGTTAAGTCCCGGCCGTGCGAACGCCGCATAGGCCTGGACCGGCGACCACCACGACTCGAAGAGCGGTGCCCCGAAGGAGATCACCATGTCCGACCCGGCCAGATCGTAGCTCGGGGCGCGGGCGATGCCGTGCATCGCCCGCATGACCGCGTCCGTACCGTCGGCGTACGCGTCGGACACGTAGTTCGGGGATCCGAACGCTCGCAGGAAATGCCGCCACAGGTCGTCCATCGTGCCGGCTGCATATCCGGCCAGCACCGCGAGCCCTTCGGGCTTGCCCTCCTGCCGGATGCCTTGCAGGAGCTCCGCCAGCCGGGTCAGAGCGTCATCGTGAGACAGCGGACGCCACGACCCCGCTCCGCGCGCACCGCTGCGGACGAGCGGTGAGCCGATCCGCTCCGGGTGGTAGAGCATCTGGACACCGGCAACGCCGCGCGGGCAGATGCCTCCCCGGCTCATCGGGTGCAGAGGGTTTCCCGTGATGCGCACGAGGCGGCCGTCCACGACCCGCCCGGTGATGCCGCACCGTGACGGGCAGAGGAGGCAGGCCGACCGGATCCGCTCCTCGATGCCCGGTGACCACCCCAAGTCCGGGGGTCGCTCGAGCGACCAGAAGACCTGTTCGAGGGGCAGGAGCGCCATCGCGCCGGCCGCCGTGCCCATCGTCCAGAGGAACTCGCGTCGATTCGGGCTCATGGAACGGGTCTCCTGGTCTACCGGTGACATGCCGTGCAGTCGGTCGTGACCTGGCGCTTCTCGTGACAGTTGAGGCAGAATTTCATCTTGATCTTGATGAGCGGACGCTCCGGCGGGGTCTCGGTGTCGGCGATTCCATCATGACAGTTCTTGCACTCCAGCTTCGCGATGCCCACGTGCCGCCGATGCGTGTAGAACACGTAGTCCGGAAGCCGGAACAGCTTGTTGAAGCGCAGGGGCTCGCCCTTGTTCAACATATCCGTGAGCTTGGCGGCTTCCGCGCTCTTGCCCAGCGGGGCGGCGTGGCACATCCGGCACGTCTGGGCGTCGGGCAGGCCGGAGTGCGCGCTCGTGTTGTAGTACTTGTGGCAGAAGTCACACCCGAGCTGGAGGTCCTTGGTGTGCTTCCTGTGGTTGAACGCGATGGGCTGCGAGACGGGCGGTGCACGCCGGGCGACGAGCGGGATCGTGAGGCTTGCGAGCACTGCGAGCGCCAGGACCGCAGCCATGCCCGCCATGGGGAGGCGGCCATGCCGATCACGCAGCAGGGTGGTCATGCCTGCGGCGGCCGATCGATCAGAAACGCGCACGGTTGCGAGTCTCCGCGCAGAAGGATGCCTCGGAAGGAGGCGGGACTGCTGACCGGGAACCGCGCAAGTCCCATACCACCGGCGCGTGTCTCGTAAGCTGTTGTCGCTTGACGAGTTACATCGTCATAGTCAGAACGGTCCCCTATACGGATAGGGGTAAATGCCCCGATGCAGGGTCATCCGGCCTCTGAAAGTGGGTGATTTCGCCTGGTGTGGCGGCCGGCAGGCGGCGCGCGCTACCTCGGATCGACCCGGGCGTACTCCGTGGCGTGTCCCTGGGCGTCGAAGGTCATCACCGAATACGGCTCGGCGCCCGGTCCTTCCATACCCGGAGATCCCACGATCATGCCGGGAACGCTGATGCCCACGACGTCGGGGCGCTCGGCGAGGAACCTCCTGAGCACATTGGCCGGTACGTGCCCCTCGACCACGTAACCACCCACGAGCGCCGTGTGGCACGACATCATGTCTTCCGGCACACCAAGTTCCTGCTTGACCGATCCCAGATCGTCGGTGTTCCTCGCATCCACCCGGAACCCTGCGGCCCGCATATGCTCGACCCAGCCCTCGCAGCACCCGCACGCCGGGCTCTTATAGACGAGGATGGTGGGGAGGTCGGCGGGGGCGTCTCCCGCGCTGACCGCGACCGGGGAAGCCGCGGAAGCCCCCGGGGCGGGGCTCGCCGGCCGCGAGGCGGAGGCCGATTCCGCCGCCGTGTTTCCGGCGTTCGATCCATCGGGCGCTCCATTACCGCATGCCGCCAATGCCGCGACGGCGGTCAGAGCGAGAAAAGCCGTGCGCGCGTGAACGGTCATGGGATGTCCTTTCGGGGTTCGAGGCGTGGCCGCGTGGTGTCGTTGCTCAAGCATATCCCCATATTGAGGGTGGGGGAAAGCGGCAACGCATGAAGATTTCTTCATCCGGCGTCACGGGTGCGTCACCGACCTGCGGGCCAGAGGAGCTACCATATCCGATCCAGCCCGTAATCCTTCCAGGGTCGCACGGCGCGCTGGCGGCGCGGTGCCGCCGGAGGCTCGTCTCTGCATCGGAGCCTTTCCTGTCGAGCTCCTGTGGGAGCTCGCCCAGTCGCCCCTGTATGCCGACACCTATGTGGAGTCGCTCGGCACCGTGCTGTGGTACCGCATCCACTGCGCCGCTGGCGACGTATTGATTCTGCTCGCCGCGTGGCTTGCGGCCGCCGGTGTGGCGCGAAGCCGACAGTGGTATCGTCATCCCGGGGTGCGGGAGTGGTTCGCCTTCGTGCTGCTCGGGCTGGCCTACACGTCGTTCTCAGAGTGGCGGGCGCTGAGCGTCACCCATGCCTGGACCTACTCCACGCACATGCCGACCATCGCGGGTATCGGGCTGGCGCCCCTCGTTCAGTGGGTCGTCCTGCCGCCCTGGATGCCCATGATCGTGCGGTGGAGAGAGCGAGTCGCGGTCAGCCGCCCGCCCTTCGCTCCAGATACTCGGTGATCCGGTTCGCTTCGTCATCGGAGATCGGCGCTACGCCCATCTTCTCCATGTTCTGGCGCATGCGGGCGACCACCGCCGGCCATTCCGCTGCGGTGTGCTGGCGCGGATCGGGCAGCGCGTGGCAACGTGCGCAGCTCCGCGCGAAGAGGGCGGCGGCCGGGTCGGAGGCGGTGTCGGGTGCAGATATCGGCGCCGCCCGAAGAGCGTGTTGCTGGAGATAGGAGAGGATCGTGGCCAGCTCGCTCCGGGTAGGGGCGGCGGCGCCGCTCATGCCCATCGGCATCCATCCCCTTCCCCGCCCACCCATCATGCCACGTCCACCCATCATCCTTCCCATGCGTCCCGAGTGCTCCATCCTCATCGCCATGCGACGTACCGTCACGGGCCATTCGTCAGCGCTATGCCTTGCGGGAGAAGGAACGCCGTGGCACTGGGAACAGTACTTCAGCACGAGCCGCGCCCCCTCGGAGTCCGAGTCAGGGAGGTCGGTTGCGGGGACGCCCGCCGGTAGCTGGAGCGCATCGCTCCACTGCCGGCTGAAGTCGATGTCGGACCCACAGGCGGCCAGCAGCAGGATGGCGGCTACCGCCGTACCCGTGCGCGCCAGGCTAGACGACCGCATCCACCGCGCGGACCAGCTTTTCCCGCACCTGGACGGCGATCGGCTCGAGCGCCGGGTTGTCCACCGCCTGCATCGAAGCGATCGGATTGACAGCGGAGATCTCGGTCTCGTTCGCGCCTCGCTCCTGAACGATGACGTTGCACGGCAACATCGTACCGATCTTGTCCTCTGCCTGCAGCGCCTGATAGGCGAACGGCGGGTTGCAGGCGCCCAGGATGCGGTAAGAAGCCACGTCGACGTCGAGCTTCTTCTTCAAGGTGGCCTTGACGTCGATGTCACTCAGGATGCCGAATCCTTCGGCCTTGAGCGTTTCGGTAACGCGCTCGATGGCCTCGTCGAACGGCAGGTGCACGACTTTGGAGTGGTAGTAACTCATCGGTGCCGACCTTTCGTGTGGTGGAGGAACTCGGAGAACTCGACCGGTGGAGGCACCCGCGCCGGAATCGAAATCGGCCCCGCGCTCTGCAAGCGCCGACCGTTAAAGATGGCCGCGAGGCGCGGCGCCGGGAAGCACATTCGCATGAAGATTCCTTCACGTGGTCTTCATGATAGGTTCACGGGAGGCGGGTTATCGACGAGTGGCGGGCCGTACAGCGTTCCCGGCGCCGCGGTCGTCGGGCACGGGCACGTGGCGGCCGGTTCGGCGGTCGCCTCGTGTCCGCCGGTGGGGCAGAGGTCGCCGGACGGGCATTTTCCGGAAGGGAGCAACACATATGAGGATCCTCGTCGTCGAGGATGACAGGAAGGTGGCCAGCTTCCTGGAGAAAGGCCTCCGGGAGGAAGGGTACGCGGTGGACGTAGCGTACGACGGCGTGGACGGCGCCGCGAAGGCACACGTCTATGATTACGACCTCCTTCTGCTGGACGTCATGCTTCCCGGGAAGTCGGGAATCGAGATCGTGCGCGAGGTACGCAGCCGCGAGCGGACGGTTCCGGTGCTCCTCCTGACCGCGCGCGATGCGGAAGAGGATGTTGTCATGGGCCTGGACGCCGGAGGGGACGACTACCTGACAAAGCCCTTCGGCTTCGACGAGCTTCTGGCTCGCATCCGTGCGCTCCTGCGGCGGGGGGGCGCCGGTCGCCCGGACCGCCTGGTTTACCACGACCTCGAGCTGGACCGCGTGCGACATGAGGCCACGCACGCAGGTCGGCGGCTCGATCTGACCCCGAAGGAGTTCCAGCTACTGGAGTACTTCATGCTCCGGCCGGAAGAAGTGGTGCGTAGAACGGAGCTGTTGGAAAAGGTGTGGGATCTGCACTTCGATCCGATGAGCAACGTGGTCGACGTGCACGTCGGAAACCTGCGTCGTAAGCTACGAGGACACTCCGGAGCGGAGGTGATCCACACGGTGCGGGGCGTCGGCTACATCCTCCGCCACGCTGCCGCCGAGTGATTCGCTCCTTCCGCCTCCGGCTGGCGGTCCGTTTCACCGTCACGATGGCGGCGGCTATCGGTGCGGTGTCCGTGGTGTCACTGCTGACGCTGCGCTCCGTGCTCGATCGGGAGCTCAACGCGAGCATCCTCAGCGTAGCGTCGATCCAGGCCGCGTCGGTCACCGACTCGCCGGACGGCGCGATGCACTTCCACGAGTGGGAGCTGACGCCCGACGAGGCGGCGTCGGTCCGGGACCTCATCCGCTACTCGCAGGTCTGGCGCGCCGACGGCACGAGCTTGCTACGCAGCCGGTTCATGACCACGGATCTGCCGCTGGATTCCGCGCTGTTGGCACGTGCCGCTGCCGGTGCGCTGAAATGGGAGGATGGCGTCTTCCAGGGGGTGCCGATCCGGATGCTCTACTATCCTCTGGAGCGGCTCGGCCCCGCCCACCGCCAGCACGTGCTGCAGGTGGCCGCGCCGAAGGTGGCGCGCGATCAGATGGTCGAGCGCCTGGCGATGTTCCTTCTGGCGATCAGCATCCTGGTCGTGACGGGCAGCTTCTTCGGGAGCTGGTGGCTGGCCGACTCGGCGGTGCGGCCGGTCAGGGAGATCATGGACCAAGCGGAGCTGCTGAGCGCCGGCTCCCTCGATCGTGGGATCACCGCGTGGTCGGACACGCAGGAGTACCAGAGGCTCGTCCAGGTGCTCAACACGATGCTCGCGCGCCTGCGTGATGCGTTCGAGGCCCAGAGGCGGTTCACGGCGGACGCGAGCCATGAGTTGCGCTCTCCACTCACCGTGATGTGGGGAGAGCTGGAGCTGGCGCTCCGGCGCGACCGCTCGGCGGAGGAGTACCGGCAGATCCTGGAGAGCACCCTCGAGGAGGTCCAGAGGCTCTCGCGCATCGCCGAGGACCTTCTGACGCTGGCTCGCTCGGATGCCCACGGCCTTACGCCGCGGCCCGTGCCCACGGACCTCGAGCCGATTCTGCACCGGACGGTCGAGCGCCTGAAACGGAAGGCACGCGACAGGAACATCGACTTGACCCTGGTCGTCGAAGGCGACGCGCACGGGCTGCTCGATCCCGACTTCGTGGGTCAGGTCGCGTGGAACCTTACCGACAACGCGCTGAAGTTCACGCCGCCCGGCGGACACGTTGCGGTGCGCGGGCGTGGCGGTGCGCACGAGTTGGCCATCGAAGTCGAGGACTCGGGTCCCGGCCTGGACCCGGAGAATCCGGGAGAGGTGTTTCAACGCTTCTACCGGCGCGACGCGGCGCGTACCCACGGGGCGAACACGTCAGGGACCGGACTCGGGTTGGCCATCGTCAAGGCGATCGTGGACGCCCACGGAGGCAGCGTCCGGGCGGAAAACCGCGCGGAGGGCGGGGCGCGGTTCGTCGCCGTCTTCCCCAGGGAAGGCGCCGGCGCCGCCCGGGCGGCTGCGCCGCGTACCGGTGGTAGACGCCCGGCACGTGGTGCGCGCACGACGCTCCCGTAGCTGGTTGTCGTCCGTCGTCCACGAGCTGAAGGAAGCATGCTGTTCCGATTCGGAAGTTCGCTGTTCCCACTCAGAGGAGGAAGAATGTTGCGTCCTGCCCCCGTACTCGTGACGGTGCTCGGTGTCCTGGCCCTCGGTGGCTCGAGGCTCGCGGCCCAGAGCTCAGACCCGGAAGTCCGGAAGGTGCGCGGCGTGGTCGAGGCGCTGGCCCGGAAGGTTCAGGAAGGCGACCTGGATGCGCTCGATACCCTCTACGCCGAGGGACGTGGCGTCCACATCATCGAGGGTTCGGGTGTCAACCACGGCTGGGCCGACTACCGGCAGCACCACCTGGAGCCCGAGTTGGCGCAATTCAAGAACTTCGCGTACCGGTACTTCGGGGTGGAGCCCGTGGTCCGGGGTAACGTATCCTGGGCCTCGTTCCGATACGAGCTATCGACGGACACGCCGAGCGGACATGTGGAAGTGGAGGGGCGTGGAACCGCCGTGCTGGAGAGAAGGAGCGGGCAGTGGAGGGTGGTGCACCTCCATACCTCCGGGCGTCGTAAGAGCTGACCGGCGGCCGGGGCGGCTCGACGTATCCGGCGTCGCACCGTGCCCGGCGACCCTCCTGACATGAAGCGTTCTTCATCCCTCCCTCATGAAGGCTTCACGGTTGGCCGATCAGCTTCCGGGCGTTCGATGAGCTCGGTTCTTCATCACGGACGCCGGAATGTCCAGATCCAAGATAGTGTTCGCGGTGCTGCTGGCCGGGGCGCTGGTCCCCGCAGCCCGTGTGGCGGGCCAGCAGCTTGACCGGGAGGCGCGCGTCTCGCCCCGGAGCGCGGTGGCCGGCCCGGCCTCGGCGGCGGCTCACGGGAGGAAAGAAGGCGGCCTGAAGCTGTCGGACGTCCTGGAGGCGCTCGAGCAGCGGAATCCCCGGCTACGTGCCGTGCGCTCCGTGGCCGCGGCCGCCGCGGCCCGCCAGCCCGAAGCCTCGACGCTCCCGGACCCCCTCTTCCAGTTCGGCGCGATGAACGTGGGCTTGCCCGACCTGAACGCGGACATGGCCATGACCATGGCGCCCTCCGTGCAGGTCATGCAGATGGTGCCGTTTCCCGGTAAGCTCTCGCTCAAGGGCGACATCGCCGAGTTGGGGACGGCGATGGCGGGCGCCGGCGCGGAGGAGACGTGGTGGGCCGTACGCAGTCGCGCGTCCGACCTGTTCTACAAGCTGTACGCGCTGGATCGGCGGATCGAGGTGATGCGCTCCACGCTGGGCCTGCTCGTGGATTTCGGCACCGTCGCCAAGGCGATGTATTCGGCCGGCACCGGCCGGCAGGCGGACGTCTTGCGTGCCGATGTCGAGGTGGCGCGCATGGATGGAGAGATCAGGAAGATGCAGGCGCTGCGGATCGCGGCGGCCGCCCGTCTCAACGCGCTCCTGGCGCGTCCGGCCGAGACTTCCGTACCGACGCCCGTGCTGGGGGCGCTGCCACTCGAGGTTCCCGGCCGGGACGTGTTGACCGCCTGGGCCGAGGAGTCGCGGCCGGTGCTGGAACGGGGCCGGCTGGGCGTGGAGCAGGCCGAGGCCCGGGTCAAGCTGGCCAGAAAAGATATCTGGCCGAACCTCACGTTCGGTTTCCAGTACGGCCAGCGTGACCGCGGCGCGGGTACGGAGCGCATGGGCAGCGCCATCGTAGGCTTCACGCTGCCGATCCATGCCGGGCGGCGTCAGTATGCGGCCCGGGAAGAAGCGATCGCCTACCAGCGGGTGGCCGAAGCGGATCTCGGAGATCTGCGGGCCCGGGTCGGCGCACGGATCGACGAGCTGCTGGCCGAGCTGGGGCAGGCGAGGAGTCTCGTGCGGTTGTACCGGGACGAGGTGCTCCCGCAGGCCAGGGCGACCGTCGAGTCGGCCTTTTCGTCGTACCGCGTGGGCACCGTGGATTTCATGACGCTCGTCGACGCGGAGATGACCGTCAACCGCTACGAGGGGGAGCTCTATCAACTCCTCGCGGACTACGGGACGGCGATCGCGGCGCTGGAATCCGCGGTGGGTCGCCCCTTGCCTGAGAGTGAACGAACCCTCGCGGAGGAATCATGAGCGCGAAAGCACAGATAGGGATCTCCATCGGAGTCGTCGCCGTGGCGGGTATCATCGCCGCGGTGCAACTGCGGGGGAGCGATGAGCAGGCGGCCTCCGGAGGCATGAAGGGCCACAACCACGCGGCCATGGCGGCGGGCGGCGACGAACTCAAGCCGGTTCGGCTGACCCGGGAAAGTGCGCGGCTCATCGGCGTGACCTTCGCGACCGCTGAGCGCCGCACGCTGGCGCCGGAGGTCAAGACGCTCGGGATGGTGGCGTACGACGAGACACGGCTGGCGTCGCTCAACCCCAAGATCGACGGGTGGGTTGAACACCTTTACGTCGACTTCACCGGTGCACCTGTACGCGAGGGCGCCCCGATGCTCGACCTCTACAGCCCCAAGCTCGTGACGGCGCAGGAGGAGTTGATCCTGGCCCGGCGCCTGGCGGATGCAGCCTCGGAGGGCGGCAGGGTTTCCGCGAACGCGCAGGGGCTGCTCGATTCCGCCCGGCGGCGTCTCGCGTACTGGGACATTCCGGAGGACGAGATCCACGCGATCGAGGAGAGCGGCAAGGTGCGCAAGACGCTGACGCTTCGGGCTCCCGCCTCCGGCATCGTCGTCGAGAAGAATGTGGTGGAAGGAGACCGCATCATGCCCGGGATGACCGTGTTCCGCATCGCCGACCTCAGCACGGTGTGGCTCGAGGCGGAGGTCTTCGAGAAGGATCTTGCCCTGGTGCGGGAAGGGCAGCGCGCCACGGCCACCTTTGAGGCGTATCCCGGCAGGACGTTCGACGCGCGGGTGACGTACGTCTACCCCAGCGTATCGATGGAAACACGCACCGGGCGGATCCGCCTGGAGCTGCCGAACCCAGGTCTCGCGCTGCGGCCGGGCATGTACGCGGACATCCAGCTCGATGTGCCCGCGGGCCCGCCCCTCGTGGTGGTACCGCGCAGCGCCGTATTGTCGACCGGAGAGCGCTCGGTGGTCTTCGTCGAAGCGTCGGACGGCACGCTGTGCCCCGAGAGGTCACGACCGGCCGGGCGGTCGGCCGCGAGGTGGCGATCCTCTCGGGGGTCTCCGAGGGAGACCGGGTCGTGTCGTCGGCCGGCTTTCTCATCGACGCGGAGTCCAACCTGGGCTCGGCGATGGGTGAGGACATGGGGGAAGCTCCGGCCGGGAGCACCGCCGCAGGAGATGGGGCCGGTGCGGGTGGCGGTATGGACTCCATGGACATGAACTGAGGCGGGGGAGCCCATACCATGCTGACCCGGGCCATCGAGTGGTCGATCCGGAACAAGTTCCTGGTCCTCCTCTTCGCGCTGTTCATCGCCGGAGGGGGAATCCTGGCGATGCGCCAGATTCCCCTGGAGGCGCTCCCTGACCTGTCGGACGTGCAGGTCATCATCAAGACAGACTACGCAGGGCAGGCGCCGCAGATCGTCGAGGATCAGGTGACGTATCCGATCGCCTCGGAGATGCTGAAGGTGCCCGGGGCGGGGACGGTGCGGGGATACTCGTTTTTCGGTACGTCGTTCGTCTACATCATCTTCGAGGACGGCACCGACCTGTACTGGGCCAGAAGCCGTGTGCTGGAGTACCTGTCCGCAATCCGCGGCAAGCTGCCCCAGCAGGCGCAGGTCGCGCTCGGGCCCGACGCCACCGGCCTGGGGTGGATCTACGAGTACGTCATCGAAGACACCACGGGCACGCGCTCGCTCGCCGATCTGCGCTCGTATCAGGATTGGTATCTTCGCTACCAGCTCACGGCGGTTCCCGGCGTCAGCGAGGTTGCCTCCATCGGCGGGTACCAGCAGGTGTATGAGGTGACGGTAGACCCCGTGAAGCTACGGGGCTACGGGGTACCGATCACCAGGGTGATGGACGCGATCCGCTCCTCGAACGAGGACGTGGGCGCGATGGTCATGGAGCTCGCCGAGCGGGAGTACATGATCCGCGGGCTCGGGTACCTCAAGTCGCTGGAAGACATCGATGACGTGGTGGTAGCGGCGACCGAAGAGGGCACGCCCGTGCGCGTGAGCGATATCGGGGAGGTGCGCCTCGCTCCCGAGGTGCGCCGCGGCGTGGCGGATCTCAACGGGCGCGGCGACGCGGTCGGCGGCATCGTGGTCATGCGCTTCGGCGAGAACGCGCTGGCCACGATCGAGCGGGTCAAGACCAAGCTTGCCGAGATCCAGGACGGTCTTCCCGAGGGGATGATCATCCGCTCCGTGTACGACCGCTCGGACCTGATCCTGCACGCGATCAGCACGCTCAAGGAGAAGCTGCTCGAGGAATCGCTCGTGGTGGCGCTCGTGTGCGTGGTCTTCCTCTTCCACGTGCGCAGCGCGCTGGTCGCGATCCTGACGCTCCCGCTGGGCATCCTGATGGCGTTCATCACGATGCACTTCCTCGGCCTGAGCGCGGACATCATGAGCCTGGGTGGGATCGCGATCGCCATCGGAGCCATGATCGACGCGGCGATCGTGATGATCGAGAACATGCACAAGCATCTCGAACATGCCATCGACGAGAAACGCGCGCAGGGTGGCTTACCGGAGGACGACGGGGGGCGACTCCACACCTCGATGCTGACGGCTCAGGAGCGGTGGCGTGTGGTCGCGCGAGCCTCCAAGGAAGTGGGACCCGCGCTCTTCTTCTCGCTCCTCATCATCACGGTGTCCTTCCTGCCGGTGTTCTCGCTCGAGGCCCAGGAAGGAAGGCTGTTCAAGCCGCTTGCATGGACCAAGACGCTGTCGATGGCCTCGGCCGCGCTGCTGTCCGTGACGCTGGTGCCGGTGACGATGGGCCTGTTCGTCCGCGGGCGGATCCACCGTGAACATCGCAATCCGGTCTACCGGGCGCTCGTGGGGGTGTACCGGCCCGTGCTGGAGTTCGTTCTGCGATTCCGCTGGCCGGTCGTGGCCTCGGCGATCGCGGCGCTGATCCTCACCACGATTCCGTTCCGGAAGATCGGCTCGGAGTTCATGCCCCCGCTCAACGAGGGCACGATCCTGTTCATGCCGACCACGCTACCGGGCGTCAGCGTGGCCAAGGCCCGGGCGACTCTGCGGGTCCAGGACAGCATCCTCGCGACGTTTCCCGAGGTCGAGAGCGTGTTCGGGAAGGCCGGGCGCGCGGAGACCGCGACGGACCCCGCGCCGCTGGCGATGTTCGAGACGACGATCGTCCTGAAACCGCAGGACGAGTGGCGCCCCGGGGTGACGTTCGAGGGCCTGATGGACGAAATGGACCGAAAGGTCAAGCTGCCGGGTGTCACCAACTCGTGGACGATGCCCATCAAGGGGCGCATCGACATGCTGGCCACGGGCATCCGCACGCCGGTCGGCGTGAAGATCTTCGGGCCGGACCTCGAGGAGCTGGAACGTCTGGCCAGGGAGATCGAGCGGGCCGCGCTGATGGTGCCGGGCACCCGCTCCGCCTTCGGTGAGCGGGTGGTGTCCGGTTCCTACCTGGACATCGACATCGACCGAAACGCGGCGGATCGCTACGGGCTAAACGTACGGCAGATCCAGAGGGTCATCGCCTCGGCCATCGGAGGAATGAACATCACGCGGACCGTCGAGGGCCGAGAGCGCTACGGCGTCCGTGTGCGGTATCCCCAGGAACTCCGCGATCAGCCGGAGAAGCTGGCCGAGGTGCTGATTCCCGTGCCTGCGCGCAGGGGCGATGCCGCTGCGATGACGGGTGGATCCGGCCCCCTCGAGGGGATGCCGGGCAGCGGCGGACCGGACCTGCGCAACACGATGGGCAAGGCCCAGATCCCGCTCGGGCAGGTGGCGCGCATCAGGACGGTGCGCGGACCCATGACCATCAAGACCGAGGGTGCGTTTCCGACGGCGTGGGTCTTCATCGACGTCATGGACCGGGACATCGGCTCGTACGTGGCGGACGCGCAGAGGATGATCTCCGAGATGGTGCCGCTTCCGCCGGGGTACACGATCCAGTGGTCCGGACAGTACGAGTACATGCAGCGGGCCAAGGCCAAGCTGCAACTCGTGGTGCCGGCCACACTCGTGATCATCTTCCTGCTCCTCTACCTCAACTTTGGCAGGATCGGCGAGACGCTGATCGTCATGCTTTCGCTGCCCTTCGCATTGGTGGGCGGGGTGATCATCATGGCGTGGCTTGGCTTCAATTGGTCGGTGGCCACGGGCGTGGGCTTCATCGCCCTGGCCGGCGTGGCGGCCGAGACCGGTGTCATCATGCTGCTGTACCTGAACCACGCGTGGGACGAGCGACGAAGGCACGGGAAGGCCACGCCCGAGGCGCTCCACGATGCGGTGGTGCAGGGCGCCGCGCTGCGGGTGCGTCCCCTCGTCATGACCGTGACGGCCATCATCGGGGGTCTGCTGCCGATCTTCTGGGGCAATGGTGCGGGCGCCACCGTGATGCGCCGCATAGCGGCGCCCATGGTCGGGGGCATGGTGTCCGCCACCGTCCTTACCCTGCTCGTGATCCCGGCGATTTACTCTCTGTGGCAGGAGATCGTGCTCAGCAGGGCCGCCGCGCGGGCGGCGGCCCTCTCGGGCGGGCCCGCCGACGCGCTCACCGCCACTTCGCCGGCCGGCGCCGATTGAACCCCGGAGGTATGCGATGATCAAGGAACTGAAGGCGGTTGTCCGAACCGACTGTGTAGCGGAGCTGGTCCACGCACTGCGTGAGGCCGGGGTCATGCGGTTCCACGTCAACCACGTGCACGTGCTCGGGGCGGGCGTGGATCCGCGGGACTACCGGCTCTCTCTCGACGAGGGAGAGGCATATATGGAGAAGGCGAAGATCGAAATCCTCTGCCCGGTCGAGAAGGTCGAGAACGTGCTGCGGTTGATGCGCGAGCGCGCGTGCACGGGCCACCGGGGTGACGGCATCGTCGTCGTATCAGAGGTCGAGGAAGTGCTGAACATTCGAACCGGCGACCGGGACGCCCTCGCGCTGCTGTAGGAGGAAGCCATGCAGATGATGAATTCTCAAACGATGCCCATGCCCTGGCACAACGGAGGGCTGTTCATGGGCATGCACTGGCTGTGGTGGCTGTTCTGGTTGCTCACGCTGGCGGTCCTCATCGGTGCGTTCTGGCGCCTCTTCGCGGACCGGTCCAACTACCGCAGGACGGTGGATGAAGAGGAGGCGGCCGAAGAGGTGCTCCGCGCGCGGTTCGCGCGGGGAGAGATCGACGAGGAGGAGTACGCCCGGAGGCTGCGGGTGCTGCGGGAGACGACGCTGGGAGACTGAGAAGGGAGTCTACCCTGTGCGAGGCGCGACGTGTCGCCGCCCCGGCCGGGGCCCTCCGTGGTGTGGAGGGCCCCGTTCTCGTCACGCCGGCGTGCGCTTGAGCAGCGCGGCGCCAAAACCGAGGGACAGGCCCAGAAGCAGGCCGATCACGCCCCACGCCACACCGCTCCTGTTCCGCTCGATGACGATGTCGTCGCTTCTGGCCATCGCGCCTCCGCCGGTCATGGGCATTCCCGCGGCCCCCCCACGCATCTCTTCGTCGTGGGGATGTTCACCGGCCTCCTCTTCGTGCACGTCCGCCATCGCGGCGCCCATTGCAGGGGCGGCGGTCACGGAGAGGTCGACGCCGGCCGACGCGTCGCCGTCGGGGGCCAGGGCCACGAGCCGGTAGCGTCCGGGATCGGCCTCCGAGGGAATCGTGATCTCCAGGGTGAAGAGCCCGCCGGCGTCGGCCTCGACCTCCAGCAGGGGATACTCGTCGAGCACTCCCTGAAGCACGAGCTTGTAGTGATCGCCCGCCTCGAAACGCGAACCCTCGACCGAAAGGGATCCGCCGGCTGCAACCGATGCCGGCGACACCTTGAGCGTGGCTTCCGGATGGTAGGCCAAGTTGAGCGTGCCGCCAGGCGTTGCGGTGGCGACCATCAGAGCAAGAAGGAACTTCGTCATCGTCTGACTCCTGAGCAGGTTTACATTCCGATGTGTTGCTGCGCCTCGCCGAACACGCCGTACAGCCAGAAGCCGACGACCACAAGGCCCAGAAGAAGGCCGGTCCACGATACCCATCCCCGCCGGTCGGCCTCCGAGCGGTCGAACAGGGGGGTGAGCGCGAGGAAACCGAAGAGCAGGGTCGGTCCGAGGATCATCCCCCATGCGCCCAGCAGGTTCTCAAGTCCGTAGATCCACAATACCGGCCAGAACGGCTTCGTGATCTCCGCTCCGGCGACCGCCGGGTAGCCGAGGCCCTCCGGGAAGAGCACCGCCGCGAATCCTACGACGGCGAACGTGAGCAGCGCGACGCCCGTGAGCCTGCGAAGGTGTGTCCGGAAGACGCTGCTGCCGTCGGAGCGGACGCTGATCCCCAGGTGGCGAATGAGCCAGAAGTGAAGGCCCATCAGCGCCACCAGCGCCAGGGGCAGCGCGCTGGTGTGCAGGCTGAAGATCCGGCTCAACAGGGGGGTGCTGGCGGTGAACTCCGGAGTGAAGAAGCGCCCGAGGAGGCCCGTGAGATTCCCGCCCGCCACGAAGTGCGCCAGCGCTTCCGAGCCTTCCTGATCGTTGCGGAGCGCCGTGCCCGTGACCAGGAACAAGAAGAGGAGCCCCGCCATGGCCACGCCGGCCCACCACGTGATCTCTCTGGGACGCCGGTACACCCTGCGCCAGAACGTCACGGCCAGATGCGCGGTGATCGTCAGCACGGCGGCTCCTGCCGACCAGTAGTGCAGGCTCCGGATCCAGTCTCCGAGCGGCGCGCGCACGATGATGAAGCGCACGCTGTCGTACGCTCCCTCCGGGCTGGGGTCGTAGAACTGCGCAAGGTAGACCCCTGTAAGGACCAGGATGGTCAGAAAGAAGGCCGTGAGGCCGCCCAGCATGTGCCGGAATCGGTTCGCCGCGGCGGGGATCGGGTAGTCCAGTCCCGTGAGTGCCAGGCGCTCGGTCACCAGGTCCGGTCGGGACGCGGTGGGTTCGGTGTCACTACGGGGCATGGGCCCTCCTGTATCTGTGGGAATGCCGACAGCACGCGCCCCGGGGGCAGGCGACAATACCTGGAAGTGTCGTCTCCGCATCATGAAGCGAGGATGAAACGTGGATGAAGGTCGGTTCATCCTGATCCGGCCGATCCGGCCCGGCGACACGCCGCGGACATGAAGACACCCTCATGTGGTCTTCAGCTTGTCTTCAGGTGAGAAGTGACATTCTCCGTACGGATCGAGGCGGCTCCGTTGCCGCCCACAGCGGCGCGGGACCCGAACGATACGGTGCTCGCCGCACCATTCACCACGGAGGAATCAAGCGATGAGCTTTCGAATGATCACATGGGTGGCCACGGCGGCTTCACTGATCGCCGGACCGGTCCAGGCCCAGGAGACCGCGAAGACACCGCCGGTCCAGCAGCAGGCCCGGCCGATGGCGATGCAGGGGATGCAAGGTGGCATGCAACAGATGATGGCGGGGATGTGCAGGATGATGCAAGGGATGCAGGGTATGTCCGGCGGCATGATGAAGCGTGGTTCGGGCATGCAGGGCATGATGGGCCGGCAGGGCATGTCCGGCGGCATGATGAACGGCAGGTCGGGGATGCAGGGGATGATGGGGATGCAGGGGATGATGGGTGGCTCGGGCATGATGGCCATGGCGGGGATGCCGGGTCCGGCTCGCCTGCTGGCGGCGCGTGACGCGCTGGAGCTGACGGACGACCAGATCGCCGCGTCGGAGAAGATCCAGGCGAAGGCCGGGGAGGACGAGAGCCGCCATGCTCAGGCTGCCGAGAAGGCACAGAAGAACGCGCAGGGGGCGCTCAGCGGCGATACGCCCGATCTCGAGGCGTACGACGCAGCGCTCCAGGAAGCCGCCCGGCACCACGCCGCGATCCGGGTCGCCGGAGTCCGGGCCGCTCTGGCGGCGCGTGACGTCCTTACGCCCGACCAGCGGACGACGCTTCGGAAGGGTATGCGGTTCATGCACGGGATGATGGGAGGCATGATGGGACACGGCGCAGGCATGGTGATGCCCCACGCCAACGGTACCGATGCCACGGATGCCGGGGGGCACGCCGCCCACCACCGCTGACGGGCGGCGCGCCGGGTGCGGCCGCGCATGGCCGCACCCGGCGTACGGAGGACAGGACTCGTCCGATGTCTCAACCCCATACATGGACACGGAGAGAAGAGATGACGACCGACCAGGTGAGCCGGGCTCCATCCGGCATCGCCGAGCTCCACCGCAACCCGGACCCGCTCGCGGGTCGTCCCACCTCCGAAGAGGGGGAAGCTGAGCCGAGGAGTTGAGCGGTGGCTGCCCGCACGGCGAAGGAAGATCTCGTACGGGGAATCTGGCGGGAGAACCCGGTCTTCGTTCAGCTGCTCGGCCTCTGTCCCGCGCTGGCCGTAACGAACACGGTGGCCAACGGCCTGGCCATGGGTCTCGCGACCGGCTTCGTCGCCATCTCGTCGAGCATCTTCATCTCCGCGCTCCGCAAGGTCATCCCTCACGGCGTGCGGATCTCGACGTATGTGCTCATCGTGGGGACGTTCGTGACGGTCGTGGACCTGTTCATGCAGGCGACCGTTCCCCGGGTGAGCCAGGCCCTCGGCGCGTTTGTGTACCTGATCGTGGTAAACTGCATGATCCTGTCGCGCCATGAGATGTTCGCGTCCAAGAGCCCGGTCTGGCGCTCCGTTCTGGATGCGGCGGGCACCAGCGCGGGCTTCCTGCTGGCGCTGCTGCTGATGGGCGGAATCCGGGAGCTCTTTTCGTCCGGATCGCTGCTCGGTGTCGACCTGCTGGGGCCGAGATTCCAGCCCTGGCTGGTCATGGCGCTCCCGCCGGGCGGCTTCTTCACGATCGCGTTCATCCTGCTGGGGATGAACGCGTGGCACCGGCGCAGGGAGCCGAGGAGGGTCCGCAAGCTCATGCATGACCCGGTGGGCTCGGGAGCGATGTCATGAATATCGATCTGGTATGGATCTTCATCTCCGCCATGGTGGTGAACAACTTCACGTTGTTCTACTTCCTCGGCCTCTGCCCGTTCATGGGCGTGTCCGGACGGGTTGCCACGGCGCTCAGGATGGGTGCGGCGGACACGTTCGTGCTCCTCATCACGGCCTTGGTAACGTGGGTGCTGGACACGTTCGTGCTGCCGCATGCGCCTTATCTCACGCTCATCTCGTTCATCGTGACGATCGCATCCGTGGTGCAGATCGTGGAGATGGCGATCAAGAAGTACAGTCCCCGACTCTTCCACGAGCTCGGGCAGTTCCTTCCCCTCATCACCACGAACTGCGCGATCCTTTATCTGGCGATCTTCCAGACGAACCGGGGTTACGGCTTCCTGGAAGGCCTCTCCTTCGCGCTGGGCGCCGGAGCCGGGCTGACGCTGGCGCTGGTCCTGATGGCGTCCATCAGGGAGCAGGTGGATCTTTCGAGGATTCCGGACGTGGCCGAAGGATCGGCGCTGATCTTCCTCATCGCCGGGTTCCTGTCGCTGGCGTTCATGGGATTCGCGGGACTGCTGAGCGCCGGATCATGACGATTGCGATCGTGGCCTCGATTCTCCTGGTGCTATTCGTCGCGTTCGGTACATTGGCGCCGCTGGACGGCGCGCCGGAGGGTTGCGGCGCGTGCGGCGACGGATCCGGCGCCGAAGTGTGCGGCTCCTGCGTTCTGGCCAGAGAACAGGGGGGTGGGGTTCTCAACGAAACGGAACAACCACGGAGGCGATGATGGGTTCCGCCGCATGCGATTGTATGCGATAGGCCAGCGGTAGTTGCCGAGTTCAAGTCTTGAAGTCGAGGAGGACCAGGATGGGCGATGACTTCGATATTGGGATCGTGGGCGCGGGGCCGGCGGGTGCCCGCGCGGCCGAGCTGCTGGCCGGACAGGGGGCTTCGGTGGTCATGTGGGATCCCAGGGCGCCGTGGGAGAAGCCCTGCGGGGGCGGTTTGACCGCATCGATCTTCGAGCGGATTCCCGACATGATTGAGGTGCTGCCGTGGACCCGAACGGTCCGGAAGGTCCGTATGGAGCTGGACCCGGAGCACGGCTTCACGGTGCCTCTGGACGCTCCGCTGAGGCTTGTTTCACGCATCGATCTGGCGCGATGGCAACTCGCCCGCGCCGAGAGGGCCGGTGCGCGTCTCGAGCACGTGGGCGTCAGGGCGCTGCGCAGGACTTCGGGTGGATGGCGGGTCGGTACGTCCAACGGGCATGAAGCCCGTGTGTCGTTCCTGGTGGGAGCCGACGGGGCGGCGAGCCTCGTCCGCCGCGTCGTGGCGCCTGAGCTGCGCGTGGAACTCGTGCCCACGCGGGTGAGGTATCCGAAGGGACCGGGGCCTGAACCGGACCTCGTGGTCATGCGGTTCTACGATGGCGCGGCCGGATACCTATGGGATTTTCCGAGACCCGACCACCGCTCGGTGGGCATCGGCCTTCCGGGACGCGGCTGGGGCCGACAGCGATTCGACCGTGAGATCGACGCCTACATGCAGTCGGTGGAGCGATGCGATTGCGGACACGATTCACGCGCCGGCGCGGTCATCGGAACGTCCTGGTTCGGACACGGCGATTTCCGAGCTGTCGGTGCAACGGACTTCGCTCTTCTCGGTGACGCGGCCGGCTTCGCCGATCCCACCACCGGCGAAGGTATTCAAAACGCCCTCCGGTCGGCGGACCTCCTGGCGGAGTCGTGGCGCGAAGCGGGCGATTTCTCACTCTATCCGGCCAAGGCCAGAAGGGCCTTCCGGACCGAATTCAGGATTGGACGGTTTGCCCGCCGCGCCCTCTTCGGAAACGGTCTGGGTACATGGCTCATCGGGCGGGCGATGACGTCGACCCGGGCGTACGCGCTTGTGGCCGCCCTGGCCAATGCGTCGAACGCCCACTCCTGGGGCCTCCGCGCCCTCTGGCGCGGGATGCTGCGTGCGCGGGCGTCGTCTATGGAGGATGAGCGGCGCCTCCGGCCGGTAGCGCGCCGGTCGGTGGAATGCGGATGTGGCTGCAATGCTGCGGGCGGGATCGATGGTTGCCGTGAGGACGGTCGCGAAGCTTCGGCCCGGTCCCGGCGCTCTGAGCCGCTCCCTGCGTAGCGCGCGCCCTGTCCACCGTTGGAAGCGGTCCTGAAAACTCCTTCATGGAGGCTTCAGCTTCTCTTCATGGGCCTCGGCGTAACTTCGTATCCGTCCCACGAGAAGCGATGAGGATCATGTACAGGCAGGCAGGCCTGGCACGGAGGAGGCTGCCATGAGACACGAGATGGACTGTCATGTGGAACCCATGGAGAGAGAGGTGGATCCCGCCGCCTTGGAGCGGGCCCGGCGGATCTACCTGGCGGTGGCGGGGATGGGTTGCCCCAACTGTGCCCATCGCGTACGGAACTCGCTGCTGAGCGTACCCGGCGTCGTCGAGGCCCGGGTCGAGGCGTCGCGGGCGACTGCCGCGGTATGGTACGATCCGGAGCGAGCGAGCGTGCAGGATCTTCTGGCGGGAGTGGCAAGGGCCGGGCAAGGATCACATCACGACTACATGGCCGTGCCGATCCACGACCGCTTCGCTACGACTCCCTCGGATTCCTGAGCGGCCAGGGGCGCGAAGGCCTGACCGATGATCGAGTCCTACATTCCGATCCTCCTCCTCTTGGTGGTCTCGGTTCTCAACGCCATCATGATGGTCGTCATGTCGCATATGCGCGTGATGAACCCCCGGCGGCCGACGCCACAGAAGGACATGCCGTACGAGTCGGGCATGATTCCACTCGGCGACACGCGCCACCGCTTTTCCGTGAAGTTCTACCTGGCGGCGATCGCATTCATCGTGTTCGACGTCGAGGTCATCTTCCTCATTCCGTGGGCTGTCGCCTTCCGCGATCTGGGCGCCTTCGGGTTCGTGGAAATCGCCCTCTTCGTGGGCGTGCTGTTCGTGGGTCTGGCCTATATGTGGAAGAAGGGCGCGCTGGAGTGGGATTGACCTGCCCGGATCCGCCACGTCATCCCTGAGGACAACGGGACTCACACTCCGCGCAAGCTGGACGTGAATGGCGCCGCCCG
>Ga0114931_10003027_pt1 | contig 21362 bp, 21 predicted proteins | sample 2SBtaG_FD_89579 | JGI IMG/M metagenome (GOLD analysis project Ga0114931, IMG submission 89579) | Deep subsurface microbial communities from Kolumbo volcano to uncover new lineages of life (NeLLi) - 2SBTROV14_V59a metaG | ecosystem: Environmental > Aquatic > Marine > Volcanic | place: Kolumbo...
ACTCCTTCTCGGCATATCATACCTCCACAAGAGAGTGAATGTATATGCCGAAACTTAGGAATCATATAGAAAAAAGTCAACTCTAATACGTCAGCGTATTTATGAATCCATATACTTAGGGTGTGGTTAGATACGTACCGGTTGGGCGTGCATCCTATCGAGATATTTCCAGAGCCAGCAATGAGATGTCATCCTGAAAGGTACCTCCGGACCAAAGGCGAACTTGCTGGAATAGACTATCAATGGTTTGCCTCAGCGATTGGTCGTGCGTATCGGTTAACGTTCGAATCATCCGCTGCAGGCCGAATTGCTCCTCTTCGTCGTTGATAGCTTCGCTAATGCCGTCGGAATGGATGAACAGTCGGTCACCGCGACTCAGGTTGATGGTTTTTTCTGCAAAAGTCGCCTCTGGCGCAACCCCGATAGGCAGCCCGGTGTTTTCGAGACGGATAACATCGCGGTGAGTCACCCAAATGGATTCGGGATGGCCAGCCGAAATAAAGACGAAGTCCAGGGTTGTGATGTCCAGGATCCCATAGACTAGCGTGAAATATTGCCCGGACTGCGCGCTGGCTGCAAATCGACGATTCAGCTTCTTGCCGACTTCCGCTGGCGAGATGATGCTGTATTTCTGCTGAGAAAATTTTCTCCGCAAGAGGGATGATTCATCGGGAAGTGGCGACAGGATGCGGCTAAGCGTGACAGAAAGCAGCGCCGCGCGCACGCCATGTCCACTCACGTCCAATAAATAGAGGCCGTAGTGCGTTTCATCCAGTTTGAACACGTTGAGGGTGTCGCCCGCCAACTCGCGGCACGGTCGGAACAACCATTCGATACGGGTCCGCGGAATGGGCGCCAGGTTGTGTGGCAGCAAGGTTTCCTGAACTTCGGCCGCTGCCATAAGGTCCTGCTTCATCGAAAGGTTGGCTTGCGCAAGTTGCTGATTTTTGCATTGCAGGAGGTTGTTTTTTTCAGCAAGAATTTGTTCGAGTTGGAGAATTCTTTCTCCGACGCGCAACCGTGCCAACAATTCGTCCCGATGAAAGGGTTTCGTCAGGTAGTCATCTGCGCCCGCTTCCAGACCGCACACGATGTCCGCTGGATCGGACTTCGAGGTCAACAGGATAGTAAAAGTATATTTGTGACTAGTTTGTCGAATGCGCCGTACCAGGTCCAGGCCGTTCAAGCCCGGCATCATCCAGTCAAGGATAGCGAGGGAGGGTGACCTTTCGGATTGCAAGATATTCCAGGCGGCTTGGCCGTCACTGACAGCAATCACGTCATAATCGTTCTTCCAAAGTGTTCGTTCAAGCAACCGGCAGGTTACAGCATCATCGTCGGCTACCAATACCTTTGTGCGCACCTTCGAGTCTCTTTATAATGGTGGTCCGATTGCCCCTATCGTTCACGATGATGGCATCGACGAAATGGTCGACGAGCATTAGGCCGCGGCCGTAGTGGGCCGTCGGCCCGGTCGCGGCATGGGTGTTCTGCATGTACCCGGGGCCTTCATCTTCCACAGAGCAGCTAAATTCTTGCGCAGTGACCGACACCTCGACACTGATCGTTCTGGCCGAGAAAAAGACATCACACAGACGCGCTCGCCTCATTTCCTCGAAACGGTTTGTCCATGGATGCTCTCCCGCTTCTTCCTTCCACTGCGATTGAAGCTCCAGATTCCCATGTTCGTGTGCATTGACAACGCACTCTTCAATCGCCGCGACAAAATCGAGGATGCTTTTCTTATCGACCACACGCGAGTTTCGGAGCAACTTGATGATGATTTCCTGTAGCTCGTACAAATCCAAATCCGCCGAAGCAAAAATGAAGGTGATTGCTGCCGTTCTTATGCCAGTTCCCTGGTCTTCATCCTGAAGGGGCGTGCTGTCCTCTTGTTTCATTTCACCACGAAACGGGCAAGCATGAACGGAATTGCGATGTACAAAATAGAGTCGCGTATGAAGTAGTAAAGGCAGAAAAGCACAAACAGCTTCCACCCTTTGTGCCAAAGCAAGACTCTGAAGCCTCGTTCCCGGACAAGGCGGAGATTGTCGTAAACAATTCTCTTGTAAGTGTTGATGAGCCGGTTCTTTCCTGCCGCTGTCTGTAGAGCTGACTCTAAGCAAGCGTGCTCCATAAGGTACCGATGTTTGTTCGATCCGCCTTTCGTTCTCATGCACAGGCAACGTCATCTTGCATCTCGCTGGGACCCGTGTTGAGGCGCAGCCCTGGTAGGGACCGCAAGAATAGTCCCTCTAGGATCGACCCATTTTCGCCGGTTCTTTACCCGCAGGGATATAAAGTTTATGCGGAAATGGACGACAGGCCATGGTTGTGGGAAAACGCTGCCACAGGAATCTCTGTCAGAACGGGTTGAACGACCGGCCCAACATGGTTTATGCTAGGGTACAAAAATATCTTCTGACGATGCAGGGTCAGATTCAAGTACCATCGAGCACGTCTCGGCCGTCATATAGTCTCAGTAGGATCCCTGCTGGATATTCGTGCCTGACGACTTGAGAAATGGTGACAATATGTCGATAATCGCATTGTACCCATGTGGGTGCCAAGCGCAACCTGGGTCACCATGTCCGCCATCTCACTTGGCTCCAATCAATACCAAGAACGGTAAAAGGAATTGTCGCATGGCAGATGCAGAGCAACAAGAACTATTGTCTGCTTTTGTTGAGGAGGGCAACGAGTTACTGGATGAGACGGAACCGCTTCTCATCGAACTTGAGTCAAAGTCCAGGCAATCCGGAGAAATTGACGATGAGGTTTTAAATACCGTTTTCCGGGCATTCCATTCCCTGAAGGGTGGCGCGGGTTTTCTGAATTTGAACACGATTGGCCTGGTGACGCACGAGGCCGAAACCCTACTGGACCTGTTTCGCAAGAGCAGGGGCAATGTCCAAAGCAGCCATATCGACCTGCTCAACCGCGCCTCTGATTTCCTGCGACAACGTCTTAAACAAATCGCTGAGGAGTTCTCTGACGCAGGCTTCGAGGAGGAAGCTGCTGCCATTGTTGCGGCTTTGAGACAGCAAATAGACAGCATTACGGCTGATATCGCCCAGATTGACACGCCGTCCGGCTTGACGCGTGAACCAGGCACCGGCATAACGAAGGAACCCATTTCATCTCACTGTTCCGAGGAAGAAGCTTCGGAGGCAGAGCTGATGCTGACGATTACGCCGGAAATGGTTGAGCAGTTTGTCGTGGAAGCTGAAGATTTGCTTGCCGTCACAGAAGAGGCGCTTCTGAAGTTGGACAAGAATCCTGCCAACGGAGATTGTGTTGCGGAAGCCTTTCGTGCCCTTCACAGCCTGAAGGGCAATGCGGGCTTTCTCGGTTATCGTGACATTGAATCGATCAGTCATCAGGCGGAATCAGTTCTTGATAGCATCCGGACCGGCGGAATCAGCGGCAATAGCGAGTTGTTTACGCTTCTGCTCGACATCTTGGATTTTCTCAGGGAGGGCGTGGCGCAGGCTGCTGCGGGCAACCAACCCTGCATTCCGGCCAGGGCCGGATTGATGAATTTAGTTCAGGATGCTGTGGAGCAACTCGAAGTCTCCGGCCAGAATGTGCCACCCCTCCGTGTGCCAGCAGAGTCCCCGGCCAGAGAATCGACCGGCTCTGGAACGGAGGGAGGGCAGCATATCAAACAAGAGTCGTTCCCCAATCAGCGGCGAGCACCTGCAGATCCATCTGGCAACGGGATGCAACGCCAATCGATCCGTGTCGATGTTGAAAAGATAGATGCCCTCCTCGATCTGGTGGGTGAACTTGTGATCGCTGAAACGATGGTAGCGCAGAATCCAGATTTGCAAGTACCAGGCTTTTCACTCGAAAATTTCCATAAATCCGCTACCCATCTCAACAAGTTGACGCGTGACCTGCAGGACATCGCGACCTCAATCCGCATGATTCCTCTGGCCGCCACATTCCGTCGTATGATCAGGCTGGTGCGTGACTTGGCACAAAAAACCGGTAAACGGGTGGAGTTGGAAATCGAGGGCGAGGAGACAGCCGTCGACAAGACGGTCATAGAGCTGATTACAGATCCGCTTGTGCACATCATCCGCAATTCGATCGACCATGGCATCGGTACGCCCGGTATCCGCAGAGAACAAGGCAAACCGGAGGTTGGACACTTAAAGCTTGAAGCCGGACACCACGGCGGCGAAGTCTGGATTTCAGTCAGCGATGACGGCATGGGTCTTGACCGAGACTTGATCTTAAAAAAAGCTGCTGCAAAAAGTCACCTCACTGGCAGCGACACCGACATGCAGGACGAAGAGGTCTGGCAGCTCATTTTTCAACCCGGATTTTCGACGGCCGCTACCGTCACAGATGTTTCAGGTCGTGGCGTCGGGTTGGATGTAGTGAAGCGCAACATCGAAAAAATAGGTGGCAAGGTCGAAATGCGCAGCGTCTGGGGGCAGGGGGCAGAGATTCTTCTGCGTATTCCTTTAACTCTGGCCATTATGGATGGCATGATAGTCGACGTCGGGACGCACTGCTATATCATTCCCATCATGGCCATCCGGGAAACGGTTAGAATCAGTCCGGACCAAATCACCAGAACAATGGGTGGGCAGGAGATAGTCAATCTCCGCGGCAGTCTCTATCCTGTCATTCGGCTTCACCAGTTTTACGACATCCAACCCGAATACACACAGCTGCAGGATGGTGTAGTCGTGGTAGTCGAGGGCCAGGGGCACCGTTTTGGCCTCTTCGTCGACAAGTTGGTGGCTCAAAGGCAAGTTGTCATCAAGGGTTTGTCCGACTACGTAGGCCACATCAAAGCCATCTCGGGATGCACCATACTCGGCGATGGAACCGTGTGTTTGATTCTTGATGTTGCGACGCTGGCCGAGGCCCTGGAGGATGCAGAGGTCGTGATGCAGGGGCGGAGGGCTGAGATAACTGGATCGAATCATCGACCGCCGTTATCTGGCCGCTCTTTAATGGACATTCAACGAGATGGCACAACGACATAGGTTAAAAGTTGTTTCAGGTGAACTGCAGATTGTGGTAAAACAAGGCAACAGGTCAAGAAAAATGTCAGTGATTTGTTTCTCATATTGATCGATGAAAGAGAAGCCAATGGTTAGTGTGGAAAGTCAGCACCTGCATGACACAGCGCAGACCTCTGACGATACAGAGGGCGCGGTCAAATACCTCTTATTTCGACTGGGCGATGAAGAATATGGCATCAGGGTCAGCCATGTACGCGAGATCATTGGAATGCGGCCGGTGACCGAGTTGCCGGACTCACCAGCGTATGTGAAGGGAATCATTAATCTGCGCGGAAAGGTGATTCCGGTGCTGGACGTGCGACTGCGTTTCAATTTGGAAGAACTGGACCACAATGAACGGACATGCATTATCGTGGTGGATGTTGAGCGACTATCGGTCGGACTCATCGTAGATACCGTCTCCGAAGTAGTCGATATTCCACCCTCGCAGGTTGAAATGGCTCCGACTGCCAGCGCGGGATCCGCCGGGTGCTGCATCGAGGGCCTTGGCAAGGTAGGCAAGGCAGTGAAGATTCTCCTCGATACTAGCAAGTTGCTACTGGGAGAAGGAGCCGCTAGGGAAAATACCATTTAGAGGAATTGAGGCAAAGCCGATATTTACTTAGTGACCGGTCTAGACGTCACGATCAGAAAGACTATTTCCGATGCAAGATTTCGGGAATGATAGGTTCCATAGTTCTTGCTTGAAACACTAATTAACCTCAGAGAGAACGCCATGCGTTGGAAGCAACTCAAACTGAAGCACAAAATGTTATTGCCATTCTTGTTAGCTATTCTCGTTATCATGGGCGGCAATATTTGGTTTTCTTCTCATTTGACAGGCACCGCGCTGACCCACACCCTTGAATCATCCTTGCGCGTTATGACCGGCGTGGCTGCCGAGTCTGTGAAACAAGGTCTGGCATTCGAGGACGATACCGCCGTCGCCGCAGCGGTCAATGCCTTTGCGCAGCAGGACTTGTTTTCGTACATGCGGGTTACTAACGCGGCCGGGCGCGAGGTTTATAGATACCGGCGGCAAGGCTTGCAGGATTTACCACAAGTGGACGTAAGTCATCTAGATCGGCTGAAAAAAGTCGAAGACGAAAAATTTGAGCGCCTTGCAATTCAGTCTAACGGAACAGATCTCGGTCATATTCTGGTAGGTATTTCACTTGATGAGAGAAATGAGACTCTCAGCACGGCCAGGAAAATGCAAGTATTCTTTACGCTTGCCCTGATGGCGGTCTTCTTCATAATTACAATTTTCGTAGCGAATCATATTGTTCACCCGGTGACACGCCTGACCAACATTTCAAAAGATATCGCCAATGGCAATTTGGAACATGAGGTCCTGGCGGACAGCGAGGATGAAATTGGTGTTCTCGCTTCGTCGTTTCAGCAAATGATTCGAGCGCAAAGAGACAAGGCACGCGTCGCCGCTGAAGTGGCCGCCGGCAATCTGGATATAGACATGAGTGTGGAGTCTGATCAAGACATTCTGGGTCACGCGATGTGCACGATGAAAGACAAGCTCCGCATGATGCAGTCTGAGCTCGCGAACGTTATCGAGGCGCAAAAGGCAGGACAACTGGACGCACGGTGCAGTCCGGAAAAGCATAGCGGTGCTTATGCTGATTTGCTGCACGGCGTGAACGAAACGTTGGATGCTGTCATTGCGCCGCTGCTGCGAGGCCTCGGAATACTAAAAGAATATAGCGAGGGTGACCTCACGTCCGAAATGGAGGACTTGCCCGGGCAGCAAATGGCCCTGACGGAAGGGCTGCGCGGAATTCGGACAAACCTGCAGGCTTTGTTGGATGAGAGCCAAAAACTGTCGTCAGCCGCAGAGCGAGGTGACCTGAAGGAGCGCGGCGATGCGACCCGTTTCGCAGGCCGCTATCGTGACCTGATACAAGGCATCAACCGAATTGTCGAAAATATCATTGCGCCTGTCAACGAAGAGGTGACCTGCCTCAGCCGACTGGCCGCAGGGGACCTCACGGCCGAGGTTGCCGGCGAATATTCAGGCGACCACGCGATCATGAAACAAGCCACCAACGACACGATTTCTACTTTGAATCATCTGATGGGTCGTGTGACAGGACTTGTGGATGAGGTGGCCGGTGGCGCGAATCAACTTTCAGAGTCCAGCCAGAAACTTTCAGTGGGAGCCACGAAGCAAGCGAGTTCTTTACAGGAAATCGCAGCATCGATGAATCAGATCGGTGCACAGACCAGACAGAATGCTCATAACGCCGAGGAAGCCAACCAACTGGCCGATGCGGCACGTTCAAATGCTGCCGATGGCAACAAACAGATGAAAAAGATGCTGACAGCGATGTTGGAAATTAAGGAATCTTCCGGCGACATTTCCCGAATTATCAAGGTGATCGATGAGATCGCTTTTCAGACAAACCTGCTTGCGTTGAATGCAGCCGTAGAAGCGGCACGCGCAGGCGTGCACGGTAAGGGCTTCGCCGTAGTTGCTGAAGAGGTTCGCAATCTGGCACAGCGTAGCGCCAACGCTGCCAGCGAAACGACCGAGCTTATCCAGGCCGCTGTCGGCAAGGTGGATAACGGTACCAAAATAGCGAATATGACCGCCAAGTCACTGGACCGCATCGTCGACGACGTCACGAAAGTGAGCGACCTTGTGAGTGAGATCACCAGCGCCTCAAGTGAGCAGGCCGAAGGCATCGAGCAGGTCAACATCGGTCTGGTGCGGGTGGAACAGGTCACCGAAGAAAACACCGCCAGCGCCCGCGAGGGGGCCGAGGCTGTTCTGATGCTGTCCCAGAGCGCACAAGGCGCCAAGGAGCTTCTCAACCGATTTCACCTGCGGGGAGCGACGACCCAACCCGTCACGGACGCTGGGGGACCGGGCATCACGGTCGTGACGGAACCTGCGAGTTCGCCGCGGGATGCACATGGGACCCCTAGCGTCAAGCAGAGAAGCCCAGCCGCAACCATTTCTCTGGACGATGACGATTTCGGCGATTTTTAGCTCGAGTGTCCACGAATATGCCAGACTTCCCAGCATCGAATGATGAGTACTTGTGGCGACTTCCCAGTTGCAGTTGCGCTGCGCTAGTCTGTCCGTCCTCAGGCGGGCTCTCGGCATTTCCCTGTCAATGGACTAGCGGAATCGCGACTGCGCGAAAAACCCAGGGCAGTGGTTGTAACCGAAAACACAACATCCAATCCACGAAAGGTGAGGTACCGGGATTATGCGCAACTTGACTAAATTGATAATGCTAGCGGGCCTGTTGTTCAACACGCAATCCCTCATGGCGAGGGAAATCACACCGCTACAATTGCTCTTTATGCTAAAAAAAGCGTTTCCCGAGCAGAGCCAGGTCGATGTTCTTATCTCAAGGGACCAATTGGCTTTGCAAAAAGAGCGCATCGCGCGGGCCGCTACGCAAATGAAAATCAAACTCATGGTCCACGTATTGGACACGGCTGCCGAGGTGGGTGGGGCAATGAAGACGATCGCGGACAATTCGGCCATTGTGGTGTTCGACTCCGCGTTCCTCACGCAGAAAAGCACCAAGTTGTATGTCTTGTCGAAGTGCCAGGAGAAAAAGGTAGCGATCGTGACTTCCTCAAGCGCCTACTCGCGATCGGGCGCCCTGGTGGGGGTGTATATTGACGACGCAGAGAACGTCAAAGTGGCCCTAAACCTGAAGAAAAACTTGTACCTAAAAGACCGATTCAGCGAGCAAGTGCAAAAGGAGATGGGGGTGACAGACCTTATTATGTAGCCGGGCTTTACGCGTAGCCAGCACCCGATGCTGAGAGGAAATTGCGCAAGAAGAAAGCCCTCATGGCTCGATTCGCACTGAATCCTAACAAAGGCTTAAAGGCTCCGCGGCCAATGCTCAAGGGCGTTCATTTCTTAGATATACAAGGCCAAAATTTGTCACTACGATTAACGAACGAAGAATTTCATCTTCTCCGAGATTTGATTCACAGGCAATATGGCATCAGCTTGAGCGAGCAAAAACGCGCGTTGATGCTCGGCCGGCTCAGTCAAGTTGTACAGCAGCTCGGTTTGTCAAATTTTGGGCAATACTACCAGCATGTGCTTCGGGACCCTACCGATGAGTCACTGACAACCCTGGCCAATTGTATTTCGACGAATCACACTTTTTTTTACCGCGAACCGCAGCACTACGATTTTCTGCGCCAGGTGGCGTTGCCTAATCTCCAGAAAGCCGCCCAAATTCGGTCAGAAAAAAAACTGCGTATTTGGTGCGCAGGGTGTTCCTCGGGCGAAGAGCCTTACACGCTTTCCATCGTCCTGCACGACTTCTTTCGTGAGCAAGCAAAGGAGTGGGACATTGGCATTCTCGCAACGGATATCTCAAATCAAGTCTTGCAGGCCGCTCGCACCGGTTGCTACGCGGAAGAGAACGTCGCAAATGTCCCGGCAGAACTGCGGTCGACTTTTTTTCAGCGAGTGGATGAGTCCTGTTGGCAGGTGAAGGCCCAAGTGAGGGAACCAATCCTTTTTAGGCGGCTCAACCTGATGCAGGAACATTTTCCATTTCGTGGCAAATTGGACTTCATTTTTTGCCGCAACGTGATGATATATTTCGACAGCCTCACCAAAGGCATTTTGCTGGACAAGTTTTTTCGATTTACGCGGCCTGGCGGGTACTTGTTTGTTGGCCACTCCGAAGCACTCGGCCATAACCGCGCTTCCTACCAATATGTACAGCCTGCCATCTATCGTAAAGAGGGTGCTGCATGAACAACATAATTCGTGTCATTGTGGTAGACGATTCAGCTCTGGTGCGGTCGGTATTGGCTCAAGGTTTGTCCAAAGATCCCGAAATAAATGTAGTAGACGTTGCGTCCGATCCCTATGAAGCGCGGGACAAAATTTTACAACATCGACCCGATGTCCTGACCCTTGACGTAGAGATGCCTCGTATGAATGGTGTTGAGTTTCTGAAGCGACTCATGCCGCAATATCCGATACCGGTGCTCATGGTAAGTTCACTAACTGAACATGGAAAACAAATAACAATGGCAGCTTTGGAAGCTGGCGCGGTCGATTTTGTTACCAAGCCCAGCGCAAACCACGGGGTAGGACTTGCCGGGATGCTGGAGGAATTACAACACAAGGTGAAGGTGGTTTCCGGCGCGAATGTCAGTCGGTGGCGGGACCCCCATCTTGGACGAAGACATCATAGCCATTGTTTGGTCACAGCCGCCCGCAAGATCATTGCCATCGGGGCATCAACCGGTGGCACCGAAGCCATCCGGTACATTCTGGATCGGCTACCTGTCAATAGCCCTGGTATCGTTGTGGTGCAGCACATGCCGGCTGGTTTTACGAAAATGTTTGCGGAACGGCTCAACGATCAGTGCCCTCTTCTGGTCAAGGAAGCGACCTCAGGTGACCAAATTCTACCGGGCCAGGCCTTGATTGCACCAGGTGATCAGCATATGACGGTGATAAAATCCGGCAATGCGTATCTGGTCGACTGCTCACCGGGTGACAAAGTGTGTGGACACTGTCCTTCGGTTGAAGTTTTGTTCAACTCCGTGGCTTTATCTGCCGGCGCTGACGCTATCGGCATTGTCTTGACCGGGATGGGACACGATGGTGCCCAGGGTCTGCTGGCAATGCGACAGGCCGGTGCACAGACACTTGTGCAAGATAAACAGACCTCCGTGGTTTATGGCATGCCGAGAGTTGCTTATGAAATCGGTGCCGCTGAGAAACGACTTCCCATTTCCACGATTCCATACGAAATAACCGGATACCTTTCGGAGAGTAATTGATGGAAATAGTTTACGTAGGTGTTGGCGAATATGCTACGACCCAGGGTGAGACCGGCTTCATGAAGACGTTGGCGCTCGGCTCCTGTGTCGCCGTCATCGTGCTGGATCCGGATCATCGGTGCTTGGGATTGCTGCACGTCGCACTGCCCGATTCGACCATCAACCAGAAGCGCGCCCTTGAGCGGCCGGGCATGTTTGCGGACACCGGCATCGCAAAATTGCTAGAAAGCCTGGAAGCGCATGGTTATGAAGGTGGACAGCTGACGGTCAAGCTAGCCGGCGGCGCCAGCATTATGGATCCCAACCACACATTTGATATCGGCAATAGAAATGTCTTGGCAATCCGTAAATGTCTTTGGAAACATAAATTGGGTTCCATCGCCGAAGACGTAGGGGGGAATATCAGCCGCAGCGTTTCAATTGACCTTGGTGGCCGCACGGTAGTTGTTTCGTCACCAGGACGAGGAGAATGGGTATTATGAACGTCTTAGAGTGCATTGCCAGGAGAGTAGAAGAAAAACCACTCCCATCCCGGATCGCCTTCGAACTGTTACATATTATCGAAGACGAAAACCATTCGCTCAAACAAATCATCGCTTTGGTTGAAAATGATGCGGCCCTTACAACCGAGGTCCTAAAACTGGCTAACACGGCCGCTTACCGAAGGGGAGAACCGGCTTCAACATTAAGTCGCGCCATGTTACTCATGGGAGAGATGATGGTTGTTGGTGTGGCCATCTGCGCATCATCTTCCATTATTTTTAACTGCCCGCTGAACGGTTATGACAGCAGCGCGGACGAAATGTTTGACCACTCTCTGCGATCTGCCATTGCGGCGCGAGAAGTTGCACGCTTTGCCAGGAAGAAAATTAACCCAGGGCTCGCCTTTACCGCCGGGCTGTTACATGATATCGGCAAGACTGTGATTTCCGAATTTCTGGAAGGCCGTACTATGGAGCTAACCAAGGCTTGTGAAGAAGGTGAAGTCGCTGACTATCTTCAAGCTGAAAAGAGTGTTTTGGGAACGGATCATGCTGATGTCGGTTTCATGCTGGCGCGGCAATGGCATTTGCCAGATACGCTTGCATTTGCAATCCGGGATCATCATCAACCGGCCAGCACCGAAGAAGCATACCGCACGTTGGTTTACACCATCCATCTAGCAGACCTGATTTCGATGATGGGAGGGGCCGGTACCGGCGCCGACAGCCTTGCCTACACCCTGGATGAACGCTACGAAGAGTATCTCGAAGTTGGAAAAGACGATTTTGCTATTCTTCTTATGAAAGTGCAGGAGGATTTCGTCAGCATTAAACAGTCCTTTTCTTAGCTATGAAGGTGAGCATGTTAGAAAACATATTGATTGCCGACGATTCAGCAACGGCACGTATGATCATCAGGAGATGTCTTGAGATTGCCGGTTGCCGAGACACAAATTTCCTTGAGGCTAAAGACGGCCGGGAAGCGTTGCAACTGGCAAGACAGAACAGCCTGAGCCTGCTTGTGACCGACATCAATATGCCCAACATGGACGGGAGGACGTTGCTCAAGAACGTCAAGGCCAGTCCCAAGCTAACCGACCTGCCGGTCCTCGTCATATCGAGTGCCAGCAGCACAGTCGTGGAAAGGGAACTATTGGAAATAGGCGCTTTTGCCGTCGTCAAGAAGCCAGTTACGCCTGCATCAATCTCGGGGTTTCTGCAGGCATTGACCGGCGAAAATCCGTGGGGTTGAAATGAGCAGACCAGACTTGAAAATTGCCTCCAGCCTGGTGTCGGGTCTAACCAGCACCATGGAAAACATGACATTTGAAGAAGTCGTTTATCTGGGGAAAATGCCGGGAGGTGGCCGGCAGTTTGACATTTGGGCGAGCCTTCCCATCACGAGTCCACTTCCTGGCAGTATTTCAATCGAGCTGCCCCTAGACTATGCCAAGATACTAGCTAGGGAAGTTTGTGTAGCGCTTCAGTTAGATGACCCGGAAGCGGCCATTAACGACGCCGTCGGGGAAATACTGAACACGGTCGCTGGACGTTTCCTGGGTGAGCTTCTCGGGCCGGAAGCCAGTTTTGAGTTGGGTTTGCCTGTTTGTGGCATGGGCAAGATGCGGTCTGCTGAGGAGCCGGTTGCCACCATTTTTTTTCAGGTGGCAGGTCATACGGTCAGAACTCAGCTGTTTGGGCAAGCTTTTGCAGATTCTCGCACTGACATCGAGGGTGTGTGTCGATGAAGATTCTGGTCGTCGATGATTCAGCCGTCATGCGCAAAATTGTGATTAAGGCTTTGGCACAGGGGGGACATGACGACATTCTTGAGGCCGCCAATGGTAAAGAAGGCTTAGCTGCTGCCGGACAGGCCGATGTGGTCTTTACGGACTGGAACATGCCGGTAATGGATGGGCTTACTTTTGTGCGCGAATTGCGGAAATCATCTCAGGTGCCAATCGTGATGGTGACAACTGAGGGTGGCAAGAAGCAAGTGATTGAAGCTCTAAAGTCGGGAGCAAATGACTACATCGTCAAGCCCTTTAAGCCAGGTGTCTTGATCACGAAGATCGACAACCTTCTCAAATAGGTCTTGGCGACAGTGCAGATCTCGAAATGACTGACTCCTGCATTATAACAGATGACTTGGCGCAAAGTTTTGCCGATAGTACGGTCAGCGTCCTCTGGAAAATGGCTGAGATGAAATGCGTATGCTCAGGCAGGCGTGAAATGAACGACGATTCGCAACACTCTGATGTAGTGGACTGTCTGGATATCACCGCTATTATTGGATTCTCTGGAAGGCGGCGTGGTTCCGTGATTATGAGTATGACGAACGAAATCGCACAGCAGGCGGTGGGTGGTATGCTCGGCGTCGATTTCGAAGAAATAAACTCCGATGTTTGTGATGGCGTGGGCGAACTAGTGAATGTTATTGCTGGCAGTGCCAAAACGAAATTGCAGGTGATGGACATAGATTTTGATTTATCGATACCGAACACTGTCGTTGGGCAGAACCACCAGATAAAGGTATCGTCGGGGGCACGTAGCACGCATTTTGATTTCGCGACCTCGGCGGGTGCCTTTTTCATCGAAGTATATTTGAGAGGAAACTAGTTAATCGTTTTTCCTGCGCACGAAAATAAGGGCCTTGAGTACATACAGTTAGCCAGTGCCGCACACGCGGGAATCATTTCGATTCGAAGGGTAGAAACCAGAATATGAGCCGAAGGAAAAAGAAAGTCTTGATCGTCGACGACGATTATTCGTCACGGCGTCTTATTGAAAGAATAATCCGTTTAAATTTTGGTTTTCAGGTCGTGCATGCTGACGATGGCTCTGAAGCACTCCGCGCCATGTTAAAGGAGGCTCCAGATCTCGTCATACTGGACATGATAATGCCGGTTACTAACGGTGTCGAAGTGCTTAAAATAATGAATGATAGCGACGAACTGAGCAAGATTCCGGTCATTGCATGTACCAGCATCGGCAACGACAAAATCGTAAAGGAAGTGATAAAATACGGTGTGGAAGGATACGTCGTGAAGCCAGTCTCACGTAAGGCGTTGGTTGACAAAGTGGCAGCAATAGAAAACGTGGATATGGAGTGACCAAAGATGACAAGCGAAGCCTTATCTCAAAGTGAAATAGATGCCCTGCTGAACCAATCTGAAGCAGCCGCAGATGGCCAAAAGTCTCTTCAGAAACGAGCCGAAAAAGCAGTCTTTACTTATAATTTCCGCAAGCAGAAAAAATTCAACAAACATGATTTTGTGTTGCTCGAAAGCATTCACAAACGGTTCCTCCGCAATATTGAAGTGACCCTGACCAATGTGTTGAGCACGCCTATTATTACAACACTGGCAGCAGCAACAGAATTGTCCTACAATGATTGCATGGATTCATTCTCTTCCCCGACCTGCATCTACATTCTGAACATCAATGAATCGTCTGGAAAGTTCATTCTCGAAATCGATCCCAATTTCGCATTCTTCGTCATAGACAGAATTCTGGGAGGGAGTTCGAAAGAAATACATACTATGGACCGGGAGCTCAGTCTCATCGAAGAGAAAATCATGAGCCGTGTCGTTAACCTTATCAACCAGGATTTGGCCGACGCCTGGGAACGCGTCAAGAAATTAGACGTTCGAGTTGATGCGTTTTACGCTCAACCAGATTATGTTCAGGTGATCAGTAACACCGAGTCCGTGATTCTGGTTTCAATGGATATTCGAAGTTCAGATAAGACTCTCGGTTATATGAATTTGTGCCTGCCAAGCTCGATCCTGGAAACGCTAGTGCTTCAGTATGATAATTCGACTGATGCGAGCCGAAATGTACGGCAGAGCGAAGATGATCGTCGGGGCCTTGAAACACAGGTGATGGATTCTGTGCTGCCCGTGCGCGTCGTACTTGGCGAGACCTCCATGAAAGTTGAAGACATGCTGGATTTGGAGCCCGGAGATGTCATCTACCTGCATTCGGAGGCTGCCAAACCGGTTGATGTTTTTGTCGGAGACCTGCATCTCTACAAGGCTCTACCCGTTAAGAAGCAGAATTCAATTGCGGTCAAGATTGCACGCATTCTGCCGCGATTCTCTACACCGCAATTGCCAGGTCCACCCTCCCGCCTGAAAGACAAATAAGAACTGGCTTTTCTTGCAATTCCTTCCAAAACCTACTGAGCCGCTGAACGTTGGGGCACCTGGCTTTGGGGGTCACATCTCGTGTGTTCTGACGTAGACAAGTGCACGCCCGTTCCAATTCCACAGCTCAGATTAAAGCCCAATCCCCGCGCGATTATTCTGACTTTTTTCTCGAACAAGAATGTTCGAGTTTTGTTGCTTTCCAATTTTTGTTTGTTTATGTTGTTCTAAACGAAATTAACAAACTGGCGTTTTTGAGAGATGTGTGAGGACAAGATAGAGGAGAAAAAGCAGGACCTGGCTGATTCGGTCGGTGAGTTCATCAAGTATTGGGGTTTTAAGGAAATTCACGGCCGCATTTGGACGCATGTATATTTGTCGGATGGGCCCCTGACTGCCAAGCAGTTAACCACACGCCTGGGTGTAACAAAGGGATTGATTAGCACCGCCCTGGCTGAGCTGATCGCCTACCAGGTGGTTGAGAAAGTTACTTTGGGCGATGCCCGCTCTCCGGGCTATCAATCCAATACCGACTTGATGGAAGTGATCTTCAATATTCTAAGAAACCGGGAGTTGAAGTTGACGACCAAGATCAAAAAAAATATAGAAGCTTTAGAAGGTGAAATGGGAGGAAGCTCGCCTCAGCTGGAACGGATTCGGAGGTTGCACGAAATGACCAGCTTTGCGGTAGAGAGCATCACGAAATTGCTACACAACAAAACCATTTCAACCAATCGCCTGCGAACCGTGATGAGACTTCTCTCATGAGTTATATTGCCGGTTGAGGGTAAAAGCGCCGAACAAAACATTGCCGGCAGCTCATTGCTATCGGTAGTTCACGTCAAGAGTGTGTTATGAATAATTATGTTGAGGCAGAAAAAGGAGTTGCGTTCGACCGATTTTATCGTGTCGCCATAGAACGAGGCTGCGGCGTGGCACTATGGCGTTTGCCGTTCGCAGAACACGTCGAAGCGGTGATGGATCTGAACGGCCACGAAATGCGCCCACTGGCGGTAAGAGATGACTCTCCCGGCTTTGTTGTCGCGCCGTTCGAAAGCAGGTTACAGGAGATTCCCTTCATCGCGGCGGATATCTGGTTGAAGCAAGATACTTGTCTTGTCTCACCGCGGCTTGCTTCAAATGGCTCAAATGGGCGTGTGTCGAGACACAACGGCATAACGGACGTTCTCAGGGCCCTGCAGGTTCATCCCAGCGTGAAGAACGGGGTCAAAGAGGCGAAATCATGGTATGCCGCGGAGGGCCGCCGTTCAAAGCAGCTTGTCTCAACCAGTCAGGAATCTTTTTGCACCTGGGTCGAGCAGGCTCTCAAGTGGATACGGCGTCAGGAACTACGAAAAGTTGTTTTGTCGAGAATGCTGCAGGTAGCGCTTCCAAGAGCGTTTCATCCCGTCGCTCTGTTCGAAAGTCTCTGTGCTACCTACCCCAATGCCTTTGTTTCCCTCGTGGCGGCCCCCGGGCTTGGCACGTGGATTGGCGCGACTCCCGAACTTTTGCTTAGTCGTTGCAATGATGAATTGACTACCGTTGCGTTGGCCGGTACGCGACCTGTCGATCCACAGGACCGCCGCTGGCCGAAACAATGGAGTGAAAAGGAAATCGTTGAGCAGGCCATTGTCAGCGATTTTATTCGTGAGTGCCTCGCAGCTCAGAAACTGAATTTTCGAGAGGAAAAAACTGAATCCGTTCAGATCGGCGATTTGTTACACCTGAAGACGAAGTTCAGTCTGGGAAATGCTTCTCGTATGACGGGTGCTCAGGTCGAAAGACTGTTGCATGGGCTCCACCCGACACCGGCCGTTTGCGGTGTGCCGCAGCAGGATGCCCTGGCTTTTATCAAGGAACGGGAAACGCATGACCGGGCCCTTTACGCCGGATATCTGGGCCCGGTTAAGGTTGGAGGTGAAACAAATCTATTTGTTAACCTTCGGTGTCTACAAATGCTGCCTTCATCGGCTTTGCTGTATGCAGGTTGCGGCATCACAATAGATTCAATTCCACGGCAAGAGTGGCTGGAGACGGATTTGAAGCTTAACGCGTTGCTCAACTTGCTGCGGGCTTATCCGGCGGAGGCAGAATCGGTGCCCGCCGAGTCCACACTGTTTTGTCATGATTAATCCCGCCCAAAGCGTCTACGATATCGCCGGGGTCTGCGCCGCTCACGAAATAGCCAACATCATTATCTCGCCCGGCTCTCGCTCAGCCCCTCTCACGCTCGCCTTTGCCAGGCATCCACGGCTGACATGTCGTGTCGCCGTCGACGAAAGGTCAGCCGCATTCATCGGTTTGGGCATCGCGCAACAGACCAATCGCCCGGTGGCTTTGGTTTGTACCTCCGGCACGGCGGCGCTGAATTATGCACCGGCTGTCGCCGAAGCTTTTTATCAGGGTATCCCACTAGTGGTTTTTACCGCTGACCGGCCGCCGGAATGGATTGACCAATACGACGGCCAGACGATCGTCCAGCGCAACCTTTATGGTGCTAATTGTCTTGCCTATTTTGAGTTGCCTGTCGAGACGCGGCATCCGGACGCGAGATGGCAGGCGGACCGTCTGGTTTCCGAAGCGATCCAATTGAGTCAGGTGCCACGACCTGGCCCGGTCCACATCAATGTGCCGTTGCGCGAACCATTGTATCCAGAGCGAGAGATTCAGTACAGCAGCGAGCATCAGGTCGTCCGTGAGGATACTGCGAAACGGCACCTTTCCGAGGAAACCTGGAACCATCTGGTCTCATCCTGGCAAACCCATGATCGAAAATTGCTGGTGGGCGGCCAAATGCTGCCAGGTCGGGATGGAGGGGCGGCTCTTAACAACTTCTTGCCGAGAAACGATGTCGTCCTGTTCGCTGATATTACGTCGAATTGCCTGGGGACGGCGGCCGTCCGGCACTTTGACATGGCATTGGGTTCGGACTCCGAAACCTTCTTGGCCAATTGTGTACCAGATTTATTGGTGACCTTTGGTGGCCCTGTGGTTTCCAAGTATCTGAAGTTGTGGTTGCGAAAATTCAAAGCCCGGGAACATTGGCATTTGCAAACAGGCGCGCCCAGACGTGATCCGTTCCAGTCTCTGACACGCGTGGTTGACACTGCTCCGGCTGATTTTTTCGATGAACTTAACCGCCGTTTACCACCGAAAGAATCTGTGCCCGATTCAGGCTATCGCGATCACTGGCAGACCCTCGAAGCAGCGATGCAGGAGAAGAAGGAGGCATTTCTCGAGCAGGCACCGTGGTCAGAAATAGGTGCCATGCAACGTATCTTGCACGTGCTTCCAAAGCAAGGTATCTTGCATCTTGGCAATAGCATCATCGTCAGGCTTGCGAACTTTCTTTCACTGCATCCGGACCGGGCGTGTCCAATCTTTTCCAATCGCGGGACAAGCGGCATAGACGGGACACTTAGCACCGCCGTCGGGTCGGCGTATAGCACGGAGCGCATGACTACGATCTTGCTGGGCGATCTGGCCTTTTTCTACGACCGCAATGCACTCTGGCAAGAGCACTTGCCCGGAAATTTAAGGATTATCTTGTTCAACAACTACGGCGGCGGAATTTTTCGTTCTTTGGACGGCAGTCGCGATCTACCAGAGTTGGAAAGGTACTTTGAGGTTACGCACAAGCTTTCTGCTAAGAATCTGTCTCTTGACCACGATGTGCACTACGAATTTTGTGATTCAATGGCCACCCTGGATTTGGCACTCGATACTTTTTTTCGGCCGACCGGGCGGCCTGCTCTTCTTGAGCTGGGGTTCGACAGATTTCTAAACGCAGAGACATTCCTGAACTTTAAAGCCATGCTGAGGGAGATAAAATGACTACTGCTGCTGCGTGGAAGACGCTCAAGGAATTCCAGGATATCTTGTTTCTCTATCATGAAGGAATCGCCAAGATCAGCATCAATCGCCCTGAGGTACACAACGCTTTTCGCCCGCAGACGGTTTTCGAATTGTCCGAAGCCTTTGAGCTAGCCCGTCAGAATGCGGACGTAGGTGTTGTCATTTTGACCGGCGAGGGCGGCCGTGCGTTTTGCAGTGGTGGTGATCAAAAAGTGCGCGACGTCGGTGGCTACGTTGGCAGCGATGGCGTGCCGCGCCTCAACATCCTGGACGTCCAAAAACAAATTCGATCGATGCCTAAACCGGTGATTGCGATGGTCGCGGGCTACGCCATCGGCGGCGGCCACGTTCTTCACGTCGTTTGCGATTTGACCATCGCGGCAGAAAACGCTCGTTTCGGCCAGACCGGCCCCAAAGTTGGTAGTTTTGATGGCGGGTTCGGTTCTTCCTACTTAGCTCGCCTGGTAGGCCAGAAAAAGGCGCGTGAAATCTGGTATCTTTGTGACCAATATGATGCGCAAGAAGCGCTGCACATGGGCCTAGTCAACAAGGTGGTACCACTGGCTGAATTGGAATCAACGACGCTGCAGTGGTGCCAGAAAATACTGCGCAAGAGTCCGATGGCGATTCGGCTGCTCAAATCTGCTTTTAACGCCGAATTGGACGGCCAAGCCGGTTTGCAGGAATTGGCCGGCAATTCCACCTTGCTCTATTATTTGAGCGAGGAAGCGAATGAAGGCCGACGCGCCTATGTTGAAAAGCGCGAACCGGATTTCAGCAAGTTCAAGCGGTATCCGTGACCAAAAGTGTGAGGTGACCGCAAGAAACATGAGCACTCCGCTGCAGATTTGGTTTTCAGCCTTTCGTTTGCGCACGCTATTACTCGCGATTGCGAGCATAGCGCTGGGGAGTTTTCTTGCTGCGGCGCAGGGCGGATTCCATTGGCGCGTCGCGTTGCTGTCTCTTCTCACCGCCGTCTTGTTGCAGATCTTGTCCAACCTGGCTAACGACTACGGTGACACCGAGCACGGTGCAGACAGCGACGAGCGAATCGGTCCGGTGCGCGTGTCGCAGCAAGGTCAGGTTTCAACCCGTGTCATGCGGCGGGTTATCCTACTCTTTGTGCTTCTTTGTCTCGCCGCGGGCTACCTGTTGGTGCGCGGTGAAAGTTGGTTTTTTTACGGATTGGGTCTCGCGGCCATTGTGGCCGCAATAGCCTACACGGCGGGTCCAAAACCGTATGGCTATGCCGGCATGGGAGATTTGTTTGTTTTCTTGTTTTTTGGCCTCACAGGCGTGGGGGGAACCTATTTCTTACACACGCACAGAATGAGTCCTGCCATCCTGCTTCCCGCTGCGGCCTGTGGTTTTTTCTGCGTGGCAGTCCTGAATATTAACAACATGCGCGACCTGACGTCGGACCGGGCAGCCGGCAAAATAACTATACCCGTGAGGTTGGGTGTCGCTCGAGCCCGCATTTATCACTGGTTGTTGTTGACCGCCGGCCTAATCTCGGCTGTTGCCTACATTTCGCTTAACTACAGCTCACCCTGGCAATTCCTTTTCTTGCTGGTCGCGCCGTTTCTGGTATGGAACGGCATTTCCATTTCCACACAGACCAGCGCGGCGAACCTGGACCCTTACCTGCGGCAAATGGCAGTTGCCACGCTTCTGTTTAGCCTGGTGTTTGGTGCAGGAATTTTGATGTGAGCAAGCTGCAGGCAGAGTATCGGAAATTTACCCTCACCTTCGTCAAACCCATGGGGACTTCCCGCGGCCTTCTAACTGACCGCGACATCTTCATTCTCGCGCTTCGGAATGAGCAAGGAGTTGTCGGGCTAGGGGAGTGCGCATCACTACCAAAATTGAGCTTTGACGATCAGCCTGGATTCGAAGCCAGGTTGAGTGAGGTTTGTGCCAGCTTGAGAGAAAAAGGCTGCGTGACGAACATTCCTCTAACCGATTGGCCGGCGATTCGATTTGGTGTGGAGACGGCAGCGCTCTGCCTGCAGCGTTTTCAACAACCCCTGTTTGATACGGATTTCACCCGA
>Ga0114931_10003028_pt1 | contig 21360 bp, 17 predicted proteins | sample 2SBtaG_FD_89579 | JGI IMG/M metagenome (GOLD analysis project Ga0114931, IMG submission 89579) | Deep subsurface microbial communities from Kolumbo volcano to uncover new lineages of life (NeLLi) - 2SBTROV14_V59a metaG | ecosystem: Environmental > Aquatic > Marine > Volcanic | place: Kolumbo...
GCACTCGGCGTGCAGCACCTTGACCGCCAGCTTGGTGCCCAGCACCACGTGCTCGGCCTCGTACACGCTGCCCATCCCACCTTCGCCGATCTTGCGCACGAGGCGGTAGTTGCCGAGCACCGTGGTGCCAACTCGGCTGTCGGCGCCGTCGGGCCGCATGATCAACGGCCGCTCGGCTCCCGACCGCGCGGGCTGCCCGCGACCTTGCCGATCGCGCGCGCAAGCAGCGCCAGCGCGCGATTCCACGGACGCAACGCGGGCAGCATCGCCAACTGCGCCGCCGGCCAGGTCGGCCCGCCACGCCGGCCGACCGCCACGAACGTGGTCTTGCCGACGCGGAGGCGCGACCTCGGCGCCAGGTAGGCTCGCTCGATTCGCACGTTGTCCACGTGTACCCCATTGCGGCTGTTTCGGTCCACCACCAACAGCTCGCCGCGGTGGCAGCGGATCAGCGCACAGTGGAACGACGACACATACGGATCGGACAGCCGCAGGTCCGCATGCAGGCCATGGCCGATAACGTAGCCGGTGCGCCGCGGATCGAGCGGGTAGTAGGCGCCCGAGGCTTCCTCGCGCAGGCCAATGACCAGCGGCGGGCCGATCCGTCGCGTCACCGCCGCCGAGTCTGCGCGCCCGCTCATGCGATCTCCAGCTCGCGGCACAGCTTGCCAAAGGTGCTCCACGGCAAGCCCAGTGCCTTGCTGGCCTGGCGCCGCGATGGCACCTGGGGCAGCGCGCCGGTGATCGCGACGCGGAGCGCAGACCGCATCGCGTCCGGGCTGGGGAACAGCGACGCCAGCGACACGCCGTGCGAATCGTCGGCCAGCGCGGTGCGCACGGCGAGACGGAGCTGGGCCACGTTGCCCGGCCAGTCGAGCCCGGCCAGCGCCGCCGCCTCGGTCGCGTCGTAGGAAAGCGGCGGGCCGTAGCAGACCTCGCGGAAGAACAGCGCGACCAGCGCGGCGACGTCGAGCACCCGCTCGCGGAGCGGCGGCACGGGGATCGCGACCGCCTGCTCGCGCAACGCCCGCCAGTCGGTCGATGTGAGCACGGCCGGATCGGTCGTGGTGAGCAGGACGCGCACGAACGGCTCGCCCCGCCGATCGACCTCGGCCATCGCCTGCGCCAGGCGCGCGCCGAACGCTCCGCCCGCGGTGTCGACACCGGTGATGAGCAGACTGCCACCTGAGGCCGCGCGCATCGCCGCCGCGAGCTCGCCCGCCGCGCCGCGCGCCACGGCGCCGCCGTCCACCACCACGAACGGCCCCGCCGCCGACGGTGACGCCTGGTGGATCGTCTCGGCGAACGTCCGCTTGCCGACGCCGGTCTCGCCGCAGAGCAGCAGGTGGCGGCGCGTGGCCGCCAGCTTCAGCGCCTGCGCGCGCGCCGCGGCAAACGCCGCCGACGTCCCCACCAGCCGCTCCTGCGCCAGCAGAAGGTGCCGCGTCTCCTGGCTGAACGCCACGAACAGCGACCCGCCCATCTGGATCGTCGCCCCGGGGTGCACGTAGCCGGTCGTACACGGCGCGCCGCAGACGAACGTCCCGTTCTTGCTGCGGTCGGCAATCACCAGGTGCTGATCCTTGCGGTGGAGCGTCGCGTGGCTCGACGACATGAACTTGTCGCCGCGGACGCAGATGTCCGCGCGCGGGCTGCTGCCGACCAGCCACCAGATTCCGGCCGGGTCGAGGGCGTATTCAGTGGTGGTACCGACCAGGCGCAGGCCGATGACCATCGAGCCGGGCTGATTCACCAGGGGCGGTTTTCTCGCATCGGGCAGCGAAATCGTCGAGTTGGGCACGGGTGACACTCCTTGCTACGCGCGGGCGGGCGTGTGTGCCGCGGCTCGCCCTATCCGTTGTAACGCCACCTCCGGGAGTGACCTGGCCACGCGCGGCTCAGATTGAGCATCGCACCGAGATCTCCACACAATTTTTGCCGTCTTCGTTGTTGGAGCCTTGGCGCTCCGATCCTGCGATCGCGGCCTGCCAGATCATGCGCCCCGCTGGGCTTGTCGGTGCGTTCGCTCGCGCGAGCGCGGAGCGGTGCCCAGGAAGTCCGGCCAGTTCGTCCACACGCCGCAATACACCTCCAACCCGCCACGCCCGCCACCGCCACCCACCGACCGCGCCCGCTACCGCTACCGCTATCGCGCCGTACCCGCCAGCCCGTACCGCTTCAGCTTTTTTTGCAGCCCGTACCGGCTCAGCCCCAGCAGCTTCGCCGCCGCCGTCTGATTGCCTCCGGTCCGGCCCATCGCTTCTTCCACCAGCGCCCGCTCGAGCGACTCCACCCGCGGCTTCAGCTCCAGGTTCTTGGACCGCGCCGGATCCGCTGCCGCCGGCGTCGCTGACGCGATCCGCGGCGACAAATCGCGCACGTCGATGACCTCGTCCGCCAGCGCTGACGCCCGCGCCAGCTCGTTCTCCAGTTCGCGGACGTTCCCCGGCCAGTCGTGCGCCGCCAGCCGGGCCAGGGCGCCCCGGGTCAGCTGTGGCACATCCCCGCCCGTCGCCGCCACGCGCGACAGAATGTGCTCCGCCAGTGCCGGCAGATCCTCCAGCCGTTCCCGCAGCGGCGGCACATCGACGCGGATGACGCTCAGTCGGTAGAACAGATCCTCGCGAAGCTCTCCGCTCGCCACCAGCCTGTCCAACGGCCGGTTGGTCGCCGCCACCACCCGCACGTCCACCGACCGCGTGCGGCTGTCGCCGACCCGGCGAATCTCGCCCTCCTGCAGCACGCGCAACAGCTTGGACTGCATCGCCAGGCTGGTGTCGGCGACCTCGTCGAGCAGCAGCGTGCCCCCGCTGGCGACCTCGAACAGCCCGCGCCGATCGCGATCGGCGCCGGTAAACGCCCCGCGCACATGGCCGAACAGCTCCGACTCGAGCAACGTCTCGGGCATCGCCCCGCAGTTGACCGCGACGAACGGCCCGCCGCGCCGGGGCCCGTTGTCGTGCAGCGCGCGCGCCACCAGCTCCTTACCGGTGCCGCTCTCGCCCTGGATCACCACCGGCAGCGCGGTATCTGCCGCCCGGTCCAGCAGCCGGAGCAGCTCGAGCATCGCCGGCGATCGGCCGATGATCGCGTCGTAGTCGTGGCGCAGATTGCCGGCGTCCGCGGGCAGCCGGGCGCGGACCGTCGCCAGCTCGGCCTCCTTCTCGACCACCTCGGCTTCCAGTCGCTGGTTGAGCTCGGCGATCTCGCGCTGGCGCCGCTGGTTGTCCTCGGCCAGTCGCGCATTCTCGATCGCCACCGCGGCGATGTCCGCCAGCTCCCGCGTCAGCTCGATCGCCGCGTCGTCGAACGCGCCGCTGCGGAAGCGGTGATCGACGTAGATGGTTCCGATGAGCCGATCCTTCTGCCGCAGCGGCACCGCCAGCACCGAGCGCAAGCGCATCGCCGCCACCGACTCCGCCGCCCCGAAGCGCTCGTCGAATGCCGCATCGAGCGTCAGCACCACCTCGCCGGTGGTCGCCGCCCGCTCGGCGATCGATCGCGACAACCCCAGCTCCTCTCCGGCCAGCGCGGTCTGCTCGAAGTTGCGCGCCACGGTGATCGCCAGCTCGCCGCCGGCATCGCCCAGCAGCAGGAAGCCGCGCTCGGCGCTGGTCAGCTCGATGACCGTGTCGATCACCTGGTCGAGCAGCGGCTCCAGCCGCAGCTCCGAGTTCAGTCGCCGACTCAGCGCCAGCAGCCGGCGCAGATCCCGCTCGACACCGGCCGCGGCGCCCGCGGCTGACGCCGCAACGGTCGCGGCGCGCGCCGCCTGTCCCGACAGCTCGGCGCCGAGCGCGGCCAGCCCGCGGGCGTCAGGATCCCGGGCCAGCCCGGCGCGCCGCACCTCGGGCGTGTCGGCGACCAGCTGGTCGTACAGCGCGCGCGCCTCGTCGGCCAGCGTTCGCGCCCGGGCGTCGTCGCCGGCGGCGCGGGCTACCCGGGCGGCGACCACGTCGGCGCGCCACGCCTGGTCGATGCGGCCGGTGGCCCGGGTGCGTCGCCGCGCTTCGTCGACATCTGCGGCGACCGGCTGCGGATCCAGGCCCAGCGCCAGCAGCGCCCGCGCGCGCGCGACGGCCAGCCGGTCGCGATCGTCGGCCGAGCGCGCATCCGCCGCTGCCTGGTCGAGGGCGTCGAGCCCGGCGCGGTCGCCGGAGTCGGCCAGGACCTCGCCCAGGTTGATCCGCGCGACCAGCCGCTCGCGCGCGCTCGGGCCGTCGCCGCCGGCCGCGGCCAGGGCGTCGCGGTAGGCGGCGATCGCCGCCGTGCGGTCGCCGGTGCGCCGGGCGACGTCACCCTGCAGCATCCGCGCGTACAGCTGCATCTGCGGCGTGCCGTGGGCGCGCGCGGTCTGCAGCGCGCGCCCGCCCGCGCGGGCGGCGGCGTCGACCTCGCCGACCATCAGTAGCTCGACGCCGCGGTTGTACAGCGCCGCCGCCAGCTCCGGCACGTCGCCCAGCCGCTGGAGCGACGCCAGGCCGGCGTCGAGGGCCTCCAGCGCCGCGCCGTGGCGGCCGCGCTCGGCGTGCGCGCTGGCGCGATTGAGCTCGTAGACCGCGGCCGCGTGGACATCGGCGGCGGCGCGGGCGTTGTCGGCAGCGCGCTCGTACAGCGTCGCCGCGGTGGCGATGTCGCCGCGCGCGTGGGCGGCCAGCCCGGCCAGGCCCAGGGCGCGGCCGGCCAGGGCGCGATCGTCGGCCAGCTGCGCCCGGCGTTCCAGCTCGGCGAACACGGCGGCGGCCGCGGCCTGATCGCCGCGGTAGAGAGCGGCCAGCCCGGCACTCTCCAGGCGGATGGCGGCACCGTCGTCGAGGTCGTCGGCCGCCGGCACCTCGCCTGCGACCTCGGCGGCGTCGGCGTAGCGCCCGCGCGACACCAGCAGGCGCGCGTAGGTGCCGGCCACTTCGCCGTCGCCCGGCTCCTCGCCGTACATCGCCGCCAGCACCTTCTCGGCGCCGTCGAGATCACCCGACTTCTGTTGCGCGCGCGCCACCAGCAGGCGGGCGCGACGGCGTGTCGCGCGACCGCGGGAGCGCGCCGCCTTTTCCGCCTGGGCCGCCGCGGCCGGGTAGTCTCCGACGGCGATCGACAGCGCAGCGATTTCGAGCGCCACCTCGGCGGCAGACGCGCCGGAGACCTTTTCCGCCGCTCGCTCGAGCAGCGCCCGCGCGGCGGCCGGACTGCCGCGCCGGGCCAGCACCGGCGCCGCCGCGCGACATGCGGCGACCGCCTTGGCGGCCGGTCCGGTCTCCAGCAGGTGCCGCGCCAGCGATGGGGCATCGCCGTGCTGCTGGTGCCAGGCGGCCGCCAGCCGGTGCAGCGCCACCCGTCGCGCGGCCGGCGTCGCCCGGTGGAGCACGCGGGCGTGGGCGGGCGTGGGCAGGGCGAGCTGATCGCCGTTGGCGGTGACGAAGCCGCTGCCGATGAGCGGCGCGGCGGCGCGCTCGACCGCGGTCGGGTCGCTCTCCAGTACCGCGGCGACCGCCTCGACCGCGCCGGCGCCACCGAGCACGGCCAGCGCTTCGACAACCGCCGCGCGATCCGGCGGCAGCGCAGCGGCACGGCGGACGACCAGCTCGGCCAGCGCCTCGTCGGCGCCGCGCGTGGCGTCGACCAAGGAGGCGGGGCGGACCGCCTAGGGATCCTCGTCGCCGATCGCGGCCACGCGGACCGCCTCGACGATCAACCGGGGCAAGCCGGCGGTGGCGCGGGCCAGCTCGGCGGCCCATCGCGCATCGACCGGCCGACCCAGCATCGACGACGCCAGCGCAGCGGTCGCCGCGCCGCCGAGCGGAGCGACGTCGACGTTGCTCCGCCCCGGGCCGTCGGCCGAGCTGGTGGAGAAGCGGACGAGCAGCAGCGACGGCGCCGCGGCAACCACCGCGCGTTCCACCGCCACGGCGCGCTCGTCGTCGGCCGCGGCATCGAGGACGACGATCAGCCGCCGTTCGTCGTCGACCGCGGCAGCGCGCGCGAGCAGGGCGTCGGCAAAGCGCGCGCGCGCCCGGGCATCGTCGCCATCGGCCGCGCCGTCTGTGGCATCACCGGAGCGGGCCGCCAGCGCCGCGGCGACGCGATCCGGATCGCCCCAGACCACGTCGAGGGCGGCGGCGCGACCGGCGGCGACCGCGAGCTGGTGACGGCGCACGGCCGCCCGTGCCACGGCGTGACGGCCGGCGCCGTCGGGGCCGACCAGGCGAACAACGTGCGTCGATGCATCGGCGAATGCGGCGGTCAGCGCCGCGACGGCGTCGTCGCGGTCGACCAGGCGCGGTGGCAGCAGGGTCGTACCGGCGCCGCGCGGAGTGGGGGCACGCCGCGGGCGGTCGAGCGCCTCGCGGACCCGGGCCATCTCGCTCTGCACCACCGCCGCCGACGACGGCCGGTCGTCCGGGTCGCGCGCGAGCATCCGCTCGATGACGCCGGCGAGCGTCGCCGGCACCCACGGCGCGCGCTCGGCCAGGGGAATGCGATCGCCGTCGACGACGGCCCGCGCGACCGCGCGCGCGTCGCTGCCGGCAGCCGGAGCCGATCCGCACGCCGCGTGGTAGAGGGTCGCGCCCAGGGCGTAGATGTCCGAGCGCGGCTCCGGGGCGCCGGCCAGGGCCTCGGCACTCATGTACGCAAGCGTGCCGCGGGCGCCACCGCTGGCGCCGCGCGCGGCGCTGAGCCCGAGGTCGAGCAGGGTCGCGACCGCCTCGCCGTCGACGGTGCCGACGACGACGTTGTCCGGCTTGACGTCGCAGTGGACCAGACCGGCGGCGTGAACGTGGGCCAGCGCCGCGGCGACATCCTCGGCAATGACCAGCAGCACCTCGATCGGATCGGTGGCGGCGGCCACCGCCGCGGCAGCGTCGACCCCGTCGGCGTGGGCAGCGGTGAAGAACAGTCCGCCGCTGGCCACGCCGGGCACCGGTTGGTCGACCCGTTCGAGGTCGAAGACACGGATCAGCCGCGGATGGTCGAGGGCGGCCAGGCGGCGAAACTCGGCCGTGAAGCGAGTGCGGGCATCCCCGTCCAGGGTGCGCAACAGCTTGAGCGCGCGCGGCGCGTCGCCGGAGCGACGGTCGCGGACGAGGAAGACCTCGGCGCTGGCGCCACCGCCGAGCCGGCGCTCGACCTGGTAGCGGCGATTGAGGAGAGGCACACCTGCCATCTAAGTAGGCAGTGTACCGCCAACTTTGTTGCTGCGTCTGTGAAATAGCGATTTCACTGGGCAACGTGGTAGGTTGACCGCATGTCGGACACCGGGCGGGGGCGTGATCGGCGCCGCGTCGGGGACGCGACCCGGGCGCGGATCGACGACCTCGCCGATGGCTGGTCGGTGCCCGATGGGCAGCCGCGCGACCCCGCGGAGGCCGCTCAGCCCCCGGCGCCGGCGACGGCGCCGCGAGCAAAGCGGCCGTCGGCGCCACCGCCACCGGTCGCGCGCAAGAAGCGTGAATCGGTGCCGCCACCGCCGTCCCCGCGGAGCAAGCCCGAATCGGCGCCGCCACCGCCGCCGCGGACGCGCAGCAAGCGCGAGTCGGTGCCGCCACCGCCGTCCCCGCGGAGCAAGCGCGAGTCGGCGCCGCCACCGCCGTCTCCGCGGAGCAAGCCCGAATCGGCGCCGCCACGGCCGTCCCCGCGCAGCAAGCGCGAATCGCCGCCGCCACCGCCGTCCCCGCACAGAAGGCGCGAATCGGCGCCGCCACCGCCGCCCCCGGCCACGCCCGAGCCGGTGCCCGAGCCGGCGACCGAGCCGGCGACCGAGCCGATGGAGCGAGCGGAGCTCTCGGACCTGATCGACGAGTCGTCCCGCGATGACGACGCGACCCGCTTCGAGCCGCCGTCCCGGCGCCGCTCGAGCGGTGGTCAGCTGCGCCGGCCGCAGGTGTTGCCCAAGCAGCGCGGCATCGTGGGCGACGTCGCCTATGTCTTTCGCGCGCTGTTCAGGGTGACCGAGGCGCGGCGCGAGCTGACCGAGCTCCAGCACCAGCTACAGGAGGAGCGCGCGTCGCGGGGCAAGCGGCTGGTCGAGATCGCCCGCCAGGGGATCGCCGACGACGCGCTGACGATGCCGGTGGTCGAGCGCGCCCGCGAGCGCCTGTCCGGCGTCGAGGAGGACCGGTCGGTGCGCGCCGGCGCCTCGGCCGGCGCAGAGGCCGAGATCCGCAAGCTGGAGCGCGCGCGGTCCGACGAGGCCGGCGACCACATCGCCCAGATCGACGCCCTCGATGGCGAGATCACCGACATCCGCCAGCGCCTGGAGCCGATGGAGAAACGCGCGGCGGTGGCGCGCAACAAGGCGGCGCAGCTGCACGACTCGCTCGAGAGCCTCGACCGGCGAATCGAGGCGGCGCGGGGCAAGCTGGTCGCGGTCAAGGGGCCCAAGGCCGACCCGGCCGCGGTCGCGGCCGAGATCGCGTCGCTGCGCGCCGAGCGCGAGGCGGTTGCCCAGGAAGAGCCAGCCCTGGCCAGCGAGCTCGACGAGATCGAGCCGCAGATCGCCGCCCTCGGCGCCGCGCGCAAGGAGGCGGAGAAGTCGATCGCCGAGCTGCGCGAGCGCGAAGAGGAGGCCCGGGTCCGCACCGAGGAGATGGTGCAGGCGATCCGCGCGCGCAAGGCGGTGGAAGATCGCGCTGTCGCCGAGTGCGACCGCGCCCGCGACCTGGCACTGCTCGATCTGGGCGAGTCGCTCGCGGTAGAGCGACCTCCCGAGGTGGCGACGCGGATGCGCGCCGTGGACGAGCACGATCTGTCGATCGCGACCCTCGAACGCCGGGTGATCGAGCTGTCCGAGCTGGTCGGCGGCGTCGATCGGGCCGCCATCGTCCGCGGCGTAGCGGTGCTGGCCGGCGGTCTGGTCGCCGTGGTGATCCTGCTGATTCTGCTGCTCGGCTGGGCCGGCTAGAACATCGATTCCAGCCGGCTGACCGCAGCCAGGGTCAAGCCGTAGCGCAGCGCGCCCAGGGCGACCGCCAGGATCCCGACCGTCAGCGCGCCGGCCCCGGCCAGCCGCGCCGGCCCCGGATCGGCCCGCCGGCGGTAGCCGAGTGCCCCGGCGGCCCCGCCAAACAGTCCCAGACCGATCGCCAGATACATGCCCGGGCCGGGCACGCCCGCGCAGATCAGACCGGCGGCCGCCACGGTGAGCGCCAGCCATCCCAGGGACCGATTCACCCGCCCAGGCTACGCCGGGGTCTCGGGCCGGCCAAGAAAATGGTGTATATGGCGCGGTAATGGACCCGTCCCCCGAGCTGCACGTCGGCGTGTGCGCGATTCTCGGCCTGCCCAACGTGGGCAAGTCGACGCTGCTCAACCGTGTCCTCGGCGTGCGGTTGGTCGCGGTGTCGCCGCGGCCGCAGACCACGCGCAACCGGATCCTCGGCGTGGTCAACCGGCCGGCGGCGGGCGACGCGCCCGGCGCGCAGATCATCTTCCTCGACACCCCCGGCGTGCAGCGGGGCAAGGGGCCGCTGCGCCGCTTCATGCAGGGGCAAGCGGTGAGCGCGGCAGCCGAATGCGACGTCGTCTTGCTGGTGGTCGACGCCACCGAGCGCGACCAGCAGCACCCGGAGCGGCTGTCGCGCGACGACGCCGCGGCGCTGGCCGACGCCATCGGCCCGTCGAAGGTCCCGGTCATCCTGGCGCTCAACAAGGTCGACCGGCTGTCGTCCAAGGAGCAGCTCTTGCCGATGATGGAGGCCTATCACGCCACCGGTCGCTACGCCGAGATCGTGCCAATTTCGGCGCTAAACGGCGACGGTGTCGACCCGCTGCAGGCGACGATCGCGTCGCGGATGCCGATCGGCCCGGCGCTGTTTCCCGAGGAGATGTACACCGACCGCGCCGAGCGCTTCCTCGCCGGCGAGCTGGTGCGCGAGCAGCTGTTCCGCCAGCTGGGCAAAGAAGTACCGTACGCCACCGCGGTGGTGATCGAGGCGTTCGAGGACCGGCGCGAGCGCGGCGACGTACTGATCCGCGCGGTCATCCACGTCGAGCGCGACTCGCAGAAGGGCATCGTGGTCGGCAAGGGCGGCCAGCGAGTCAAGGAGATCGGGTCGCGCGCGCGGCAGGCGATCGCGCAGCTGCTCGACTGCCCGGTACACCTGATCCTTCACGTGAAGGTCTCGCCCGAATGGTCCCGTCGTGAGGCGGGAATTCGCGACATGGGGTACGAGGAATGACGGCGCCGCTACTGGCCATCGTCGGCCGGCCCAACGTGGGCAAGTCGACCCTGTTCAACCGTCTGGTCGGCGGTCGTCCGGCCCTGGTCCACGACACGCCCGGCCTGACCCGCGATCGCCGCTACGGCGAGCTCGACTACTTCGGCCGCCAGCTGCGCGTGGTCGACACCGGCGGCCTGGATCCGGAGGCGGCGCGCGAGGTGATCGGCGCGGGCATCCATCGCCAGGCCGGCGTCGCCATCGGCCAAGCCGACGCGGTGGTGTTCGTGGTCGACGCCATGGCCGGCATCACGCCGGTCGACGAAGAGCTGGCCGGCATGCTGCGCAAGATCGACAAGCCGATCTTCCTCGCCGGCAACAAGATCGACTCGACCAAGCGCGAGATCCACCTGGGCGAGCTGTACCGCCTGGGCCTGGGCGAGGTGTGGGGCATCTCGGCGGCCCACGGCCGCGGCATCGACGAGCTGCTGGAGGCGATCTGCGACGCCCTGGAGATCGAGCCGACCCTCGAGCCGGAAGAGGAAGAGCGGACGGAGGGCGGACCGCTGCGGGTGGCCTTCGTCGGCAAGCCCAACGCCGGCAAGTCGTCGCTGGTCAACCGCTTGATCGGCGAGGAGCGGGCGCTGGTCCACGACCAGCCCGGCACCACCACCGATCCGGTCGACACCGCATTTTCCTACGGCGGGAGCGACTACAGCCTGGTCGACACCGCCGGCATCCGGCGCAGGGCGCGCGTCGAGGCCGAGACCGAGAAGATCTCGGTCAGCATGGCGCTGGCGCAGATCGGCCGCGCCGACGTCGCGGTGATGGTGGTCGACGGCGCGCTGGGACCCAGCGAGCAGGACGCCCGGCTGGCCGGACAGATCGCCGACGCCGGCTGCGCGCTGGTGGTCGCGCTCAACAAGGTGGATCTGCTCCGCGGGTCCGGCGCGGCCAAGGCGCTGCGCGAGCGGGCCAGCGACGAGCTGCACTTCCTGTCGTGGGCGCCGGTGGTGCTGATCTCGGCGCTGCGCGGCGACGGCGTCGGCGACCTGATGACCGCGGTCGACCGGGTGTCCGAGCAGCACCGGCGGCGCATCGCCACCTCCGAGCTCAACCGCTTCTACGCCGAGGTGTGCGAGACCCACCCACCGCCGATCCACCGCGGCAAGTCGGTGCGGATCCAGTTCGTGACGCAGGCGGCGATTCGGCCGCCGTCGTTCGTGGTCATGACCAACCGCCCCGACGGTGTGTCGCCGTCGTACCGCCGCTACTTGATCAACCAGCTGCGCGCCCGCTACCGCTTCGAGGGCACGCCGCTGCGCCTGTTCGTGCGGGGCAAGAACGCGGGCAAGAAGAACAAGAAGAAGCGGGGGGCTAGAAGAAGCCCCAGCGGTAAGTCGCGCGGACGCCGGCGGTAAAGAACGACGTCTCCTGGACGAACGATTCCAGCCGCGCCTGAACCCCCCACGAGAAGCGGCGGCTCTCCAGCACGTCGAGCCCGATGCCAAACTCGACCAGGCCGTTGAGCTTGGCGTCCTGATCGCCGCCGAAGATCCAGATACCGCCCAGGCCGACCGTCGCGTACGGCATGTAGCGGACCACGTCGAAGGCGTAGGTCAGACCGACGGTGGCGTGGGTGCTGTAGCTGGTCTTGCCGTCCTTGCCCAGGCTGGCGAAGTAGACGCCGCCGCCACCGTCGACGCGAAACGACATGGCGTCGCCGAAGCCGCGCTCGTACTCGAGCCCCAGCGCGGTCCCCGCCGGCGAGTTGTCGCCGGAGCTGTAGGTGGCGTAGCTGGCGCTCATCGACAGCGAACGGTCATCCTCCCCGGCAGCGGCCGGGTGGGCCCGGCCGCACAGCAGGGCGGCGACCAGGGCGGCGAGCGAGGCGGCGGGGATGCGGGCCGGCATGAGCGTCGAAACTAGCGAAACTCGGGCGCCGAGACCAGTGGCCGGGGGCCGGGCCGTCCCCCCGGCGGGCCGGGGCAACCCTTTGCCCGCCGGTTGGCTCCAACCCACCGGACGTGGTACACCGCGCCTCCGGCCCGTAGCGCCATCCGAGAGCATCCAGTGTCGCCAAAAAACAAGGGAAAATTCGGCAAGGGCAAGACCGACGTCGCCGAGACGGACGAGTTCCAATCCAAGGGATTCGAGTTCCTCGAGCGGCTCCGGCCCTACGCCATGCGCATCGCCGTGATGATGACCATCGTCGTGGTCGGCTTCATCGGCTTCGTCACCTACCGGTGGTGGAACGACCGCAAGGAGCGCAAGGCGACGGCCCTCTACTTCCAGGCAGCAGATCTGGCCCGGCGCCAGGTGGTGCCCAAGGACGAGAAGGACGGCGACACCGGCGACGACGGCGACAGCGAGAACAAGCCGGACAAGCCCCCGACCTTCGACTCGATCGAAGACCAGGCGACCGCCGAGCTGTCGGCCCTCGAGAAGCTCGACTCCAAGGCCGGCGGCACCGCTGCGGCCGCGCAGGGCGATCTGGTCGAGGCCCGCGCGCTGCTCGACACCGGCAAGTACGACTAGGCCGAGGCGCTGTACCGCAAGTACGCGAAGCACGCTCCCAACGACACGCTCGAGACCGTGGCCCGCGAGGGCATCGGATACGCGCTCGAGGCCAAGGCGATGGCGGAGAAGGATCCGTCGGCGCGCCAGGCCGGGCTCGAGGCCGCGCTGGGCGCGTTCAAGAAGGTGCAGCCGGTCGAGAAGGGGCCGCGCTGGCTGTACGCCCTCTATCACGAGGCGCGTCTGAGCGCGACGCTGGGCGACAATGCCCACGCCGCCGAGCTGTACCAGAAGATTCTCGACAGCGACCCCAACGGCGACATCAAAGCGCTGGCGTCCTCGCGCCTGGCGATGCTCGGGACCACGGCCAAGCCCGCGGCCCCCGACGAGGGCGCCGCAGCCCCGGACGACAAGGGCGATCAGGGCGCGAGCCCGGCCCAGGGCGCCGGCGGCACCGACGACTGATGCGTCGGCTCCTGGCGACATACCTGGCCATCGCCACCGGCCTCGCCGGCGGCCTGGCTCTCTCGGGTTGCTACACGGTGACCGGCGGCGTCGACGCGATGAGCGCGGTGCCGCGCGGCGAGGTCGGACTGCCGGTGCTGGGGTTGTACTGGAAGCGGCTGGTCTCGGACCACGGCCGCGAGCCCAAGCCGCAGGAGTTCGCAAGCCCGGCGGTCGGGCAGGGGATTGGCGAGGACGAGCGTCTCTACGTCGGCTCCCACGACGGCACCTTCTACGCCCTCCAGGCGCGCACCGGGCGGGTGATGTGGAAGAACAAGCTGGGCTCGGTCAGCTCGCGCCCGGTGGTGCAGCTGGGGCGTCTCTACGTGGGTACCGACGACGGCTTCATGCTCTGCCTCGACGCCCTGGACGGCAAGGTGCTGTGGAAGTACGCGACCCGCGGGCCGATCCTCGAGAGCCCGGTCCTGGCCGAGGACTCGATCTATTTCAGCAACGAGAACGACCACGTCTACGCGCTCGATCTGGCCACCGGCAAGTTCCGCTGGCAGTACAAGAGCGAGACCCCGGATGAGTACACCCTGCGCGGACACGCCGGGGTGGCGTTCGGCAACGGGCTGGTCTTCACCGGCTTCTCCAACGGCAACGTCGTGGCGCTGCGCGCGGCCACCGGATCCGTGGCGTGGATGAGCTCGCTCAAGGGTGACGCCGACCGCTTCGTCGACGTCGACGGCACTCCCGTGCTCGACGGCGAGAGCCTGTACGTCAGCTCCTCTTCGGGCGGCGTCTACGCGCTCGATCAGGAGACCGGCCTCATTCGCTGGCGCCTGCCGATCTCCAACGCCGGCGGCCTGGTGGTGGACGGCAACCGCATCTACGTCGCCGCGGCCGAGCAGGGCATCTACGCCCTCGATCTGCAGGGCAACGTCATCTGGCGCCAGGGCACGCGCGGTGGCGGCGAGCCGGCCGCGCCTCAGGTGTCGGGCAACTACTTGCTGTACTCCCTGGCCGACGCCGGCCTCTACGTCGCCGACAAGCGCACCGGCGTGGTGCAACAGTACTTCCAGCCCGGCGACGGCGTCTCCTCCGAGCCCACCCTCGACGGTGACAACCTGTACGTCCTGTCCAACGGCGGCACCCTCTACGCGATGTCGCTGGACCGCTTCTAAAGCTGGGGGGCGCCGTCTTTTTCGATGCGGCGGACCAGCTCGCGCAGCCGGCGCATGCCGCCCAGGTCGCGGCAGCGGAACTCCACGCCGACGCCCTCGGTGCCGGGCTCCGCGCTGGTCCACGCGACGCGGCCCTCGAGCGCCTGTGGCGCGGTGGCGCCGGGCGGGACCAGCTCGACGACGATGGACGTGCCTTCGGGGACGGTCTCGCGGGTGCGGATGAACAGCCCCCCGGCGCCGATGTCGCCCAGATAGGCGGGGCGGCGACTGGCTTCGCTGGGGACGCGCCAGTCGACGCGCAGCTCCGTCGGCAGCCGGCGGTGGCGGCGCCTCTTGTCCGGCTCGAGGTTGCCGCGGGCAAGCGACAGCAAGTAGTCGCGGGTCTGCTGCTCGCTGGCGAGGAACTCGATACCCAGCCCCGCGCGCGTGCCCTGACTGCGGCGCCCGCGCCGATGCCAGGCGACCATGCCACGCACCAGGGTGTAATCCGGAAGCGCGGGCATGCGGATGTCCATCACGACCAGGCGGCCGGGCTCGACCACCTTGCGCGTGGAATAGAACAGCCCGCCGTACAGGAACGAGCCGAGGTAGTGATCCAGCAGCTCTTCACCGCTGCGATACCGCGCCACCAAGATCTCCATGGCCATTCACTAGGTATCAGACTGAGACGGGCAGGGCAAGCAACGCGGCGCGTCATGCAGATGACAACCTCTTGTCATGACAGGGTTTCTCGTCAACGGATCTGGCAGGTCGAAGGATCCGACCACTGCTCTCAAGGGCCCCGACGGGCATCGCCTGCCAGGTGGATCCCTACGACGACGAGGGCCGCGATCAGCAGGCCAACCGCCAACGCGCCGTGAACCCCGGCAACCAGCAATGCGGTGCCGCTGCCCAGCAGGGCGGCCGAAACCACCGCCGCGAACAGCCGCCGACCCAGCCGATCGGACGAGCGCGCCAGGGCCTCGTCGCGGGTTTGCACCGACAAGCGACCGCTTCGCAGGTCCTCGAGGATGTCGGTGATCTGCCCCGGTAACTTCTCCGCGCCGGCGCGCAAGCGCAGCGCTCCGCGCAACAGATCCCGGCCGACCCGCTCGGGACTGTAACGTCGGCGCAGCAGGTTGGTGAAGTACGGCCGGAGCTCGCCGTAGATGTCGAGCTCCGGGTAGATCGCCTTGCCGATCCCCTCGACCGTCATCAGCGCCTTGCCGACCATCAGCATCTCGACCGGCATGTCGATCTCGTACTTGATGGCGCCCTGCACGAGATCGCGGATCAGCCCGGACATCTCCACCTCTGCCAGCGGCCGGCCCAGGTATTTCTCCGAGAGCACCGCCACCTCGGCGCGAAAGGCGTCGGTGTCTACCCGCCCGCGCGGCTTGCCCAGCTCGAGCAGCGCGTCGGCGACGGCGTCGGTATCGCCGCTCACGGCCGCCAGCATCAGCCCCACGGCGCGGTCGCGCATCTCCGGAGACAGCCGCCCGACCAGCCCCAGATCGATCAGCCCGATCACCGGGTTTCCGGCCGGGCCGAGCACGATGATGTTGCCGGGGTGCGGATCGGCGTGGAAGAAGCCGTGCTCGAACACCATCTTGGCGATGACCAGCAGCGCGTTGCGGGCGATCGTCTCGCCGTCGCCCTCGGCTGCGGCGGCAGCGACCTTGCGTCCGACGAAGCGTTCCATGGCGAGCACTCGCTTGCCCGACGCCTCGCGATAGATGTGGGGAAACCGCACCGTGCCGTCGCCGGCGAAGAAGCGGGCGAAGCGCTCGGCGTTGTCGGCCTCGAGGCCGTAGTCGAGCTCGGAGGTGATGGCCCGATCGAACTCGGTGACCAGCCCGACCGGCGCGTAGATCCGTGACTCCGGGATGTGCTTGTCGACCAGGCGGGCGAGCATGTACAAGAGGTCCAGGTCGCGCTCGATGGTGGCGCGGATGCCCGGCCGCTGGACCTTGACCACGACGTCCACCTCGCTGCCGTCGTCCCGGCGCAGGCGCGCTCGGTGGACCTGGCCGATCGACGCCGACGCCATCGGCGTGCGGTCGAACTCGGCGAAGAGGTCGCCCTCGTCCTCGCCGAAGGTCTCGCCGAGGACCCCCTCCAGCGCCTCTGCGTCCATGGGCGGGACCTCGTCCTGCAGCTTGACCAGCTCGGCCACCACGTCCGGGGGCAACAGGTCGCTGCGGGTGGAGGCGATCTGGCCCAGCTTGACGAACGAGGGTCCCAGCTCCTGCGCCGCCTCGCGCAGGCGCACGGCGAAGGTCTTCTTGGGCGTGTCGCTGGGGCTCAGGCCGGGGACCAGGCTGCGCAGGTCGATGCGCGACAGGATCTGGCCGAAGCCGTGACGCGCCAGGACGGTCCCGATCTGCCGCATCCGATCCGTGTTTTTGACCGTCTTGACGACCGAGACCATCTCGCCCCCGAGCATAACGAAAAAGCCCGGCGCATCGCGCCGGGCTTGCATGAGACAGTTGAGGGAGAGCCGCTACTGCTGCGGCCAGCCGCCGCCGCCCCCGCCGCCGTAGCCGCCGCCCGAGCCGCCCGGAGGGGGCAGGCCGCCGCCCTGCTGCTGCGGATAGCCGCCCTGCTGCTGCTGCGGATAGCCGCCTTGCTGCTGCTGCGGGTAGCCGCCCTGCTGCTGCGGGTAGCCGGCCTGCTGCTGCATCTGCTGCTGTTGCTGCATCTGCTGCTGGCCGAAGCCGGCCGGCATCTGCGGCGCCCGCACCGGCGCGACCCAGACGCTCATGGCGCCGAAGCGGAAGGTAGCGAAGAAGGCGAGGGCGCCGTACACCAGCACGCTGGTGAAGTTGGCGTAGTTCGAGGTCTTCCAGCCCTTGCTGGTGAACAGCCCCGACAGCAGCCCGTTGACCGCGATGATGAAGCCGATGCCGGCGATGACGGCCACAGTGCCGACTGCGAACCGCTCCATCTTGGGAAATTCACGGGTGTTGGTGCGCGGCAGGAAGACGAACAGGAAGGTCGCGAACAGGCCGGCGCCGGCGATCAGGTTGCCCAGGCCCTGCTTGACCATGCCGGTGTTCTTGGCCCCCGAGAGGAGGAAGCCCAGCACGCTCCACAGTCCGTCGACCGCGTAGCCCAAGCTGATGATCATGAAGGTGTAAAGGACCAGCTTGAGGCCGACTTGTCCGTCACCGGCAAGCTCGGTGTTCTCCTTGCGCCGGTCCCAGAACATGTAGAAGTAGCCCAGGACGAATAAGCCGAGCGCGGCCGACGAGAACGTCGCGCTGGGTGCGGCAAAGACCTTGAGGATGTCGCCCATCATTTCTCTCCCCCTGGCGCGTGTTGCGCCGTCGCCGGCATCTTACACGACATGCCGCAACCCGGGTCACAGACAGGGCTTTTTTTGTCAGCGGGCGACTGTGGGGAACGGCGGGCCAGGACGCGCGAGGAGGTATCCCTGCAGATAATCCACGCCCAGCCGCACCAGCGTCTCGGCCTCGCGGGCCGTCTCGACGCCCTCGCCGATGACGCCGATCCCCTCCTCGTGGCAGAGGCTCAGGATCGAGGCAATGAACTGCTGTTTCATCGGGTTGGCGTTGACATCGCGGACGACCGAGATGTCGAGCTTCACGAAGTCGGTGTCCTTGATGGAGAAGTCCTTCATACGCGCGGCGCCGGAGCCCAGGTCGTCGATGGCGATGCGATAGCCCATCTGCTTGAGATCGGCGACGTGGTTGCGGACTTCCACCAGGTTTTCGAGGCTGGCGCGCTCGGTGATCTCCAGGACCACCCGGTGGGCGATCTTGGCCAACGGCGCGAACTTCGACGTCAGCCCGCGGTCGAGCAGGTCGACGGGATGTAGGTTGACGAAGCACATGCCGCGACTCTCGGGCTCGGCGACGAACTGCCGCGACACCTCGGCGCGGATGCGGCGGCCCAGCTTCGACCAGCGATTGAGGCGGTCGGCGGCGGCCAAGATCGGCCCGGGACCGGACCAGTCCGGGTCGCGCGAGCGCAGCAGCGCCTCGTAGCCCAAGATCGTGCGGTCGGAGGCGACCACGATCGGCTGGAAGTACAGCATCATCTGGCCGATGGCCCGCTCGTAGCGGTCCTCGACCTCGGTGAGCTCCATGGCCGATACCGGCACAGGTGCGCCGGCCCCCACCAACGGCACTCGCGGTTTCCCGTCGACGCGCATCGCTTCGACTTGCAACCATAGCGCGGGATCGAATGCGTGTCCGTAGTCCACCCGAACTTTTCCCGGCAGCGCGCGCCGAGGCGCTGCCGGGCGGCGATCGAGAGTAGCCTGGCTTTGCCATTCGGTACCGCCTGCGCCGTGGCACGCTTGGCAGCATGACGGTTCGAGGCGGGGGGAGGGCGTTCGCCCTGGTGGTCGCCGTCGGCGGCGCGGTGAGCGTTTGCGGAACTCCCGCGGTGGCGGCTCCGCCGGCCGCGGCGACCCGGGCAGCCGAGGTCCTGCGCGCTCGCTGCGCGCGCTGTCACGGCGGCTCGGCGTTTGGCCCGCACGCGGACCGCGGGGGTTTCGACCGCATTCTCGATCGCGGAGCGCTGGTCGACGGCGAGCTGGTCGTGCCGGGTGATCCGGACGCCTCCAGGCTGTACCGGCGCGTGCGTGACGGCGAGATGCCGCCCGAAGGAGAGCCGCCCACGGACGCCGAGCGCGAGGCGCTGCGGGCCTGGATCGCGGGCGGCGCGCCGACGTGGACCGCGCCGGCGCGAGCCCTGACAGCGGAGCAAGTCGCGGCGCTCGCGGTCGCCGATGTGCGGACGCTGTCGCCGGGCCGGTGGCTGCACACCCGCTACGTGTCGCTGGCGCATCGCGCGCGGGCGGACGCCGATGCCGATACGCTGGAGACGACGCGCCAGGCGGTGGTCAAGCTGCTGGCCAGCCTCAGCTGGCGCCGGCGGCTGCCGCGGATCGTGGCGGTTGGCGACAGCGCGCTGTTGCTTCGCGTCGACCTCGACGAGCTGGGATGGAGCGCCGATCGGTGGGACCGACTGGCGCAAGAGTCGCCGTCGATGGCGGTCGCCGACACCGCGGCGCCGGCGTCACTCATGCGGCTGACGCGCACGTTGACGCCGATCGTGCCTGCCGACTGGCTGGTGCACGAGTCCTCGAGTCCGGCCCGGTACGCATCGCTGCTGGGGCTGCCCGAAAACGTCGACCAGCTGGAAGCGCTGGTCGACGCCCGCGACGTCGCCGGCGCGGTGCGCGCGGGCTTCAACGGCTCGGGGGTGTCGCGGCACAACCGGTTGATCGAGCGCCGGCCACTGGCGCGCGGCGGCTACTACTGGCGCAGCTTCGATTTCCGCGGTTCGAGCGGCGCGCGCAGCATCTTTGCCCATCCCGACGGGCCCGGCCGCGGCGGCTTCGAACCGGACGGCGGCGAGATCATTTTCGGCCTGCCCAACGGCCTGCAGGGCTACATGCTGGTCAACAGCTCGGGTCGCCGGATCGACAGCGCGCCGACCGACATCGTCAGCGATCCGCGGCGCCAGGACGCCGCCGTGGCCAACGGCGTCTCGTGCATGGGCTGCCACGCCCGCGGTGTGATCGCTCACCGCGACGAGCTGCGCGCCCACGTGCTGGCCAACGCGCGCGCCTTCGACCGCCGCGACCCGTCGATCACCGGGCGGGTGGTCGCGCTGCATCCGCCCGCCGCGGAGCTGGCCGCCGTGTTCGCCCGCGATGCGGCGCGCTTCGAGGTCTCGCTGCGGCAGCTCGGAGTCGACCCGGCGGCGGCGGAGCCGATCGATCTCGTGGCCCGGGACTACGAGGCGGAGCTCGACCTGGCGCGGGCGGCCTCGGAGCTGGGGGTGACTGGCGCGCAGCTTTCCCGGGTGCTCGGCGGCGAGCTCGGCCGCCGGCTCGGTGCGCTGCGCACCCCGGGCGGCACGGTCAAGCGGGAGACCTGGGATCCGCTGGTGCCGGAGCTGGTACGGCGGCTCGGGCGGGGCCGGCCGATCCGCCAGGTGCCGCCCGAGGATCTCATCCCGCTGGCGTGCGACGGCGGCAGCGCGGTCGACTGCGAGAAATGGGGCCGACTGCTGTTGGCGGCGCCGTCGACGAGCCGCGACCGCCTGGCCATCGCGCGCGCGTTCAGCCGCGCGTGCGCCGGCGGACGGCCGGGCGCCTGTCTGACCCTGGGCGATCTGCGCTACCACGCCGTCGGCACCGCCCGCGACCTGCGCGGCGCGCTGGCGCTGTACGAGCAGACCTGTCGCCAGGGTCTGGCGCGAGGCTGCTCCAGCGCCGCCTACCTGTACGAGCACGGCCTGGGCACGCACCTGGACCGGGTCACCGCCGCCGAGCGCCTGGCGCGCGCCTGCGGGCTGGGCCGGGCCCGCAGCTGCACCTCCGCCGGCGACAGCGCCTTTCACGGCAGCGGCGTCGCCCGCGACCGGCGCCTGGCCGCGCGCCTGTACCAGCAGGGTTGCGACCTGGACTCGGCCGACGCGTGCCACCGGCTGGCCGTACAGCTGCGCTGGGGCCGGGGCGTGGCGCCGGACTGGGTCCGCTCCGAGAGCCTGTTTCGCCGCTCGTGCAGCCTGGGCAACCAGCGGGCGTGCCTGTATCTGTAGCCCGGGCCGCGCACCCCGGATTCCCAGGTCCCAAAAGTTTACATAATATCCATTATGCGACACCGTCTGGATGGGGGGCGGAGCCAACTTTTGAAACTCTCGCTCCGCACCTGCCCGAGATTCCGCCAGATCCGCCAGATCCGCGCGCGGGCGCCGGTGCGTCCTTCGACTCCGCCCGCGCAGAGCACGGGCTTCGCTCAGGATGAGCGGATTGAACGGGCCGGTGCGTCCTTCGACTCCGCCCGCGCAGAGCACGGGCTTCGCTCAGGATGAGCGGATTGAACGGGACAGCCCTAGTGCATCAGCGTGCGGAGGCGCTGAATTTCGCTCGCCGACAGCCCGCTGGCCGCCTCGATGGTCACCGACGTCGCCTTGCCGCTGGACAGCTCGGTGGCCGAGACCTCGAGCAGCCCATCCACGTCCAATGTGAACGACACGCGCACCCGGACGTGCCCGGCCGGCGCCGCCGGCAAGTCGCCGAGGATGAACCGGCCCAGGCA
>Ga0114931_10003029_pt1 | contig 21358 bp, 13 predicted proteins | sample 2SBtaG_FD_89579 | JGI IMG/M metagenome (GOLD analysis project Ga0114931, IMG submission 89579) | Deep subsurface microbial communities from Kolumbo volcano to uncover new lineages of life (NeLLi) - 2SBTROV14_V59a metaG | ecosystem: Environmental > Aquatic > Marine > Volcanic | place: Kolumbo...
TGCCCTAAACCCAAGCTTACCTGAGACATCCCGCTTTGGATTTTATTAATCTTCCAAGTGCCCCAAATTTGTATTTTACGATTATTTCTTCTTATGTTGATACTCAATCAAGTGTCCAATTTAACGAAGCCGCTTCACTCAAGTTCTTATAACAGCCGAGCTTCCCCACCTTTGACCATATTCCTTGTACCATGTTGAGAATTTCATTAGTCCATCTTCTATATCGGTTCGAGGATCATAGCCTAAAAATTCCCTTGCTTTCGAAATATCTGCGTAAGTTTGAGGAACATCACCGGGCTGGATTGGCATTCTATCGATAATCGCTTTCTTACCTAAGCCTTCCTCCAGCAAAGATATTAATTTACGCAGTTCCACTGTTTTTGACTCACCCAAGTTTATGACTTCAAAATCCGTCCGATCATAATCAATCGCTGCCCGAATGCCCTGAATTATATCGTCAATATATGTGTAGTCACGTCGCGAGTCTCCATCGCCAAAAACAGGAATCGGTTTTCCCTCCGATATAAGCCTAACAAACTTGTGAATAGCTAGATCGGGGCGCTGGCGAGGACCGTAAACGGTAAAAAATCGAAGACAAACGGCTCTAATATCATAAAGATGTGAGTATGTATAACAAAAAGCTTCGCCGGCTAATTTGGTAGCGGCGTATTGCGATATTGGATTCGCAACAGAATCGTATTCTGAAAATGGAACCTTGTGGGAAGTTCCATAAACGCTTGAAGATGAACCGAAGATAAATTGCCTTATGCCGAAATCCTTCGCCAATTCAAGTAAATTTAAAGTCCCGACTATATTTGTCTCTGCATATAACTTTGGCTGCTCTAGAGACGGTCTAACTCCAGCTCTAGCAGCAAGGTGAACGATTATCTCAAAGTTTTTTTCTTCAAAAACTTTCCTCAATTCCTTAACATTGCAAATGTCCAATTCGAAAAGACTAAAATCTCTGTTGTCTAAGTATTCTTGAATATTTTCGCGTTTGCATGTGGGTAAATAAAAATTATTGAAATTATCAACAACGGAGACGTTCCATGATCCTTCAGAAAGCAGCTGCCGAACAACGTGCGAGCCGATAAATCCTGCTCCACCGGTAACCAATATATTTCTTTTCATAATATTTGTCTTCATAACTTTAATTGCCGCTTTTCAAAATGAGCATGTTCAAACAACTGACCGCACCAAGTAAATACCTGCCGTTCGAAGCTGTGCAATATTCACCCTAAAATACAATTCGGAGCGGCACATAAAGTATCTATTTCTCACGCATAACTATATTTTTGCTCACCTCGAAGCTTGCATTGTACCTTGCTAGTGGCAAAAATAGATGAAATCAAGCATCTTCTTTGCAAGCTATGCACTATAAACGTACAAAGGATTAAGTGACTGAACACACCTGAAAATAGTATTATTCTTTTCCCGGTAAAAGAAAAGAAAGCATAAGCTTCTGAAGGTAAAAACTTTGAGACTTTTCCCAGATATCTCGGGATTGGTTTTTGACGGTAACACAAAGATTCTAGAAGCAGCCAGCCTATCAAAAGAACCAGTGTTTCCTAGAAACACACAATATCGATGGCTAGGAAAAAAGTGTTGAGCAAATGAGCAAACCCAACACCTAACCCATAAAGATTATCCAATTGCTGCTATTTGGAACACCTAAAAGTTCCAGGTGCGGCTCTAACTGCTTCCAGAGCATCAACCCTGAGTCTAACCCGCTTATTTCTAATCGGCACAGCTGTACACGCGATATGCGCTGTAACAATATCTGGGCGGAGATTGCCGAATCTTTCCAATACCATAGCTGCGATTCCAGAAACTATCGGAGCGGACATTGAAGTTCCAAGCCATGCGCCGTATTGCCCGTCTGGAGTACTGCTGATAATATTCTCCCCTGGTGCCGCAACCGGTATCCAAGAACCAATGTTTGAAAATCGCGCTATATTGTCATTGATATCAGTAGCCGCAACCGCTATCAAACCATTTGCACCTCTTACCGCCGAAGGATATATTTCCACTCTACCGCCATTGTTGCCAGCGGCAGCAACGAAGGTTATCCGTTGGAGTCCTAGCTCTGGAAAGTCAGCCTTTGCTGAGTTAGACCCTGAATTGGAAGCTGCACGAATTATATTTCTTAAAAGATTATTTCGAAGTGGAGAGCCCAAACTTAAGTTTATAATATTCGCACCATCATCAGTTCGGACATTACCATCGGGATTAGAGGCATACAAAATAGCCTCAGTCAAAACCCAGGCATTTGTTCTTCCGTTGGGATCCAAAACGCGGATCGGCATAATTCTAGCGTTTGGAGCGGTTTTTGCGATTATCCCTGAAACATGAGTTCCGTGACCAAAAGCCCCCCGACCCGTCACGCCAACTTCGCTTGGATCAGAATCCCCATCAACAAAATCGTAGCCACGACCAAGTCTACCGATAAATGCTTCATGGTTCGGGGTAATTCCCGTGTCCAATACAGCCACTCGGATACCTCTGCCCGTAGCGAGTCGGTGGGCATCGCGCAGATGAACTTTCTTTCCAAACCACTGAGTGTTATATCCGTTAGCCGTTTCGCCGATACTCCACGAAACCCCGATACTCCAAGATACTCCGCTTGCTACAGGCGACGCCAAAACGCTATTTGGGTCAGCAAAAACAATTCTAATATCGTTGCGCAATGCTTCAACCGTGTCGCTAACCGATGCACCATTTGCAATTCTAAAACGAAATATCGGTCGTTTTCCAAATTGATCAATTTGAACCAACCCATATCGTTGCGAAACCGAAGCTAAATCCGTTGGCGAAACTAGTTTCACCAAAACTTCTTCCGGTACAATCTCATCTTGCGCAAATACTGCATTCACTGAAAGCAGGCAAGTTAACATAAATATAGCCAGAATCGTTATGAAAGCATTCCCTAGCGTTGTTAGTATTCTTGTCATTTTAACCCTCTTGCTAACGGATAATTATCCCTAAAAATATTTCCCTTTAGATTACAGTGTTATATACACCCCGAAAAATACAATAATTCCTTAAAAATATCGTCAACGCCCAATGAGAAAAAACGGTGCCCAGAAATAAGGGTGCATATTTTCTTCAATCGATTTGCGTTGAGCTGTCCTCAATGCCCCTGGAATCGTCTTTCCGGTTTTGAGGTTTTCGTAGAACTCTTTCATAAAAGCCGCAGTAGCCGAATCATTGACCATCCACATCGTTAACAATAGCGAACTCGCACCTGCTACCATAAATCCTCGCATCAACCCCAACAATTCGTCTCCTGCAAAAACATTATTCAATCCAGTTTCACATGCGCTTAATGTTACCAAATCACAATTAAGGTCCAATCCGCTAATGTCTCCCACTGTCGCCCATCCATCTGCCAGCTTTAAGGAAGAAAAAAGTGGATTATCACTCCTAAACCTTCCGTGGCAAGCAATATGCAGTATATCGTAATCAGAGGATTTTTCCCGCAAATTTGCAAAGCTAGCCTCTTCTTCAATTAGACATTCATTGTCATTATACACTTTTGCAACATTTGAAATCTCAGAATACACCCGCGGAATTTGTTCGTCTCCAAATCCAACCAGCAGGATATCTCGAAGTTTCCGCCTCGATTTTGAGAAACAATAATCTAAAATACGTGCGCTCGGAACATATGAGACATCCCGCGTTTCAATCAAGTATTTTTCGCCGTTATATAAGGCATGAAACGGCACCTTATATAATTCTTTGGAGGGAACTATAATTACGCTTCGTTCGCCAATATGTTTTTCAAGCGGCAGGAATAATTCGCGATATAACCTCTCCAGATAAACATTTGTTTTCTTTATCAGTTCATCAGTATAATTAGACAACCCTTCACCGCCGTATCGCAAAGTTCCAAACTGAAATTGAAGTCCCTCCACAAATTCAACGATCTTGTCTTCATCTGAAAAAGCCTCTTCAAAAAACAATCCCTCCTCCGCTAAAACAAATGCTGCAATTTTCGACTCAGACACTATAAATTCAATCAAAACCTGGTTTTGCCCAAGATTGCTTTGCAATGCTTCTATATCGAGATCAGTTTCCGATGTCAATCCAAATCCGCTGGTGTTACTAATCTGTCGAGTCAATTCGGAAACTTCTCTTTCCTTATTATAGATTTCTTTACTCACGGGGCTACTCGGATCAATTTCTTCCCGATGATCCCGGTTATAAAACCAATTGAGTTCTTCCCTCGCATTTGCTAACTTCTCCGCAAGATCTGATGTTCCGCGGGGGCGCCGCGCGGTGTCGTTGATTTCACTGTTTAACGTTTCGCCCAAGGCTCGTGATCGTGATTTCTCAACATAAGTAAAGGCTTTGCTAAGACTATTTCTTTCAATATAAATTTTAGCCAATTCCTTATACGGAACCAATTTATCGGCAAGAAACGCAACACGAAATTCCTCAGCTGGGAGAGGGTTTCTAAGCGTTTCAATTAGTTTTATCGCTTTTTTATAATGCCCTTCCGCATCGCCTATCCTACCTGTTCGTTGTGCTAGTTTTCCCAAAGAAATCTGTGCGAGTTGAGCAGCTTGCGGATTCTGAAATTTAATTGCCTCGCGAAAAACCTTTTTGAGCCAATAAGCCGACTCCTCATAACTTTCAAGGTACAACAAACTTTCTCCATGACACCATTCCGACATCAATCGATGGCGTATATTTCCATTATCATTAAAAAGAGCAATTGCTTCCTTCGAAAGCCTCAATGATTTCCTATATTCACTTCGCAAAAGCGAAAGCTGGGTTTCCAATAGCTTAATAAAGGAAACACCAACACGATTCTTTTCCGCTCTATAAAGACCTGCGGACTTACGTAATTCGTTTTCCGCAACTTCTTCTTCTCCGAGCAATATCGCCGCCCGACCAAAATTTGCACGCGCTTTTGCTTCCTCACCTTGCATTCCGAGATTTGCGAGCGTATCTACTAACGTTTTGTACGTTTCGAACGCTTCTTTTGCTAAATTTAATTCTAGATAGGCACCGGCTATTTCCAATTCAGCTACCGCTGTTTGATGAGGCATTTCAAGTTTTTTATATTTCTGCCGAGAAAGTTCAAGATATTTTAATGCAACTCCAAATCTCCCCCTCGAAAGCCATAGGTTTCCAATGCTCGCTTCTATTTCGGCACGGGTAACAAACATATCTGCTTTTTCCGCTCGCTCAAGAGCCCTAGCATAAAACTTCTCTGCTTTACGAAAGTCATCCTGATAGGTGTAGGATGTTGCGAGGCAATGTTCAATCATCGTAAGTTGAGTGAGGTCGTCTAACTTAATAAACCGATTCCGCGCGGAAAGAAAATACTTTTCTGCCGTTTTATGAAGCTCACGACGCCAAAATATATTCCCCAAGTTATTTTCTATCTTACCGGCGGCTAATTCATCTCCATGTTCAGCAAATATCTGTAAGGCTTCCTTGCCGCATTTCACAGCGTCATCATAGTGTCCAAGAAGAGCCAATGCATAAAGCTTTGCAACATAGGTCTGAGCCGCCAGATGCGCCTCATCTAACCCAAAGAAAATATCGGAGGCATTTGTCAGACGTTGTATTGAACTTGTAATCTCGCCCTGGGTGATGTCAGAAATCCCAGAAATCCACTCTGAAAGAGCATTGATCCTCTTGCTCGGATATTTTTTTAACAGATGTTCTAAAACGACTGCAGTGCTCCGTGCTATATTCGGCTCTTTTGTCCATGAGTTATAGCAATAATCTTTTAAAGCAAACGCAATTTTGACATAGGTGTCATTTGTCACGCCGGAAAGCAGTGCATTGATTTCATCCTTACCATTTGCTCCGATTAATTTCACGGCTAACGATTTATAATCCATTTTGATTGAATACTAACAAAAAAAAGAGGCGAAAAGCCAATTCTTGACTTTCCATCCCTCTCTTATGCTTAGGAGATAGTCCTATATGAGATCGAGATTTCTGAGCAATATCTCCAAATCACCTTTTTGTATTTTAAGATCATAACTCCCAGGGGTAATCTTTGAAATACTAAATTCGCTCAGATCGTTCGTTTCCGTTCGAATTGCAGCTCGATCCCGAAGTAATTCTACCTTTGCTTTCTCAAACCCAGTCCCCAAAACCTGTCCAATTAGAGACGATTTCTGACCGTTCGTTGAGACTCTTAGATCAAGGCTATTTTCGCCAGCCTGGTACAGCATCTGGCGTATCGTAGATTGCATCCCCCTTTCATTGATTGCAAGCCGATTGCCGCTTAAATCCATTGCAAAAATGGCGAGGATTTGCCTGATGCCACCTTTCTTTTCGCCAGCCATAGGTTGTGGAAAAATGTTCTTTGCCCAATCTAACAAACCTTCTGGAGCATCAGCAGAATCGTCACTCTTCATCAAGCCGAGAATATTTTTGGTCTTCTCAACCTCCAAGGTACATTTGTTACACTTGACCAAATGTTCGACTACCATCTCAGCTTCGTCTTCAGGTATTTGTTGGTCAACAAAGTTTAGGAGTTTTTCTTGTTCAATATGTTTTTTCATTTTGAATTAGGTCTAGTAACCATTTCCTTATCAATTAAACAGTGTCATGACCTGTAAAAAAAAGACTGTTTTTTATTAGAAACTACTTATCCACTTGATGCGACCTCGTTCAACTTCTTGATAAACCCTGTTCTTAAAGGACTTATCCTTGTTCACGGTATCCCATTTTTTTGCAACCTTTTCAAGAGAATTCACAATCATACAAATGTCTAGCATCAATATTTCGCTCGGTTTTTTTTCGAATTACTACACGAATCTAAATTTGTCTCTTTCTCACGCTGACTGATTTTCTCGAACAAAATCAAAAATATCTCTTGAAAAACAGGCAAACGAACTCTCATCCGATAACTCGGGACAAATACCGATAGGAGATTTCTCTTAGCCAAATCTACTAAGGCTCAATCGCTTTTCCATTTCCAAAATGATAATAAACTGAAAAAACAAACTGGTGATTTACGTAAAGCTTTCTAAAATCATTGGATTCTTGATTTTCGTATTTATACCCAGACTCAATACCGAATCTAGGGCTGATACTTCGCCTCCAGAGGACATCAAAGCTCCATTTTCTATCGCGTCTCAAATCTTCTAAGCCCTTAGCAGCTCGGGTTTTATACCGCCTGGTGCGATATGAAAACGCGGCGTCAAGAACATTATATCGGTCTATATTCAACTCAAAACCCGTTTTATACTTTGATCGAAAATAATCCTGACGTGCACTTATCGCTCGATTTTCCTCAAATCGATATCCAAGCTTCCAACGGATTTTCTTATTGATTTCTCGGGTGAACTTCAAACCAAACCTTGGATTTACAGCATTTCTATCCTGGTCCTCCTTGGCAAATCGCCTTAACCTGTACGCACCAAATAATTTAAGTTTAGTGCGATTATCAAATCGGTATCCGATTGTCTCCGTTAAAATATATAGATTATTTGTTTCCCGGTCATCATTGGTTCCCTTTATACTTGCTTCGCCATTCGTTTCAAAACTCCATCGTCCGAGATCATATCTGTACGAGGCTGAAAAATAGTTACCAAAACGTGTCAATTCTGTGTCAACATTATAACGTGGATTTGCAAAAGAATAGACAAATTTGATTCGATGCCGAGGTGAGCGAATCATATAACCGGCTGTAATCGATGGCACAAATCCAAACGCGCTTGTACGCACTGGATCATGCGCTAAATTTGTATCAAAAGAACCTGAAAAACGAGTCAATAGACTCCACGTTCGCTCCCAATTTTTTACATGCTTATTTTTAATAAATGAATCTTGCTCAGTAGAAATTTCGCTTGAGGAAGAATCGCCTGTCGTAGGAAATACGAATTGGTCAGTTTCAAGAGGTTTCTCCCGGTATTCAGCCACTTCCTCCACCAAAACAATATTGGGTATTCTATCAAGAATGGTAGAAACTAAATCAACTCTTTCTCCAGGAATCAAAGTTATTGAATCTGAAATTGACATCGGGGAAGAATAGATAGGGAGCATCATCGCCTCATTTTCATACTCCGAAACAATATTAGGTATTCTCTCTACGATAGAGGAAGCGAAAATCTCTCTTTCTTCTGGAATCAAAGTTATTGAATCCGAAATTGACATTTCCGATGAATTGATGCGAGACACCACGAGCCCATTTTCATTCCCGTTTTTTTGTATCGCCGGATTAAGCAATAAGCCTTGCCCGAACTCAAAGCGATTCGCTTGTGAAATCTCAATGTTTTTTGCGATTACTGCCGAACCGACCACATTTTCTATCGTTGTAGATTTAACTTCCTCAATTCGTTTCTCTGCCTCGATAAGCCCGTCTTTTTTAACGGACTCTAGCGGAATAGACGCTTCAGGGTTCCTTTTGGCATGGCTGTTAATTGAGCTCCTTATTAAACTATTGTCCGATATCCTTGATCTACTTGCTAGAACCAACCTCGTCTTGGAGCCTTGCTGTAAACTCGCGGTTTCACTCGTTCCGTTAATATGCTTTACGTCCGTTCTGGGTTTTTTAAAGCTGTCGGTAATTACGACCGCCCATTTAGAATCCCGTTTCGGCTTTCCGGAGACGACGCGCTCTCGTTTCGAACTCGAAGTAACGACCTCCCATTTTCCAAATTTCCTTGGCACCCCCTCCTTAGAGGATGCTCTCTTTGTTGTTTTTTTTGATTGAGAACTTTGCGCAAAAGAAACTTCAATAGAGACAACAACCGTTAAAAAGATGCCGACAACCAAAAGAATATTCGATCTCATAACTAACTCCTTATTCAACTAAAAGAACCTATAGCGGATCGCGCCGCATTTTGATTATTCAAAAAGTGTTTCCACATCGAAACAAATTTCATTTGTGAGAATTCCAAAAATAACTTAAAAAGTTGCACCAAAAGATCTCGTTCAATCACGTCCATTTCCGCATGGTGAAGCATAATACCAAAGGGCTTTTCATCTTGAATCCTGTCAGCGATAATTCGTCCTATTTCCTCGCGTTCAAGGTAAATGCCTTTTCGCTTAGCAAACCAATCCACCGATATCGGCATTTCCACTAATCCCTTTAAATCCATCGGTTTAGCCTTTGATTCACGTGATAAAATCTTAAAATCAAGCCGTCCTAATACTTCTGGAGTTTGAATCGAACATCGATTCCACGGAGGCGTGAATATCGGCTTCGGAAGGTCACCAAATAACTCTGACAGAATTTTTTTTCCGCTCGAAATATCCCGAAACTGCTCCGGAACCGATCGAGATACCCCAAATTCGAACTTCCGTCCCTCAGATTCATGATTCAAGTGCGAAAAACCATGTTGGTGTACTGAAAAACGATCCTCCGAAGCGATAATTTTTTCGATCAATTTATCTGCAGTTTTTCTACTGATCTCTTTTGGGATTACCGCAATATCAAGCGGCATGGTAAATCTTTCGAATATTTCCAACATCGAAAAAAGCCTTTTGTCAGCTATCCCCGCATCATCATCCCGAAAAAAGATAGTTGCCTTTCCATTCTTCTTTATCAGGGCTTGTCGAATGGGCTTTAGCCACGAATTTTTACTTATGGCGTCAATCTCAGATCGTTGCAAAAGTCTTTTTATTGCTTTTACAGAGTTGTCACCCCCGCTTATCCCCAAAGTAACCCTTTGCGGTTTAAAACTAAATGCTGTTGCAATCTCCCTTGCCAATCTCTCAGGATTCGAATCTTTCGCATCCAAAACCTTTAGAGCCTTCATTTTCTCAAGCTTGTCCGCACGAATTTTTTGTTCGTCCTCGCCATTTTCGCTATAAGGAACAACAATTGCGGATACGCTTGAAAGCAAGATATCAAAAGCAGTGTTGTATCCACATTGGCTTACCGAAACGTCAGACACAGCCATTTCAGCACGTAAACCCGGAATAAAGCGCCTAATCGTTAGTCCCTTAATCCGTTTTGATTCTCTTTTAATATTTCTATAAGCGTCTTCGGGTAAAAACAGACCTACGGCTATTTTTGTTTTAATATTTTCAAGCTTCGATAGAATTTTGTGTGCTCCAATTGACGACCGAATAAGCGTTTCGCCGACCCTTCCGCCTCCCGCCGAAACGATTATTTTCTTCGTTTTCCCATGTTTTTGCTTAGATGAAATCGGCTTAGAATCCGGAACAACAAACCCAGTATAAAATTGAGGAATTTGCAATCTTTCTTTGGTTATTAGGGACTCTTCAAGTTTTGCAAAACTCTTATCTGAATGGATAAAAATCGCATCGAAATATTTATTTGCCGTTTTAATCGCTCGGGTTTCAAACCGTTCTTGTTTGGAACGACTGCCTACTAAAATGTCTCTCAAACTACAAATGATTTTCGATGTCTTCTTCCCCTCTTCAAGAAGAGGCAACAATTCATCAGCAAATTTTTTCCTTCCAAACGGAAATAATTCGATTAGAATAATCTCCGGTTTTAACCTCCTAAAAACCGAAAGAATCATATTTTTTCTAAGGAATTTTGCTCGTTCTACTGTTCTCCTTTTATCACAGCTGATCAAATTCCAGTTCCTATCAAGACCAAGCGGTGGAAGATTAATAATTTTGATCTTTTCCCCTACAGAAAGCTTATTTGGAAAACGCCCGCCATTTAGCAAAACAACATCGAAATCTTTCGCCAAACTTTTTGCCAAAGCAAGTGAACGAACAAGATGCCCCATGCCGAGCGAATGCTGGCAATAGAATAATATTGTTTGTTTTTTCTTAGTCATTGTAATTCAATTTATTGATGACATCGCTTGAACTGACCGATCATTTTTCAGGGCGAATAACTTTCGATAATTTTCGCTCGTTGATAGTAAATCTGTGTGCCTCCCTTGGGCGGTAATTTTTCCATCTTGCAGAATCAGAATCGAGTCTGCTTCCGACGCAATTTTTATATCATGGGTAATCAAAAGACATGTCTTTTCCTTTGTTAAACGATCCATCGCATCGCGTACGTCTCTTTCACTTTGAACATCAAGCCCCGTCATTGGCTCATCCAAGATCAAAATGGGCACATCGCGAATAAAAGCCCTTGCAATAGCTATTCGCTGGCATTGTCCGCCCGATAGTGTATCGCCGCGCGAACCGACAATCGTGTCATAACCTTCTTTCATCCCAACTATAAATTCGTGAGCATTGGCGGCTTTTGATGCGAGCAACATTTCATTTTCTGTGGCATGAAGCTTCCCATAAGTAATATTTTCTCTAATGGTGGCTCCAAATAAAATGGTATCCTGAAGAACAATCCCAATCTCATTTCTTATTGATTCGCGTTTATAATCCTTCACATTAAGCCCATCAATCAAAATCTCGCCGTTTGTTACGTCATAAAACCTCAGAATCAAACTGATAATTGTCGATTTCCCTGCACCCGATACCCCCAAAAGTGCGACCTTTTCGCCCTGGCGTATTCGAAATGAAACGTCCGCCAAAACATTCTCAGCCGCGCCGTAATCAAAAGACACATCTTTAAATTCAATCTCGCCACGTAAATTATTGGCTTCCTGCGCGTTTGGTTTATCTTCGATTTCCGGCTGGATGTCCAAAATCTCGCGTATTCTGCCAGCACTTACCCAAGCTCTAGAAATCTTTGCGGAAAGTTTAGCGAGAGTTCTTATCGGCACATTTAGACTATTCATATACGAGACAAAAACGAGCACGCTGCCTGGGGTTATCCGTCCGTCAAGAGCTTGAAGAGAACCGAATACAAGAACCCCGAAAGTCCCAACTGCAGCTATCAAGTCAACAGACTTTGATGAAACCGCTTCTAGCTGAGCGGTATTCAGGCTCTCCTTAAGCGTCATTTCACTTTGAGACTCAAATTTTTCTTCTTCATATTTTTCGCGCCCGAACGCCTGAACGACCGCAATTGAATTCAAAACTTCATGCAAATTGGAAGCTATTTCGCCCTCAGCTTTCCTTTGCTTTCGCGCCGAGTTGCGAATCTTAAAAAACCGATAGGTTGAAACTACTACCAAAAGCGGAATTGCCGCAAAAACAATTAGGCTCAGTTTCCAGTTCATCAAAAACATAACTACCATCATTCCAACGAGGGTAATCGTTTTGGTAATAAACGTAAGTGCAAATTCAGAAAACGTATCGCGTAAATTATTTGTATCGTTTGTAACCTTGGTTAAAATCTCACCCGTTTCAGCTTTCTTATGAAAGGAAAGAGATAAACGTTGAAGGTGCGAAAAAAGCTGGTTTCGCATTCGATGCGCCAATCGAAAACCAATCCTAGAGGATAAAAGAACCTGTATATAAGTTGAAAATCCCTTGGTCCCGCTAATAAGAACCACAGTTGATGCCACTAAAATAATTGAAAACACCTTGTGCTCTTCAAATATTGTCGTTAAAAACGAAAGGTAATTTGGTATCGGCTTCGCAAGCAGCACATTGTCAATAATGACCTTAAGCGTCCATGGACGCAGCAAATCCATTAGTGCTATGACGACAGTTGAAACCAGAGCTAAAGCAAAGCTGCCCTTTTCAGCCCGAAGGTGGCTAAAAATAATTTGCCAAAATCTCGATTTTTCTTTTTTCAATTTCATCAAATACCTGAACAAATAAATGCCATTTCCAAAAACGCTCCTGCTTCATTCCCGCTAGGTGTTTTTGCGGCTTCCGTTAGCCATTTATATATTATGTCTATTTCTAATCGCACAGGATTAAATTTTCTTCCTTCTGATTTAAAGCCTGATATTAATCTTTCTTCAAACAACTCGCTAAAATATCCATGCCCTGAAACTCGGGGAAAATAAGCTCGTTATCTTTAGTCCCTTATCGCCTTTAACACACACAGTCATAATTGACCTCCGTCTAAAATATCCTCGCCAATGGTCAAAATCTGACTAAATTTTTCTAGTCCATTAATGCGAAATCGATTTATCGCACGTGCGCTGCGTTCAGTTAAAAGCGCGGAGGCTGTATGCCATTCCAAAGATTTTCTTGTCGGCAATTTACGAATCTTTTCATACCCATATAAGAAGCTTTCGATCAATTCTTTTCTAAATTCAATCGAGATTTCACCGATACACTCCTTATAAAAAAGTGCTCCAAAAAAACTTCCGATATCCGCCGAAGCGTTGCCTACGCTCATTTGGTCAAGATCAATCAACGTTAATCTGCCATCATTTCGCAAAATTGCGTTTTTCCCGTGAATATCTCCATGTAGGGAAACTTTTTCCTTATTATCAAAGGCGAAAGTTTTCGTTAAACGATTCCCAAGGCTTTTCGCCTGAACAAAATTTTCAGGACGCGTTCTAGATATAATTTCTAACGTCTTCAAAATCTTTTTTGGCTTTAAGCGTGCGAACTCACTCAGAAATTCAAGTGGGCGAGCGTTATGCAGATGAGCAATCGCCTCACCAAAGATACAAAAGCCTCTTTTCCGTTTTTGAGCTTCAACATCCGCTAACCTTGTACCCTCAATTGCCTCGATAAATAAGGTTTGAAAATAATCCGAATAATGCACAACCTTTGGAAAACGAAATCTCGAGGGTTCCGGCGTTCGATAATATGTTCGGTCGTAAATCAAAAAGGTTTGACGAATTTCCCTTCCGGCGAAGATTTTTGCGAACGCGAAAGTCTTTCCTTCCGAATTCATGCATTTGGCTACAGCACATTTTTCCGGTGCGTAGCCAACTAAATTGCTCTCTTTCCATCGATGATTACCAATATTTTTGAGTTCTTGGGGAATTCTCAGCAAAATATTCAAGTTTTTGATTTTTCGATCCAGAGGAAATTCCCAAAAAGCAGTACTTATTTTCTCGTCATAAAAAACCGGGTTTGGGTTTCGTAATTTGTTGAAAACACGCGCCGAACTCCCCTTAATAAAAGAACGTGCAGCAAGCAACGTTGAAACGCTACCTGTTTTCAACCTATATAAGACCCGTAAGCTTGTACTTGGACGATACTTAACGCGCACAATTTCGCAAGAATCTAAATTTCTATCAGACATTGATCTTAGATTCTCGAGCATAAAACTTGTATCCAGCAATTCGTCCCTATGAGGCAAGACTGAATCATTTGCGAGCAAATTTGCGTTTGTTATTGCTGTTGTCATCTCTTAACCTCATCCCTTGTATTCGAAACCCCTACGAGAGTGTCGCCAAGTGTTTCCCAGCTCAGAATATCCATGAAATTCGCATTCTCTGTTTCTCCAGAAACTTCCACCTTCATCTTGCTACCTTCCGAAAATATTTCGTATGCTGGGGCTTTTTCAAATGATTGAATAGGATAAACAAGAGTAAAAAAATCAGTAGATTTTGAGCTAAGATCAACAACACTCACACATGGGTTGCGGTGCTTTACCCCATATTTTGGAGAATACCAACTTGGCTCGATTAAGGGATTTTTATTCTCTTCAAAAACCAACGCTACACGGGGTGTACGAACAACATTATTTGTTTTTGTTTTTAAAAGTAAACAATGATTCCAATCCTTTGGTGTCAGATGAAATCGTAGGTCATATTTATGATTTGTTTTACTTCGAAGTTCGTCCCAAATAAACCAATAGTGATTTTCAACAAAGAAAATGCGACGCGTATGAATTGCGTCATAAAGTGGACTCTCCGCCCTTCCGCAAAGAATATCGAGATTTGGCAGTTCAATCCGCTCAATAAACTCGCCAGAAGCGATGTTTCGTTTTGGTTTTCCGCGCCTATATTCAGTTTGGTCTTTATCGTCAATCGCGACAGTGTTATGTGCGCTGGTACCCTTAAAATAATGTCGCCAATTTTCAATTCCATCTTCAGAGTATGAATAGCGACCGCTATCGACAATCAATGGATTTCCATTCGCTGCAATTTCAACACTCAAAAGATCATAATGTCCATGCCCTCCGTCGCCTATATGTCCACAATCAAAAACCAGAAAATTTTCGTCTATAAACTTAGTTTTTGACTCACCCCAGCCGCTTCTTTGAAAAAAATAACCACTTGTTAAAAAACTTACATTTCGTTCGTTCGGAGGGGTTCCTTGCTCACCCTTTGTTGCAACGTACAGAAAATCAGAACGTGCAAATACTTCTCCGGTAAGTTTTATCAATTCCAAATAGGAACCGGTATCCCCATCCGAAAGTGAAGGGATCTCACCATCAGGGCGATGAATATGAAGGGCAAACTCACACGCCTTAAGGAGTCTTTCGTCAAAACCACTGCCTAAGTCGAATCCGAAGATCTCAGCATTTTTCTTCACACCCAAAAACGAACGAAGAACAATGAGATGGTAATCACTCGACTGTTCTCGCTGGACTCCATCGAGGCGAATATCAGTAAGAAGATTGTCACGTAAATTCTCAAGCGCAAACTCGAGCAAATTTTCATCTTCATCAAGCTCAGGAAAAGCAATAACCGCAATAAATATAGCGTATAGCTCCATCGTTCTGTGATTTCTTTCGATCGTTAGATTGTCTTTGATATATGCAATCTGGTCGCTGATACTTTCTAGAAAGATAGAATCTAAGCCCGACGAAAGCCCTCGAAATGAATCCGATTTAGAAAATATCTGCCACGCATATATCCAATTTTGAACGCGTCTCGCAGTGACATCGGAAGTGTCAAATCCAATTGGAACTTGTTTGATATACGATTGAACCAAATCTTCCCATTTTCTTAGATATTTTATGTCGTGCTTCACTGAAAACTCGTGTGCCATGTCAAGTCCAAAATAGAATTTAGACCACTCAATAAGCCACTCTTCGTCGGTCGGTACAGGATTGTGAAGCCAATTGATTTCACCACTTAAATCAACCTTTGCGCCCGCATTTGTAAAAATTCCTTCGGTCGCATCGTCCGCTACCGATGCGGATTGATAAACATTTTCAATCATACAAAAAATGTTTCTTGGTGCTACAACCCTTACGGTTTGCTTAGAAGCTGCGGTTTCAATCAAAAGCATATTTCCCTCGTAAAAATACTAACTGCGCGTTATTGCATTTGAAGTAGATAACTCGTCTAGTCTTTTTTGCGACGACATGTTTGGCTGCCCATTTCGCGTCCGAAGTGCCAAATCAAAAAGTGTTGCCAACTTTTCAACCGATACTCCACCGTTAAACCTATCTTTAATTGTCTTTAATCCCTCCCTAGCTAATCGGTGAGCGAATTCTCCGTCAGCATGGATACTCTCCATCGAATCGGCGAGAGCTTTTGGGTATTCAGGCGGAATTAGCAAACCATTTTCACCGCTTTTGATAATTTCGGGAATCCCTGAAATATCAGTAGAGATAACAGGCAATCCGCACGACATTGCTTCTACCATTACGTTTGGAATTCCATCTCGATCACCATTTTCGAGTATCCGGCATGGAAGACAAAAAACATCTGCTTTATGAAACTCGCTAAACAGTTTCTTTTGCGTCATAGCTCCGGTTAACTCTATCTTTTCGCTTAAACTATATTTTTTAATTAATTCCCTGAGCTTTGTCTCATGTTCTCCGCTTTCGCCTACGATTCTCACTTTGAATTCCACTTTTCTCTCTGCGAGAAGTCGGCAAGCCTCAATTAAAATATCGAAACCTTTTTTTGGTACCAATCGACCAACCGCCAAAACCTGAAGATGCTCCTTTTCTGCAAAAACTCCTATCGGCTCCGAGTCCAAAAGTGAGGCAAACTCCGCGTTAAGTCCATGGTAAAGACAATGAACCGTTGTTTTGCTCAATCCCTTTAAATGGATCTGGTTCGCTTTCGTACAGGTAACTACAAATTCCGCCGCATCCATTTTTCTTGGCAAAAGCCCTGCGGGGTTTAACGATTCGAGATAAATATCCTTTGCGTGGGCAGTAAATGAAAACTTCAAACCAGTCATTATCGAAACCATCCAAGTGACCGTGGTAGCACCGTGAGCAAAATGACCATGAATGTGCCCAATCTCTTCATTTTTTTGAATTTGATTGGCGATTACAGCAGCTTGCAAAAATTCCTTCAAATATACTTTACGTGGAAACGCCCAATAACCTTTTCTGGCTCTCACCGCTTGGACGAAAGCGAATTTTGCCGCCGACAAAGTCCGTAACGGGTGTTTTTTAATCTGACGTAAAACACCTTTTGAAAAATCCCGAAAATGTAAGTTCAGCCACTGAAAAAGGCTGGATTTTGAAAGCGAAGTTGTACCTGGCAAATAAAACCTTTTAGCTCGAATCTTCTCAACAACCGCGTGCTTAATATCTTCACTAGGAGGCTTAATTACAAACAATCTGAGATCTACTCCAGCCTGCTCCAAACGATATATTTCGCTCGTTATGAAGGTTTCCGAAATTTTCGGAAAATTTTTTAGGACGTAGGCAATTGCATTTCTATTGTTTATTTGTTGTTTTTTCATTCTGCCACCAGATGTTTCTTGATTCGTGTGTTAATACGCGGCAGTCCGTCTAGATCAAAAAACGGAAACTTTGCCTTCTTTGATTCAAGTGCCCCGACAACTTTCCGCATAAGGCGTTTCGCCGTCAATTCTGTTGGATTGATCATGTCGAAAATGCCAAATTTTTGAAGCAATTCTGCCCGAATCAATTGCTCGCGAACCGGCTCACTTCGCGGAACCAAAATTGCTCTTTTTCTATGAGAAAGCAGTTCACAAACCGTATTGTACCCAGCCATCGAAAGCACTAAATCGGCTTCGGCGTAACGGCTTGTCAAATCGGGCTCAAAATCAGAAAAGTTTGTATTTGAAAGCCGTCCGAATCTAGAAATTAAGCTTGCTCGAATTTCGTCCGGCATTTGAGGACCAAATATAATTCTTGAGAATATTGGAAATTTACCTGGAGTTGCCGCTAACCCTTCCAGATAAGTTTCAATCATGCGCGAACCGTCCCCTCCCCCTCCCGTCGTTACCAGAACCTTAAACATCCCGTTGCTTTGAATTCTTGAAACTACGGGACGCTTCAGATAACCGCAGTAAACTGTTTTTTGAACTATAGTTTGTGGAAATTCATATTCTTTCGCCGTATCAAAAATTTCCTTTAACCCGTAAATCCAGACTTCATCGTAAAATCTGTCCATTACATCAAAGCTTCCGTTTTCACGTAAAACACGACTCGTTTTTTCCGGAGCGTCCAATATATCGCGGATTCCAAGAATTATCTTTACCCTCGAATTCGCTTTTCGAAGCTTTCTTAATGCAGTTATCAGCTCACCATTAATGCCGGCTGCCCGCTTATCAACAATGAATAAATCCGGATTAAATCCAAGCGTAATCTTTTCAATAATTGCCGCTCGTGTATTGTTAATCTCAGAGGAACAACCGGAGAGGAAAAGCGGCTTGTATTTTTCAGCGTCTACGCGATCTAGTGATGGTAGTTTTATGTAATCAATTCCTTTGGGCACGCGGAATGCGTGAATAACCGGAGAGCCGGTAATTATCAAAATGGAAGATTCTGGATATTGCTTTTGAAAATTTTCCGCCAACAAAAGCGTACGGCGAATATTCCCTAAGCCATATGTATCGTGAGAGTAAAGCAGTATCTTGGGCTTTAGCAAATTTTCTTTTAGTCCCCGACTTTCTGCCGAAAATATAAAACGGTTCGCCTTTTGTGCGAGTGGTTCATGGTTCGCGAGCCTTAATGAACTCTGCGAACGATTACCTTTTTTTAGGAAAGAATTCGTTTTCCCATTCATTCTCTCAGCTAAATGCATCTTTTTCTCCATTTACTATAAATAAAACTTTTCAATCGATATTTCTCAAAACTAGTCTAAAATTTCTGCGATTGAACTTATAAGTACTAGCGAAGCCAACGACCTGCAAAAACTTGATTCGCCCCGAAAGCCGGTCAGCAATATAGTTAACAGTGTGTAGAATATTAAATAAAAGACACCCGAGCGTAGAAAATTAAAAAAGGTGCTTTTGCCTATTTTAGTTTTCATGTTTTCGAATCGGCACTTATTAGTAATTGGAAGAAACCAAATATCTTTTATGTATGTATGGTAAATCTCTTTCGTACGGGATACATCAGGCACAAGCAACGAATCAAGATAAAAAAGGTATTGGAATTTTATTTTTATAATGCGCGAAAACTCTTGACAACACCTAAACTGGTGAATATATAATTCGTCACCTAAAAAAATACTTGATGTTTATAAGAACAATTAGGGTTGAGCAGTAAGATTCACTCATATTAAGAAATCAACAGCTTTGCCTTTGTGGTTGAGATTTTTTTTGCTAATGGATTCAGCTAGATATACACTAAATTATCTGAAAAAAAACTAAGAATGAGGAAATAGTTTGATTTTGTCAGCGAATTTTTATTTGTAAAAGGAGTCTCTTTCACCTTTTATAGAACACTGTGGGTTTAAAGTAGGTTTTTCGTTAAAATATTTAGGGAGTTTCCAATGTTTAAAACAAGGCACGACAATAGTCTTTATGTTCATATAGTAAGTAATAGCCGCTTTACATTCACAATGTTTATTTTTGCGGCTCTTGCATTTTTAGCGGCACCATCTTATGGGCAGTATTATCGTTCTTATCAAAACGATTTCGGTCGGCGAAATGCCTTTCGGCAGGAAATTGCGCGTTTGGACATCACTATTGAGCGAAAGGGAGAAAGTCCGCTTCCAATTAGAATGGTGCCGAGACTTCAAGCCGGCGATATTCTACGGGTAAGAATGATTGATCAACCGATTAACGGTATACGTCCGGACCGAAGCCGCTGGGACTGGACATTATCGATCGCATTCATAAATCCAAGCCGCAATGAAAGGATCTCGGATTCCGTTTCAAGAGAAATTAATTTTCGCCGTGATGGTTGGTATAGAGAACATGCCTTCAAGGTTCCGTTCGACAGCCAACCGATATTCTTCCTTTATACAAGGCAAAATTACCGAAATAAGATACAAAAATTAATCACTAAAAACTTTGACGATGTTAGAAAAATAGGTGAAAAAACACTTGAAATTGCAGGTGCCTACGCACAAATCGGAGGCTTCTTAAATCAATTACAAGAGGTTATCAACCGTGATTCCGACCCCTACGGAAATTACACCTACAACGGAAATTATGGTTATAACCGCGAAAACACTTATGGATATGGATTTCGTGGTTCTAACCCCCGTGATTCGATTAAATCACAGGCTATCGAACGACTTGCGCAAAGCTTCAATATCAAATTGCCGAATTGCTGGAGAAATCGAAACTACGGCGGGTATAATCAGAGTTATAATTCGAATGATTTTATGAGCCGCGCACAATGTGTTTCGCAAAACGTGCGTCTTGAAGATTTTGATCTTAGCGTTTCCCAAATTCTTACTCAAGGAGGTCTTCTGGCTTCCACTAAAATGGTAAGGAAATACCCTGAGCTGGCTCATTGGATCAGCATTGCGGCTGTCGCTGCGGATTTAATCTTAAAAATCACAAAAAAAACGCCCTTAAAGATATTACCGACTATAGTCAGCACGCAAAATAATTTAAGATCCAGTTATTACGGAGCAAGTTATTCCCGTAACAAACGAAACACAGGAAATTACAATCGCTTCAACGCCGTTCAAGGAAACGATATTGCTCGACAACCTATCACGATTTATGCTGACAAATCGCCGACGGATTCAACATACGTTTCGGCGTTTCCGATAGTTTTGCATAAATGGCAATCACAGCCCGATCCAAAAATAATTTCGTTACCAGTCCCACGATTACGTGATTCATGTCTTCACATCGGTAGAAACATCCTGAAAAATGCGGATATTTCTCATGATTGGTTACGGGACAATTTTGCCAGGGATTTTCGGCTCGTAATGAGCGCAGAGAATGGATTCACAAAAGAATTCCGTTTGACGAAGAATATGGGAGCGTCCGGTTGGGATTTAATTCTAACGCCGAAAGATATTGCGGAAATTCCAAAAATAAAAATGAGGCTCGAATCTCAAATTATTGCAACACGGGGATTTAATAAAATCAGAAGTTCAAAATTTCAAATACCTGTGCCCGGTGGTGGAAATTGGTCGATTGAAAAAGAATCCGCTAAGAATTTCTCGATCGGTGGAAAAAGGCGCGTGAAGCTAACAAATACCGATGGGAACTGCCTTTGCTTGAAATCTATAAAATACAAACCATCGTTTGGAGGAGAATTTACATTTACGGTAAATGGCGATGCAAATCCTATCCGCATAAGTGAAGAAGGAAATTTTGCGTGGTTTGATATCGACACATCGGAATTTAAATCGGGATCAGGAAATCTGGAAGTTTTAGCATACGGTGCTGTCAAACCCAAAGTTCTCCCAATTAATTTATATAATAAACCTCCTAAGATTCAAGACATCTCGATTCATAAAGGAGACCGGCATATCTCCATCAGTGGAAAGCGGATAGATCAAATCAAATCGGTGAGAGTAAACGGTAAATTGGCGGTTACACGTCGACCATCCAA
>Ga0114931_10003030_pt1 | contig 21353 bp, 15 predicted proteins | sample 2SBtaG_FD_89579 | JGI IMG/M metagenome (GOLD analysis project Ga0114931, IMG submission 89579) | Deep subsurface microbial communities from Kolumbo volcano to uncover new lineages of life (NeLLi) - 2SBTROV14_V59a metaG | ecosystem: Environmental > Aquatic > Marine > Volcanic | place: Kolumbo...
CGAATTAATTCGACATTAGTAATATCTCTACAATTTTTACAGTAGTAAGCTGTTCTGGCATCAGCTGTGTTAAACATCCGCTCATGCACGAAATTAGCGGCACCAGAAGCAATGCTGGCATTGCTAGACCCTTCGCCATATCTGATACCACCGCCACCCTTTTGTTTGCGACCCTTAACTGCTTGTCCTGTCAGTATGTTCATCTTACCTTCACTTCTGACGTTGACCTTCTTACCGACCTGGTGCTTCAACAGTTGGTAGTAACTAGGGCCAATCATAATTTCACTCGGGATTGGCTCGCCAGTGATAGGGTTGATCATATGTTCAGTACCAGCGATTTCATATCCATAAATTGTTAACAATAGCTGTCGATAACTATCTATGTCAAATGGTCGGAATGCGGTGGCGTTGATTCTCTCATCGGCAAGAGCACCGTACTTACTAGTTACAATCTCTAGAAGAGTGGAAATGGTCATCCGTTTGGGTACGGCATGAGGATTGAGGTAGAAATCGGCTACAGTACCGTCCTCAGTGAAGGGTAGATCAATGGTCCGTGCGACCCGACCAATTACTGACTTTTGTGCTGCCCTTGTAGCTACCTTATCACCGATTACCGGCCGACCAACTTTCTGAACTCTGACATTTATCGACAGCTCGCCCTTGCCAGTAGTAGATAGATCGACAGTTTCAATCAAACCATCCTCCCAGGTCTTTACATACAATGAAATATCCTTCAATTCTTGTTCCACAGCATTATCTCGGCGGATAATTCGAACAGCACCAACCAAGCAACTACCCTCTGAGGCAAGCATGTCAGGAATAGCTAGACCACGTTCATCGATTGTGTCATAATCAGATGCCTGATGACCAGGGAATGGTTGGACTGGTTTAACTAGACGATCAGTGTAAGACCCAATACGTTTTCCTTCATCGTCTAACAGGGGCTGAGTACGTTCCGATAGAGTGATATTAGAAGATGTTCTAATAGTGTAGGAGAATAACCCGCGCTCTAAAGCCTCCTTCTTAACAACAATGGAGTCCTCCTCGTTATGAGACATAGTTAAAATAGCAAGTATAATGTTTTGACCGGCTGGAAGATCGTCCAGACCTAGGTACTTCTGCATCATAGTGCCTACTAACGGCTTGGCAGGGTATAACAACTGACGATCGGTAGTATTAAACTGATTTTGAGGGATACTGTGAGGGACACCAATGGCCTGAGCAAACATATTACATTGGTAGGTATTACGAGGGCCAGGATTGTTACCAATAAATGGGATGGCCGACGAGGCCACTCCTAGGATTGCAGTTGGATCGACTTCAACATGCGTGTAACGTTTATTGGAGAGCAGTTTAATCGTCTCTCTGGCCCGACCTAATCTCTTTTGATCACGATCGATAGCTGCGGCTAGTTTCAACCAAATCAGTGTGGCTTGATCCAGATCAGGAGATACATTGTTCTGATTATACTCAGCAATTATGTCATTAAGTTCTTTGTTAGTCTTATTTTCGGGTCGGGCTATCCATTTGATCTTCTCTGACCAACTAGTCAGTCTTGCCTCTAGTTTATCAACTAGAATACGGTTTCGTTCAAGATCCTGATTGATATGAAGAAGGTCATGAATGCTAGTGGCGATAGTGGCATGTTTGCTGACTTCCCATGCGTCCAAGTATTCCATGGCACCCTGCCGAATAATATCATCAAAATCAGCCTGATATAAATTCTTAGTTTTAATTATTGGCTCATTCTTATGGACCACTAGCAGCGGTCGAGTGGGACGATTAGCATCTGTAAAAATGTAAACTACACCTTTGGTGGACCGCTTGTAGCCGTTATAATCGATTACTACAGAGGTATCGAAATCGATAAGACCAGACCTACGAGCCTGAACAATTAGGTTCCGAACTGTACCTGACTCAGCCCAACCGAGAGGAAACCCGTTTAATATGACTGGATAGGGATGAGTATCAGGGTCAAATTTGGACTTGTAGACAGGATTACCATTCCTGTCTAGGACTGCTTCAACTTTGGAAGTAGATCTCTGGACAGAAATCCAGCAAGTTATAGTTTTATTCTTCACTAGACCAATAGCATCACCAGATGGAGTGGCTACTGCATCAATGTAACCAATTTGACTAGTTTGAACTGACCGAATAGAGGAATTCATTGTTCGCCGATTGGTTGGGGCATTAACCCTCATTAGGTGAGCCATAGTTGAAATAATAGACTGGCCACGATCCAGACGATCAGTAACATTTTTATATTTCTCTCGTCTGATTCCACCACTGCGTTGTCTAGGACCCCATTTGTTGGGAATGAACGATTTGATCATATCATCGGTGATGTTTTCTTCCCTGATAATCCTCTCAATATTAAACAATGTGGCAGGAACTGGATGTGAGGATGGTTGTGTGTAGCTACCATTCATAAGCCTCCTACGTCGACTATTAGTACCGACTATCTTGCGCTTGACTGTTTCTATACTGTCTTCAAAGCTCTGTTTAAACAGTTGCTCCATCAGGGATCCTGCACCAACTAGACGTTTGTTGGCCCAGTTGTCACGATCATCCAACTCTCTGAAACCTGCTAAGTGTTCGGCCAAATGAGCAATCATCATAGCTAATAACATTGCCTTCCGTTGTGCTGCCACAGCCATTTGGTCAACAGTTTGTGCCAAATTAATATCAATGTGAGAGAACAACTTAGTGATTGTTTCTAGTCTAATTGTGTCAATTATATTAGGCCAATACTCTTGATTATTGACAGGATCAGACACTGGTACCTTTTTGCTCTTGTAATTCTTAATCCATTGTTTCTTCAATAATGATTTTTCGTAGATCTCTTCGTAAGGGTCAACTGATTCTTCGTATACATCTTGGAATGATGGATTGAGAATTCTAATGATCTCGTTTTTATGAGATCCTTGATCATCATCATTAACAAAGCTGAGGATGTAGCGAACAGTTTCAATCGGATTTTGGTAAAATTCAAAATTCTGGCCCTGATCATCTAGACCAAGAATATAGGAACCCAATACCTTAAAAATGTTAAACACATTGACAGTTTCATGACCACTCGCAATTTTAGTATTATCGTTCTTTCCCTTGCCTCCTCCTGACAAAATTCCTCTACTGTCTCGTTGTAACAACGGGAAATAAAGACGCATAGTCATATCGATGTCCTGGTACATTAGTACTGGTACTGTTCCCTTAATTGACTCTGATGTGATCTGACAGATAGGGTACCCATCTCGGTGGTTGTAGACAAGAATCCGATTAGTTCTAAGTAAATCTTGAGTTAAAATCATCCGTTCTTGTCCGTTGATGATGAAATAACCATATGGATCTTGAATACACTCACCCATCTTTAACAAACGCTCATCACGTTGTCTCCGAGACATATTTGTTAAATCGTGATGAACTAAGTTATCTATTTCAGAACCCAACATTGCTGGAATTTGTGCTACCCTGATGGTCTTAGTCTGACGCATGCCACCAGTTAGTAAATAACCATCATCATCAGTATATGGGGGAACATATTGATCTTCAGAGTCTAATTCATAAATCACTTGCTTATTAGTTATAGGATTCATTGCAAACTTAAAAATATATTCCTCAATATTAGTAGGTTGACCATTTACCATTCTAGTAACTGATCTAGTTCCATATTCGGTCGGTTCAACTATTTGATACTGATTATTCACTATCCTATACAACACATGTGATCCATCTGGGTAGACTCCAGTCAGTGTCATTGGCATTCTCTTGGTCATTCCGTTAAATATTATTCTACCAACTGAATCCCTATGCTCTAAATCTGCCTCTAATGTAAAAGTATAAGACATTTTCATCCTTCTTGCATCATATGGTAGTAATTCTTCCTCTATTTCAGTACCATCTGGTGCTGTCGTAATTCTCTGAGGTCTAATTAGTTTGGGATTATTCAAAATAAAGTAGTCTATGAGTTTATTGTTTTGATCATATCTTTTTATGGGCTTAGTTTGCAAAATTGCTGGAATACGGTGAAAAATAAAGTTGTTAAATCCTTCTATTATATCTTTGGAAATACCCCTAACTGTCATATACCTAAGTAACAACTGCCCGCTCTTATCAACTATCATTTTACCAGGAATATATTGAGCAGATGGATCTTCTACTGGTATCTCCTCATAAACTATGGGATGTGGGTGTGTTATCTTGCTTGCATTCAAAGTTTGATCCTGGTTCGATGTTAGTGATACTTCAGTATCATCTATATATGGTTGTTCATTATTTTTTGATTCATCTCGAACACCCTGCACACTGGTCATTATGTTCGAGATGAGACAGTTTTAAAATAGTCTATATTCGAGGTCTGAATTTAGTAAACTCCTTTTGATGGGTAAAATAACTGGCTTCAGTGTAATATATTTTAAATTGCTAGATCATTCGGCCAATATGTGGTTCTATACAGAACCACATGATTAATTTATAATTCCTCAGGTACTAAACCTGGATTATTCTTAGTTATCTCCTCTAAATTGCGTCGGACTGCTTCCACCTCATCTAGTTTATCTTCAACTTGAATATTGGCAAAGGCTAACAACTGCCGAAGCTTCTGATTCGATATTTTAGGTTGAGCGTGATCACCTTTAATGGTAATGAATACCTTCTTAGTATGTTTAATTGAATTATATAATATCTTACCACATTGGTACGGAATCAAAGTATCGTCAGTACTATGCATAATAGCAACTGGACACTTGATCTTAATAATGTAGTTTTTACTCTCCATGGGGTGGAATAAAATCTTAGCCATGAAGTTAATAACCATACATGCCGCCGATGGATAACCAGATTCTATCAATACATCAGTCAAACTAGAGAAGCTCGCCAACAAGATCAGCAATTTACAGGGATAATTAGTGGCAACATAAGTCGCAACCGTTCCACCTAGACTTTCACCCCACACTATGATGTCATGATGACTCTCTTGTGATGCCAAGAAGTCGTAAGCTAAGGCGCCATCCCTATAAAGATGATGTGGATTAACAGTTCCATCTGAATCACCATAACCACAGTAGTCTACCAGTAGCAGATTCATCCCAAATCGTTTGCATATGTCGACAACGTAACGACGGTGACTAATATTTCCAGAGTTTCCATGGAAGTAGAGAATAGTGGCTGGTTGATGGCCGCGACGATGTTGACCCTTGAATTTATCAAAGTACCAGACATTAATGCACTCTTCATTTGGTTTATAATCTTCACCTTCATAGTAACGGTGAGTAAGATGTGAATTGGTCGGTATATAGATATTTCTATAAGGTATATTATCATGTTCTGGATACCAAATCATCTTACGAGAAGGGTAAAATACTATCCAATAGCTTACCCACCAACTTATACCGATTATTATGATTAGAATTACAACTATGAAGATTATGATAGTCATTGTTAATGTCCATACCCAACTATTGTTATCTTTGTTATTAGTGGTGTAATCCATTTATATTAGATAATGTGGGTTGGGTCTAATGACCCTTTAGAATCAATTAGAAAAATAATCTAGTTTTGTTGGCTTTAATTTCACACAATTGGTTCAATTTATTGGATTGACTTAAAGGGTCATATGCCAAATAGATCAACTATATATCCGGATTTACCATCAATATCAATCAGTTTTGATGCAGAGATCTCCTAATTATTTTGGGTACGAATTTGTTCTCGCTTTTATCTTAGGGTGTCTATTTGCACCCATGAGCACAGGTTTCTTATTTTTATTATTGTTTATCATAGTTTGGGAGATATTAGTTGCCTTTTTCCAAAAAAATTTCGATCAAAATTATTTAATGACACGAGCAGCTATTATAATAGGTTATATTTTAGGTTGGATAGTTGGCCGTCTTATTATCGGCGATCATTATCCGTTCCTAGCTAGTTACGACGATGGATGCCAGAATATCGGCTGTGAAAATTATAATTATTTTCTTGATAAGGACGAACCTAAGAACTGCAAGAGTTGTATCCGTAAATTTGCTTATCGTCGTAGAAAATTAGAAGAGATAGATTCCAACCTTATTTTAACTACATCAGGAAAGCGTGCTAAGGATTACTTCAAAGCCAGGCATGGTTTATTAGCTAGAGGGAGAAGGTCTGAAGTTTACGATTTTATCGATCAACTATAGAATAATTTCAAACTGAAATAAAAGATTATATAACGAGACAATCTTTTATAGGTTAAATTAAAGACTGACATTCCTATCATCAGTCATGGCTGCCCAATACAATGGTGTCCTTAATCAAGACAATCCTCAACTGATCCAACAGGGTTTACAGCAACTCCAACTCTCAGCACCCACTGCACCTAACCCCAGTCCTGAACAGGTTGCTCAACAAATACCAGATATCCCTCCGATCCAATTGGCAGATCAACCCTACACTACCGGCATGAGTATTACCGATAACATTTTGATGGCTAGGAGTAAAATTCAGGCTATCAGTCCCGATGCTACATTCCAACGATCTGCTATTGAACCTGCAATTACTATGGCCGTCCAAAGAAGGCCTCAGTTGGGTCATATTTCTGTACTACCTATTATCAGCGGTAATTAAAATATTGCGGTATATCATTAGTTCATTAGTAATGATTTAACGTATTAATAAATAACACATATTTTCACTAGTTTGTTATATCACCCATTACATAATATATTAGGTAGATAATTCTTATTTTTCATAAAGACCACAGGTCCTCAGAATCATCGAAGATGATTTCTAAACTTCATATATGATGAACTTTATAATTCTTATTTATTAATACTTTGGAAACATAGTCACTGACATCTCAATCTGTAATTCCGACATGCTTTTTTCTAAAAATTTATTACTAATAGCCTTATATCTAATAGTAAATTCCCGACCTGATTCTACTATATATCGCAATGAGGAATTTATATCAACATAATCTGAGTAACTATATGAGATAGGATTTTTGTAAGAATGTTCCTTTTGCTCTAAAATGTTGTTATCTTTATCCACAATATCAATAACTACCTTACTATCACGACAGAAATATGTAATTTTATAATTCAATATTACCAATAATTTATTTGAACTAGAAAATAATATACTGTTAATGGTTTGTTCAGAGCTAAACTGCTCATTGCGAATATAATCTCTTTCCTAATAACTTTTGTTTATGTGATACGTAATACGCAACATTGTAAATAGTGTGACGTAACCGTTCCATATTCCTGTATAAAAAGAATATATTCCTACTACCTGGTAGATTATTGTATTCAGGTTCTCCTATTGTCTTTATCATCACTTTAGAATATTCATCTTCTCCCTTACTTGCTTGGCTTATACACCCATCATTTTTAACTAAACCACCACCACCGCCCTTCTCTCCTTCTATTGAACCTATTACACTCTGATCTATCTCCACACGACTTCCCATTCCCCCCCTTTCGTACACACTTGATCCTCCATCTAATGACGCTTTACCTCGTTGACCATTTTGTCCACTATAACTTATATAATTGTCATTCTCATCCAGTGAAATAATACTCCAGGATCTACCTACACTTATATCGCCACTATTACCACAACTAAGAGTGAAAAGCATCTTAGTAGAACCTGTTATCAGATTTCTGACGGACAAAGTAGTGAATGAGGTATTATTATCTCTGTAAGAATCACTAGTACCAGGACTATCACCAGTGCCATTGAAGAAGACGAGTGTGGACAAGCCATTGAAATCTTTTTTAGAAAGAGTTAATAGAATAGAAGTACCAGAACCACCGCCAGTGCCGCCGAAAGATTGATTCCGTGGATACCAATCACTACCACTGGTAGAACGGATAACAATTTCATAAGCATTTATGGAAATACTAATGGATTGTTCACAAGGAGATGAAATAGAATAGTTATTTGTTATAATACTGTGAAAGAGATCGATGACGCTAGAAATATCACCGACTGGTTCTTTGTCACCGACTGGTCCTTTGTCACCGACTGGTCCTTTGTCACCGACTGGTCCTTTGTCACCGACTGGTCCTTTGTCACCGACTGATCCTTTGTCACCAATTGGTACTTTGTCACCAATTGGGCCTTGGACTCCAATAGGGCCTTTGTCACCGACATGGTCTCGGTCTCCAACATGGCCGTTAATACTGCGTTTATCTACATAAGATGAGGTATATAACTAATTTGATAGGATGTGATATCATTGCGATCTTGAACTCATTAAGCTAGTAGTTATACCACTAACAGGATTACAGTTAATTCCAGCACAAGTAGATGGGAATAGAGAGGCAAATGAACCGCAGCAAAGGTCATTTTTGACATTAGTCAGGTCAGTTTCTATCTGATCGGTGATCTGTTCACCCTGTTCCAATAATTGGTCAGCCTTGTAAATTAGTGTATCAACTTTATCTTCTATGTTGTTTGCCCTTGTCACTGCGTTATTAACATTAACTGCGGTACTATAAACGGTATTTCTAACATCCTGGATAGGGATAAATACGAAGAATATGTTTAAAACAACTATAATTATTCCCAATATTAGAATAAATATGATAATTACACCGATGCCGTAACTATTAGATGAATCGTTTCTATTAGTCATGTTTTATGTAATTTACTTATTTGCTTCAGTCCAGAAAGTTGCAGACATCTAATAGAAACTGATTTTACAATTTACCAAAAATAAGTGAGGTAAAGATAAGAGGAAATGCAGGCACCAGTGCTGGTGACATTCCCGGTTCCAGCCTCACCGATGGCTGCCACACAGGCCCCGCTGATTACAACAGGCAACGCAAGGCAACAAATACAGGAATTTCTACTGAGTCTTCCAGCTGTGCCTGGTCAAGAAAATCCGGCTCTTAATTCGGAAGAAGTCGACCTATTAATTGATCTTAAAACGGTTGACGGTAAACCGTTATTTGATGCTAGCGAACCAGATGTTTTGACTCAGATGACTGACCTAGTGTTAGGTATTAAGTATGGACTTGCAGTTATGAATAATGACCTAATGGCCAAACTGGAAGCAGAAGTAGCTCAAGTCGAACTTAAAAAGTCAAACAAAGTAAAAGAGGAAAAATACGTACCAAAATATGGAAGCTATACTCTTGGTAGGGGCTTTACTGAGGCCATTAAGTATTTAACGAGTCAGGATTGGGTGGTACCTCTGGAAGCAATTCACCAATCTCCCTTGATGGAGGCCCAGCGCAAGAACATTGTGGTGCAGATTATCAACTCGAGGATCAGGCCTGAAGTCGAAGAGGGACCATTTAAGTGCAAGGATTGCGCGTCTCGTCGTATTCGTATCAACATGGTACAGCTCCGTTCGGCTGACGAACCAATGACAGCCATCATGACTTGCAGCAACTGCGGGAACAGCTGGCGTAAGGGTGGCTGATGTCTTCGGAAGCACTTAAAAAAAACTGGCAGAGTTTTCAACTAATATTTGTAGTAAACTACAAATATCAAACAACTAAAAGGAAGTAATATATATTAAATGGAACAAATAACACCTAGTTTGGATGAGTTGTTTGGTACAATTAGACATCAGACGGGAGATCAGATACAATTACCATCTATGATTAGACATCAAGATAAAGTCCAGATAGACCCTCAGATAATTCAGGTAGACCCTCAGATATTGAATAAAATTGAAACTAAAGACAAGGCAACTATTAGAAACGTTGATGTCTTGTTTACATTCTTTCACAATTTGAGAATTGATGTAATTCGTAGTCTAGTCGATAAACCAGAACATTTTCTAAAAAATATGTGGGGTTCTGACTACGGGTTATCGAGAGACATATACTGTCGAGTCAACATGGGTCGTTCTATACCCAGTCTAAAGTCAAGGGTCGAAGATGGTGCTATGTTATCTACTAGCACACGCAAAATGTGCTGTCAAGGATGCCATAATATTAAGGTTCTGACTAATTACCGCCAAGCCCGTCAAGGACAATTTAGATGCCAGTGGGGAAATTTTAAGAATCAATCTTTTACTTTGTTAAGACGCCCCATGGTTGGCAGCAGCATCTGGCAATATCAACAACCACTTAAATTATTAAGTTCTATACAGGCTAGTCACCCATTAGCACAAGCCTGTCAACGAAATCTACCCAGCCTCAAAACTGCACGATTTTACGGACTAGATTCATTTAGTAATTACGTACTAATCAATTGGTACCTACAATCTGTTCTTGCCAAATCTAACATGCCTCATATCAGAAAATTGCACTACTCCTTCGTGTGTGGGCAGGATGGTTATTTATTGTTAGATTGTCAATACGATAATAGTTCTAACTTGATCAAATTCCGAATGGAGCACAACAGTGAGATCTGGAGTCTGTTGTTCCAGTTGTTTGCACTGTTTCACAGAATCAGAACTTACAATCTGTCCTTCACCAACATTACACCTGAGACTCTACTAATTAAGAACCAACCCTGTCAATATAATTACGATGACTTGATATTGCAAGTAATTTTACTTTGATAATCAACGACTTGTCAGAATCTGGAATTAGTGTAGCGGCCAAAGATGATCCTGACAGTCTAGTTAGAATCTTTGCTAATCCCACCATTGGCGAACGTAGTCAAAGATATCAGTTTGATCGCGACTTTGATTGGGTAAAGATTACTGATGAGAAGTACCAAACCGTTGAAGATGGTTGTAACAGTTACGTGGCTTACAAAATTAGCGACCAGGATGGCAAGGGTCACAACAATTGTCGGTTTAAATATGTAAACAGGTTGGGCTTACCTCTCTATAATGGTTCATTAGATATTTATAGAATCTTAATGGTACTTAGCCAAAACGATGGCTTTTTCGAGTCCATCAACAACAATCATTCACTCAACGCCATATGGAGGACATTTTGGATTCCTGATCAGTATCAAATGATTATGGATCGGTTAATGAAATGTAGACAAAGTAAACTAATTTTCGATCCGACTAGAGCCTTGTATGGCCTTTACCTGCGTTGCGATATGGTCAATCATGGTTGGAACATGCTGAAGACAGAGGCTCGGCGTAGAACTACTAGAGAAGAAATAATAGTCGAAGAGATGGATCAAGATATTAAACTTCGTATCCAGAGCCCTTGAATAAAAATTACTGAAGATTTAGGTTACAGTAACCTAAATAAAAATTACTGAAGATTTATGTTACAATAACCTAAATAAAAATTACTGAAGATTTATGTTACAGTGGCCTAAATAAAAATTACTGAAGATATAGATTGCTGTAACCTAAATAAAAATTACTGAAGATTTAGGTTACAGTAACCTAAATAAAAATTATGGAAGATTTAGATTTCTGTAACCTAAATAAAATTACTGAAGATTTAGGTTACAGTAACCTAAATAAAAATTACTGAAGATTTATGTTACAGTAACCTAAATAAAAATTACTGAAGATTAGATTGCTGTAACCTAGATATAAACTATAAATCTGTCTCCTATCCCTGTAGTTCGAATAGATATGTAAATAATTGTAGTTTTACTAAACCAAATATATATTGATAATAAAAGGTCCTAACTGTAAACCAATAAGTTAAATAATTGTGAAATGAGTATAAGTAGTACCGAACCAATAGGAAGATTAGTTAGATTAAATAAATTGGGTAAAGGAACCTACGGTATCGTTTACAACGCCAAGCTACTTGTTGATGATGATGTCGAAAAGTGTCGAGATGGCAAACTCAATGGTATCCCCATCAATGAGGAAATTGCTGTCAAGCGACATAAGGTCGAACGTGGTGCTGATGGTATCGTACCAGTTCGTGAGTTAACAATCCTCAATACGTTCAGAAATCATCCCTTCTTTGTCCAACTGCTAACTGTGACTTACGGCAATCCGTTCCAGAAAAAAGTCCTCAATCATCACTCAGGTTTGCATAGTTACAAGTCTGACCTTCTCAGTTCAATCAGAGATGATAGGACTCTAAGAGATGATGAAATGTACTTTGTTTACGAAAAGGCCAGCTGTGATATCTTGCGTTTGGTCTATGATCAGCGTAATCAGCAACCCTCCATTCGTTTCTACAGTCAACTCAAGATAGCCCTAGTTCAATTCTTGTTGGGTATGGAGTATGCCCATGGTCATGGTGTAGTACATCGTGATTTGAAGCCCAATAACCTGCTCTGGTTCAGGTATGGCGGTCCGGATGGTGAGCGACGACTTAAAATTTGTGACTTTGGTCTGTCTAAGTATAACACTCAACAAGTGCCTATGACCCCACGGGTGGTAACTTCCTGGTACCGTGCCCCTGAGATCATTTGTCGTCATCCTAACTACGGACCACCAGCCGACATGTGGTCCGTTGGATGCATTTTATTCGAATTTCTTGCTCGTCGTGCACTGTTTTATAAGATGCCTGATGACCGTGTGGAGATGATGAAACGAATTGTCGACACCATTCCTGGCAAGAAGAAAAATGACTATCGAACTGTCGATAAGAGAAAAGAGTTTCATCATATTTATGAACGTTCTCTCAACCGTGGCACTTGGGCCAAACTGATTAATCTATCTAGTGAAAGTGTTAGGATTTTTAACCGAGCACCATTCTATGGTATTGACAAGTCGGATCACTCTGGTAATTTTAGTCAATTTTGCGATCTGCTAGATAAACTATTAAACCCTGATCCTGATAAAAGATACACTGCCACTCAGGCCTTAAATCATCCATTTTTTAATTCTTGTCAAGATTATGTCAAAATTACTAGAGTGAATTACCCAATTCATAGTAAGCCTAACCATATGGTTAAAATTGTTAAATGCTCAGAGCGTGACCAAATAATCGCTGATGCATTTACAATGTTTACTAATCGGAAGGATCTTCGCAGCTGGTACACTCACCGGACATTGTTCCAAGCAATCGACATGTTTGATCGATATGCAGAATGGCGAGTCGATAATGGTGAAACAGGTCCAATTGAAGACCCTCGGCTCAAATTCTATGTTTGTATTTATTTAGCCATGAAATTACTTCGTACTTACAGGATTGAAGCCCCTCTCAGTCATGTCATTACACATCAATACAACAATGATCATTACTACAAGGTAGCTATGGGCTTTGAAAAGCTACTAATTCATTCAGTATTCCAATATCAGGTCTATCGACCAACTGTCTTAGAAGCAATTGATCAATTGGATATGAAGCTTAGAGAGGAGCAAATCAGAAATTTACTGGTACAGTATGGACAATCTGAGTCTATACAACTTCCTTTGGTTGAGTTGGCTAAATATTACATGCAGGCTGATCTTTCACCGCCGACTAGTTCTAAGAGTTTAGGTAGTCATAAGTCTAGTTCAGTTCATCAATCTAATCAATCCAATCAATCCATTCAATCTAATCAATCCAATCAATCTAATCGATCCAATCGATCTAATCAATCCAATCAATCTAATCAATCCAATCAATCTAATCAATCCAATCAATCTAATTTGTCTAAGAAAATCGATCCTCATAGAGTGATCAAGAATTCAATCAGGAACAGAATTAAGACAGCTGTTAATGTTCCTGTCTCATTTCGAGATGATGTGGACAAAGTAACTGTCGATTCTATCCGCTCTTCCGTTTCTGAAGCAGAGGTCGATAAATCTCAAGATTACTGTACAATTAATCAGAAATTGATGTCTAACTATCAGTCAGTGCGGATACCGATGACTGCTGATGATGTTGAACAGCAAGAACCCGCTCGTGAAGATGTTGAACAGCCAGAACCCGCTCGTGAAGATGCTGAAGATCAGTCTCAGGATCAAGATCTGGATGAATTGTATAATGAATATACTTCTATTAAGTATGATGATGAATTAGTTACTAAATTGGATCAAAAATCCAAGGAGGTGAAGAAACCTGTTATTCACCGGATTGAAAAACCAATTACCATGCCTAAAAAGTTAACCAGAAGTATTACACCTACTAAGAACCGTCGTATCAGAATCTTGCAGCGTCGTTCTCAGAGTACTTTTGTTAAGTCTAAAAATAAGGCAGTTAATGTCGAGTCTAGTCCGATCCGAATTAGAAAACCATCTGAAGAACAGGAATCACCTCACTACCAGGTAGATGAACTGTGTCCACCTAATCCTCGTCTGGTCAGATTGGATGATTCCGGTTCCCGGAGTATTCCCTTTAGTCAGTTTAAAAGGAGTGGAATATAATTAATATAATAATTTTGTTTATACTTTAAAATAAAATTTAGCTTTGAGGGGATACCTTATCATACTATATCTAGCTTTGAAAGTCTAACTAATTATACTTTCAATCTAATTTATCAAATAAATAGCTAAATCATTAGTAGTACTACTAATGATTTATCTTAACACTAACTCGCAATATATTTCAGTAGTTTTGAACCGATTCAAACTAGATTCTGAAGTTTTTGGAAAACCGATTTCATAAATAATACCCCCTTTTGAATTAAACTGTTTCAGTGGGCTAATAGTGTATATACACCTAGAAACCAAGTCAAAATGGCTGCAGTTTCACAAGTAGTAGATTTTTCTGCCACTCAAGGCAACGGAATTAATCTTCAATTGTCAGACATTGGCTATTCCTCCCAGTTTCAGTTGGGGCAATTTCAAGCACCAGAAACCAAACTCAATATACAACTAGATCAGACCCAATACCATCAAGGTCAAGTTGCAGCCAATCTCGCTCACGATGTTGGAAATTATGGACAAATGACTCACAAAGAACATGTCTATAAGATCAGCGATACTTACATTGGTAGCGACCAGAAGATTGAACGTGCGGCTATGGTGCTGGAGTTTGATGAACAGAATCAACCCCATATTAAGTCAAAGTTGATTACTCTTCCTGAGGGCATTGAGCGACTATTTCTTGAGATTTTGAGTAATGCAGGTGACAATGCCATTGAGTCTCGTTTGGATGGTGTCAAGCCCGGTCAAATCGAGGTTACGATGGATAACAATACTATTAGCATTCGTAATGGTGGAAAGGTTGTTCCGGTCAAGATGCATTCTTCTGGTAAGTATGTTGGTGAATTTATCTTTGGTACTCTTTTAACTTCATCTAATTACACGAAGAAAGTACGAAAGGGTGCAGGTCGTAATGGTTACGGTGCCAAGCTGGTCAACTTGTATTCTAAGTACTTTAAGCTGGAGATTGGTGATCCAACCACTGGCAAGAGCTATGTCCAGGAGTGGCGAGACAACATGAATGATCGCCAGGATCCGGTAATTGCTGAAAATCACAAGGGTCCTGGCTATCTACAAATTACATGGAATTTGGACCATCAGCGTTTTGGTTACACCAAATATCCAACTGAGGCTTATCACCTATTCATGAGGCATTGTGCTGATGTAGCCTTCACCCAGCGTATTCCGGTTATTTTCAATGGTTACACATTCGATGCTACCGACATTGAGAAGTATTCTCACTATTACTTTGGACTTGAAAATCACAATTTAGTTCACTACCAATGGGCTGAAGGGGTTGAAACTACTATTAAACGTGGTGGTCTAGTGGTGGCGACCGACAAGAATGTGCTCCCGGATCTAGAAGTAATTTTGGTTGATACCCCCGGTGAGTCTCAAATTCTGGCCTTCACCAACGGTCTGATCAACAGTGAAGGTGGTGTCCACGTCAATGCTGTGCTGAAAGCGGTACAGAATCCAATTCTCAAGAAAGTCAATGACATTATTAGTTCTACTTCCGGTCGATCTAAGAAGGCCAAGAATGGGAAGGCAGCTAAAGAATTAGACCTACCCAAGGTAACTAACAATGACTTGAAAAAGAATATTTCAATGATCGTGGTCTACCGAGCCGAAGATCCCAAATACAAGGGTCAATACAAGGAATCTCTGACTAGTCCCACACCGGTGGTCAAGATTATGGAGGATAGATTTAAGATTCTTGAGAAATGGAACTTGATTCGCAAGCTATATCTTGCGTTTGAGGCTAAATTGAATAAGAAGCTTAAAATGACCGATGGTAAGAATAGTCGCAGAGTCAAGGTCCTCCGTCACACACCAGCTAATAACGCAGGTAAGAGTGTTCGACTCAGTAAGGAGTGTGTGCTTGTGATCACTGAAGGCGACTCAGCCAATACCTATGCTGAGAAATACTACGCTGAGCTGGGTCCTAACTATCATGACATATACGGGTTCTTTCCAATCAAGGGGAAGCTCCTAAATCCGCGTGGTAAGGCGCTAATCAAGCTTCTCAACAACAACGAGATTACTGGTTTCAAGAAGGTGATGGGTCTTCGTCACGATGTTGACTACTCCATCCAGACCAACCGAGATCGTCTTCGCTATGGTCGAATCTGTATTATCACTGATCCTGATGTTGACGGTAAGCACATCACTGGTCTACTTGTTAACTATCTCAACTACGCCTTCCCTTCTCTACTGGAAAATGATATGGTGGAATATGTTCGAGTTCCTGTTCTCAAGGTCAGTCTCCGAGGTCAGATCGGGTCCTTCTACAGCATGGCTGAGTATAACCAGTGGAAGCGACAGACATCCAACTACAAGAGTTGGAACCACCGTTATTTTAAGGGGTTGGGCACCAGTGAAGATGAAGAGATCAAGAGTGACTTTGCCAACCATTACCCTGTGAACGTTCGCCCCGACAATTACTCACAGCGCTATATTGAGCTGGCCTTTGAACCTAAAATGGCTTACCGCCGCAAGGATCTCATTGATCGCTACAAGGAGAATACAGATCCCACCCGTTATCGCCAGCAGTCTATCTCCAACTTAATTAGTGTTGATGTGGCTGAGTTTTGGAAGGATGATGTTGAGCGTTCTATTGCTGCTTTTGCAGATGGTCTCAAGACTAGTCAACGCAAGGTTTTGTATGCGGCTATTAAGAAGTGGGGTCTAACTAGTACTGAAGCAGCTCGGCGTAGTAAGTCATTGAAAGTGTTTGTGTTTGGTGCCAAGGTCACAGGCGATACCATGTATCATCACGGTGATGCATCCATGAACTCTACTATTATCGGCATGGCTCAGGACTTCCCTGGTTCTAATAACATGAACCACTTGTATCCCAAGGGTCAGTTTGGTAGTCGGAACAAAAACGGCAAGGATGCAGCTGCCCCTCGTTATATTGAGACATATCTCAATTGGTGGGTACAGTATATCTACCGCAAGGACGATCTGATGATCATGAAGCAAGTTGAGGACGAGGGTCAGCTTTGCGAGTACGAACGTTTCTATCCCATCATTCCCATGTTTATGGTCAATGGTGTAATGGGTATTGGTACTGGTTACTCTAGTTTCATACCATGCTTCAATCCAATGGATCTTTGCATGTGGTTGTTAGCAAAGTTGAATGGACAAGAACTTCCCACCTTGTGTCCTTGGTACCGGGGCTTTACCGGTGACATCAAGGTGGAGGAGATCAAGACGGTTGAGAAGGCTCATGACAGTAACAATGCTAATGAGCAATCTATTCAGCCCAGTTCTGAAAAAGATAGTGATCAATACTCTGATATCTTAGGTGAGACTGCAGAGAGCATGGGTGACGATGATGTCGAATTTGATCTAGGTACCCGGCGTCGCAAGATCACCAATGGTAAGCGAGTTTACATCTGCGGAATTTTTGAGGCTCCTTCAGTACCTGAAGATAAGGATATGGAGATTATCGTGACTGAACTACCTGTTGGTCGACCCAGCCAGGCTTATAAGGCTTGGTTGGAGGACCAGGTCGAAGAAGGTCATATCAAGAGTTTCGCTATTAAGGGTACTCCTAACGCTCCTCGATTTATTATCAAGGGTATTAAGAATGCTTCTAACAAGAAGTTGCGACTGATTCGCTCATTCCCACTGACCAATATGGTCCTATTGAATGATGATAGTCGACCCCTCTTTTACAACAGCATTGATGACATCATGGACACTTTCTACATTTATCGTCTTAAGAAATACGAGCAGCGCAAAGCTGCTCAACTGCTCAAGATTCAGGATGAGATTAACTTCCTGCAGTACAAGCTGATCTTGATTCTGGCCGTGGTGGAAGGCCGAATTCAGTTCCGACAACGTCGTAAGCAGGAGATCTTGCAAGATATGACTAACTTGCAAATCCCTGCCCAGATCAAAACTCATGATGGCCAGGTCGTTGATTTGCAGCTTAAACTTCTGAAGAGCATCAATCTGCTTAATCTGACTATGGATGATGTTGAGAAGTTGCAGGCCGAAATCGCCAAGACACAGGCTGAGTTAGAGCACATCCAGTTGATCCCTCCGGCCACTTTCTGGCAAGATGAGCTGGTGGAGTTTGTCCGAGTCTACCTTAAGCGGAATACCCAAGAATGTAAGAAGTGCAATAAGGGTCGGCGATCTAAGAAGAATAACTTGTCTATGCAGTTGGAGGATGAAAGTAAGCGGTTCAATCATATCAGTGTTCTCAAGACACCGTTGGCTGATCTCTATAATAAGCCGCCGCCTCCACCCAAGCAAAATAGACAACAGGCTCCTATGATTATTATTAACTCTACTGACCCCTATTACGTGCCTAATATCCAGCCTAATATTCAGCCTAATGTCCAGCTCATTATCCAGCCTAATGTCCAGCCTGATATCCAGCCTAATGTCCAGCCTGATATCCAGCTTAATGTCCAGCCTGATATCCAGCCTAATGTCCAGCCTGATATCCAGCTTAATGTCCAGCCTGATATCCAGCCTAATGTCCAGCCTGATATCCAGCCTAATGTCCAGCCTGATATCCAACTTAATGTCCAGCCTGATATCCAGCCTAACGTCCAGCCTGATATCCAGCCTGATATCCAGCTCGATATCCAGTCTAAGGTCCAGACTGCTCAGTCAACCTTTAGTATTAGTCTCAGCTAATTATATTTAGATAGGTAGTTGATGTAGATAGGTAGAAAAAAATTAGTATTGTCCTACAACAATAATTTCGATTTACAAAAGTTTAGTGGCAGTTCAATATGAATCAAACTGTGCATGTAGGATCAGTCCAGCTACAACCGACCACTATGGTCGACAGTCAGATTGTATCCACTAAGTCATACCGGCACCTGTTTACTGTTAAGTTGGATGCTAATATCGCTATTTACTACGCTGCAGAGTCTGTACCAGAACCATTTTCAAATCCCAATGATAGTATTAATCTAGTTCAGAAAATGGTTGACACTGTCGCTCGACGAATCATGTTAACTCATTACAATAAGTCTGGTGTTTACAACCTGCTAAAAGTTTCCCATGGCAAATATGATAATGATCCTATGAAGGCACTCCGTATGGATGATGTCCTGACAATGTTTAACCTAACATATGGCACTGATGACGATGATTTCCTGGCTAATCTGGACGAAGAATTTGCCGAGAATTATAGTAATGATTCGACTTATGGTACAATCAATTTCGAGTTAAAAGATAGCCAGAAAAACTTTGTTGCTATAAGGTCTTACCTCACTTTCGACTCGGTTCAAATAATTAGCTAATTTAATTATAATAAGGTTTGTATATACAAACCTTATCAACTACATTAGATTATAATATTAGTTTAAAACCAATATTATGAATTGTTACCAGTTAATTGTAGTATTGATCGTAATATTTATATTGATTTTATTCATTGGTGCAGCTGGATACCACAAGCTGTTTGACCTTAACTTGGTTGACTCATTTTACACTGCAGCCTCAACTATGACTGGGTTAAGTCAAGAAGTTTTACCTGAAACTAATGACCAGAAAATATTTATCGCCACATACGCCCTACTGAGTATTGCTTTTTACCTTATACTAGTGGCGGCTATAATCGCTATTATTTTAGAACCTATCATTCTCAGTAGTAAGCATGATAATAATAATAAATTCAGATTGTATTAAACTATAATGAAAACCCTTCAAATACGAAACCCATCTAGGATTACATTTCGACAAATCATGCAGAAAAAAATAACTACCTATCATAACCGCAATACTATTGAGCATTGTCGTCCTTTGCCCGGCTGAACCGATCACCTCCATCACTGGACTAAGTCCTAATGCTTTGGCTGGTTGATCTTGGTCAACTCAAGTCTCTGCGCATGACTACCAAAAGCTTGATAGTCCAGTGATAGATCATGTCGGTTATTTGAATCAGATTGCTCTGGTTCAATTGGATCATTTCTGACTGATATGATTAGAATTAGCTTTATGGTGAATTTACTCGTAGGATCAATCAGTACATAGCTAATGCTGTTGAGTTTAATTTCCGTGCGGTTGTTTTCTCTGCATCTAATGTCAATTTCTAGTATTAGGATTACATAGGACTAGAATGTTTTTACTATCAATATGGGCGCAATCCTTATAATCAGATCTCTGTGTTGACTATGGATTGGGCTGACTTCAGTCAGATCTAGAACTACGTAGGTCAACAAGGACCTTACGGGTTGCCAATGTCGGTCAGGATTGATGATGTCCATAATACCAACTTTCATGTGAATAGCTGGTACTAGTCTGCAGCTCTAATTATTATTAACGTGATTGTGTTTTTGATTTCATTCGTTGTCTTAGTTCTTACGGTGATTAGGATGGGTTATTCTTACAACGCTGTAAGTTGGATTTTAGTCTTGGTCTTGATCATGTTGGATGCCTTCTCCGTCATCTTGTATTGCTCGTTCCAACTCATGCTACATTTTAATCTGAGTTCGGAACAGCGTTGGACCTTCTTGCGACAGCTAGTTCTATTCTTCTGGCCTAATTGCATTATGATAGATGTTTTATGTTATTGGGTTGGTTGTTTCTTGGTATACAAACGTAAACTTTTGATTAAGGTTATTCTGTTGGTTTGTTTCTTAGGTATCTTGGTCCTGGCTCTTTTGAATATGGGCTACTGGATAGCTGGTTTGAGAACCCAGTTCGATTTGGTACAAATGATTGTCATTTGTACAGGTCTGGCGGTGATTACAGTTCAAGGCGTCCATAAGATTCGACAGGACAGGGATTTTATGGATTCAACCCCTATGTTTATGTCGATCTTCGCCATCTGGAAGTTTGTTCGCGTTTTTCTGGTTGTGATTTACAACTCAATTTAGTTCGAGTCTCTTTGGACCGCCGAGTAGTTCCTGTTCAGCTCATTTATTCTTCAGACTAGTTCTAGCCTGTTTATTCTAATTCTTACTTTCATAAGTTGGCCTAGGATTATTGGTTTGCACAGATTTAACTCAGGCTTGACGACAGGCAGTGATGTTAACTCAGGCTTGACGACAGGCAGTGATGTTAACTCAGGCTTGACGACAGGCAGTGATGTTAAGATAGTCTAGAAAGTTAAGAAAGTTAAGAAAGATAAGATAGTCTAGAAAGTTAAGAAAGATAAGATAGTCTAGAAAGTTAAGTAAGATAAGATAGATAAGATAGTCTAGAAAGTTAAGTA